>Ga0190308_1000659_pt1 | contig 10669 bp, 11 predicted proteins | sample 48700756_MG_FD_165050 | JGI IMG/M metagenome (GOLD analysis project Ga0190308, IMG submission 165050) | Hydrothermal vent sediment bacterial communities from Southern Trench, Guaymas Basin, Mexico - 4870-07-5-6_MG | ecosystem: Environmental > Aquatic > Marine > Hydrothermal vents > Sediment ...
AATATCCGCAATCTCTTTGGCTGTGAAGCTCATCTTTCAATCCATCTCATGTCTGCTTTAAACCTGGGAGTGACGAATAATGAGCCGATCAGGAAAAGATTACTTTCAATCCATCTAATGTCTGCTTTAAACCGGTGGTCATAGTGGTAGAGGTGGTAGAAAAAAACCGTCTTTCAATCCATCTAATGTCTGCTTTAAACTAATTTTTGGTAATATTCTTTACCTGGCTTGATACCCGCTTTCAATCCATCTAATGTCTGCTTTAAACATCCCAGGCATATATCTGCCTTTCATATTCTTTTCCCTTTCAATCCATCTAATGTCTGCTTTAAACCACCAATTGGAAACCGATTTCCGCCCCCCTGCACCCCCCACTTTCAATCCATCTCATGTCTGCTTTAAACAAGGTATATTACCAGGGAAGAACAGGAACCTGGACTTACTTTCAATCCATCTCATGTCTGCTTTAAACAGGCGAAAAAAGATTAGGTATGGAATATCCCAAACAACCTTTCAATCCATCTCATGTCTGCTTTAAACCCGCCGAAACTCCTTAAAATTTTTGAGTTAGAAAAGTTTAAAAAGATTTAGATTTCTGGGATTGGGAATAGCCAGCAGTATTTATAAAGATTCACGGAAAGTTTACGGTGTAAACTCACTCAGAAAAACAGAATTCAAAGTAGCTGCATTTTCTGCAATAAGGCTTGTAAACTGGTGGCGGAGGGGTTTCTAAAGAAACAATCTTACTAATCTCTGAAAGAACTTTGCAAATCTTGCCTTCACCTTCCGGAGTTAGAACTACTTCTTCCCTTTTTCTCTCTTTAGGATAGGAAAGAATTCCCTTTACATTTGAAATTCCTTTAACTTTTTTAAGGTACCAGAGGTAATAGAGGAGCTGATGGTAATGAGCTTCAAAAAATTTACTGGATTTTTTTACATCGAGGACTATCAAGGTATTTCCCTTTTTTACAAAATCCAGAGAAATTGTTTGATCTATTATAATATTCCTGGCTTTTATATCTTTAAAAACTGAATCTTCTATAACCTTACCTAAGATAACCAAATCAGATTCTTGCTCTTGAGTAAGAAAGTGAGAAAAAAGCCAAAGCTGGGTTTTGCAGTGGAAATAATAATTGACTTTAATCCCACCTACGAGCATTTCTGCATCCATCTCAATTTTTTCTTCAGAGTTTTGAGAAGAATTGTTTTGCATTTGCGATTCCATAAAGCCTTCCTCTTTTCTTGAGCTCATAATTTATCTTTAGCTCAATTAATTTTGCTAAAAGTTCGCCATTCACATAATCCTGAAGGAAATAGTAAAGGAATTTGTTCAGAAGGCTTGCGCTCTCTTCTTTGTAATCCTTATCAGCCGCATAAAAAGAGAAAATAAATTTGGAAATTTTTGGAATTTCTCTTTCAGAAAATTCACCGTACCAGCGCAGCATAATTCTTTTGAGTTTAGGAAAAACATAAACCTTCTTTTTCTGTCTAGGAAGAACGAAAATGAGGAGTAGAGAATCATCCGTTATCTTTGGTATTTCCTTTCCTCTGATTTTGGCAACCTTTTCCCTTTCTTTCCAATCTTTCCAGAACTTAGCAAAATATGAGAGAAAAATAAAACCAAGTATGAATTCTTTGAGGAGAATGCCTTTAGGAACTTCCAACCGGGAGAGCATCTCATTTATGTTCAAACCAGACCTTTCTCCCAAAATCAAAAAATTTTCATTGATTAAATACTCTCTGAATTCTTCGCCAATTTCTTTCGGAACGTTAGCAAGATTAAGTACATAAAAGTGCTCCTCTCTCCTCCTCGGGTCAAAATATCTGCAATGAACCCCGGTAAGCAAATGATACAGCCACCACCATAATTCATCTTCTCTTGGTTTCTCCTCAGTAATGTAAAAATTCGGTGCCTGGTCTACTCCTATGATAGTCGGCACAACTAATGAGCTGTATCCTTCTCTCATAGATTTTTCGACAATAACTTCACATAGTTTTTTCAAATTTCCGCGATTTATCCTTTTATTAGTTCCACTTACCTTTATCTTGTACTCGTTTCTTTTTCTATCTATATTGCTTATATTCAAAAGTTTCTCTGCTACTGGTAAAGCATATTCTCTATTCACACTATCTTCCAAAAACCCGAACAAAAGCTCTTTGTAGTTCATATTATCTCACCTCCCAGCTCATAAAACCCGTATTTTTCATCATAAACTTTATTTTTAAAATTGATAACAGGAAAACCTTTTTCTTCTTTCGATACAGCACCCTTTACCCACCAGACCGGAACGGGGACAGCTATTTCCTTTATTTGGGCTAAGAGTTTCAGTTTTCCTTCAAATGATAAGCCGGAAAAGGACTTGGAAAGCAAATTTTGGACATGTTGTTTGGTTTTTTCATCCATAATACAACTTTGACAAGGGATAACCATTATTGTAAAACCTTCCCTGTAATTAAGTAAACTTCTCATTCTTTCGTCGCCGATTTCCAGAGAAAAGAAAAACTTCAGCAAATCTTTCCAGTATTCTATCCTAACGGTTTTCTTCGCATCTTCTATTTCCTTCAAAAGTTTCTCATAAGTAAAAATATTATCGAAAGAGTCAAGCAACGCCTTTTCATCTTCCAATTTATCTACTTCGAACATCTTTACAGTTTCTCTTGCATTGCAAAGCTCTTCATCGGAGTAAGGATATCTTTTCCTATCCTTTCTCTCCGGCTCGAAAATGTAGGTGTTTATTTCTTTTGTTTTATCTCCATATCTGTTTACCCTTCCGAATCTCTGGATTAAAGCTGGTAGCGAGGCGAGCTCGGTAAACAAAACATCGTATGAAATGTCTAAAGATACCTCGCAGACCTGAGTTGCTACAAGGATATGAGATCTTTTCTTGTACTCTTCTACCCAGGTTTCTTTTTCTTTCCTGTGAAGATACATAAACCGTGCATGGAATACAATAAAATCTTCTCCATACTTCAATCTGAATTCTTCCTCAAGTCTTCTCCCTATCTTTATAGCCTTTTCAACTGTATTCACAATTACCAAAACCTTCTTCCCCTTTTCCTTTTCTTCGATAATTTTTTCTAAATAATTTTCAATATCTTCATCTACCCATTTCCACATAACTCTCCTTTTTTTCTTATACCCACAGGAAAAATCAAGAAAACCGGAATCAGGAATCTTAATATTCTCTTTCAAATATCTTGCCAGAGCCTTAGGTAAAGTTGCAGACATGAACAAGACCTTCAGATTATAAAGCTCTTTATAGGTTTTGATAAAATAGGTTACAAGATAAAGCATTAAGGGATTTAGTAAATGAATTTCATCTATTATTAAGCCTGAATTTCTGAACATAACCCTTTTAGTGTAATATTTACCAACCTGCAAGAAAGAAAGCAAAAACTGGTCTACAGTTGTTATCACATAAGGCGTAACAAAGTTCTTAAAGAAAAAGAGCTGAGAAAGCTTTTCATCATCTTCCCTTATTTCGGTATCGAGGAAATAAAAATATTTTGAAACCTTCTCATCGCCGAAAACCCTGCATAAGGTCTCATAAAACTTGTTAATAGCGGTTATGGTAGGCATGAGATAAAAAATCTTTGCTGGAGATTTTTTGGCAAAGAAAAGCAAGCCTGCCGAAGTTTTTCCCCATCCTGTATATGCCCTTAACAAAGCTATGTTCGGTAAAGAAACTAAAGCTTTCTGTTCCTCCCATCTCTTTTCATCTACGGGTTTCTGAAATAAATTTTGAATTGTATTTTCTCGCACTTCGGGTTTTTCGAATTCAAAAGCTGTCTTTCCCTCTGCCGAGCAAATGTCGGCAAGTTTGAACAGACCAAAAACATCTATTAAATTTATTAGCTCTTCTTTTGAAAGAGCGTTTACTCTGGATTCCAATTTTTCCTTTGTTTCCACATCAAATGCCGCTCCTAAAGAAACATCTTCTCCATTAAATTGAATTTTTCTGTTCGCAAGATTTCCGCCAATGTTTTTGGAAAGCGCTGAGTGGTGCTCAAGAATTAAAAACTGAAGGATTGGATCGAATATTTTATCCAAGGAAATGTTATTCTCGATTAAATGCTCATAGGACCGATGGGAGTGACCTTTTTTCTTTCCGAATTCCCATTCTTCATGGAGTTTTCCATAATCATGATATTCAGCTAAAAAATTCGCTATTTTACCGTATTTTTCCCATAGACCGTAAAACTTTAGAAAAGATTCCGAAAGAGAGTTAACTTCCTCTATATGTTGTCTTAGTGTTTTCCCTGGGTGGCTCAGCTTTTGCTCTGGGGTAGACCATTTATCTGCCATACTTTATCCAAAAGCTTTTATTAATTTTACTTTTAAAATTAAAGTTATGAATAAAAAGATTGAAATCGAAAATTTCAAATCCCTCAAAAGCATTTCGATAGAGTTGAGTAGGATAAATGTCTTAATAGGAGCTCCTAACAGCGGTAAATCGAACATCCTGGAAGCCCTCTTTTTCTTTGGTTTGCCTCATGTCGCATACGAGATTAAAAGAGAAATTGAAAACCCCGAAGAAAACTATTCCACTAAAAATTTTCTGTCTGAACTTATGAGTAAATGCATTAGGTACTCTTCCGAAAATACCTTTTTAGATCTTTTCCATCAATGGTCGGCAGAGAACACAATTAAAATAAGAGTAGAAGATATTTCCGTAGAAGCGAGACTCAAAGAAGGAAATCTCGTTATAGACGGTTTTACCTTAGACAAAATTTCAGAACTTTCAAAAATTGGAGAAAAAATACTTCCTGCAAGATTTTATTCTTTTAGAGAATTTAAGCCAGAGACAAGTTATTCTCAGTTTATTCCTTTTTATCTTTTGCCTGATGGCAGAAATTTTAATAATACTATATCAACCATCCCGGAAATCAGGGTTTGGTTAGATAGAATTCTAAGGGAAAAATACAATTTAGCTCTTGCAGTAACTCCATCTTCTCGGGATGTTAAAATTATAGATGCAGGCACAAATGTTTGGCCGGAGCTAATTGCTGACGGTCTTAAAAGATTTATTTACTTTTATGTTGCTGTTGCTTCTAACGATTTCTATGCACAACAGTATGATGAAAAACCTGTTATTTTATTAGAGGAGCCTGAGCTAAAGATGTATCCCGATTTAATAAATATCTTAGTTGATAGAATCATAGAAAGTAAAAATTACTTTATTATAACTACGCATAATCCTTACTTGCTCTCTGCTTTTATAGGATCGAAAAAGTTAAGAAAGAATGAATTAAAAATTTTTAGTGTTTCAAGAGATGTTGAAAATATGACAAAAATTAAAGAAATATCCTTGAAAAAAGTAATTTCAGAAAAATTGATGAGCGCTTATGAAATAATAGCAAATGTTGAGGAAATATGATAGCAGTTATACCAGAGTGTTATACAAATCTCGCATTTGGGGAATTTATTCTGAAGGAATGGAAATATATTTATTTTCATGATAAGAACCAAAATATAGATAGAGTTATTTATAAAACAAAAAAATTAGTAGAGAATTCTAAGCTCAAAAAATGTATTATTGTGATCGACAAAGAAACTGGAACTCAACATGAAGAAATAGTAGAAGGCTTTATAACTTATATGAAGAGGATATATAACTTAGAGAAAAGAGAAATTTCTTCAGGAATTTATCTATATCTAAAGGATAAACAAAAACCTATAATCATTGTGTTTGACCCAAATATTGAAGAAGCTTTTATAAAAAAATTAGATCCTGATGTTCTTACAAATAAAAAGAAGTATAAAGGCAAGAAAGGATATCAGGCTTTCATCAAGAAGTTGGAAAAATACACTTCAAGTGAAATCGAAGAAATAAGAAGGATTGTTAAAAATACTTATTTTGATCAGGCTTAAATTTACTTATGTTATATAACCCGATTTTATCCTTTTTTGTAACAATAAGTCTATTTTTCAACTTTAACATTCCGTTCATAACAAAATAAAAATTAGGATTTTTAGATATTCGGTGCATTACCGGCAAAATTTGAATTTCAGAACCCTCCTCCAAAATAGGATTTTCAACCAAATCCTGAGGCGCATAATTGCTTATTATATTGCTTTCTTCAACATCTTCAATACCTACAATCTCCCAGTCTTTTACAAAAAAATCATTTTGTCCGCCATAAGGCAAAAAGCTTACCGAATTTCTAATTTTTTCCATAGCTTTTTCTAACCTTTTACCTTCTCCTGCCATTGCAATTAAGTAGGTAGGTTCATTAATTAAAGAAATCTGGGTTACTCCTTTTTCAGTTCCTTTAGCTTTATATTGAAGAAAAGTCGCATTTTCGCTTGCAATACCTCTATATCTAAGAAGCTTGGCTCCGAAAAACATCCCTTCAAATTCTTCTCTTAGTCTTTCTCTATCTATTCCTAAAAATGCTCCGAAAATTCCTGCAGCTGAGGTGGGTAAAGGAACAGGATAGCTCAGTCTGAAGCCTTTAGTATAATGAACCTTAAAAAATGCTTCAAAAAATGAAATTTTTAAAATCAAAGCTTTCATGCTTTTAGGAAAGAAACTATTTCCTCTATAACCTCACTTACAGAGGCTTTTTTAATTCCCTCAGGAATTTCCTCTATCTCCCCGAAATAGTCTATTAACAAAATTTTTGCTTCATCGCCCTTAATTTTATTCTTTATCTCCTCCCTCTCAAGCAACATTTTTAATTTCTCTAAGTTTACTCTTCCTTTCTCAAAGTCATAATCTAAATATTGAAAAACAGGCAAAGGTCCTTTTTTAGAAAAAACCACCAATACCGCTATATATTCTGGAATATTCAAAGAGTTCGTTCTTCTTGGCAAAACATAAGAAGGAGTTAGTAAAATTTCGGAGAAAGCTCTTATCCTTCTTACCCTTTCTTCGTCATCTATTTTGTAAATTCTTTTTCCTGCTTTTTCCTCTATTTTCAAAATTTTCTTGATATCTTCTTCTATTTCTTTTTCCTCAAATTTCCCAACATTTTCATAAATAATGCAGTTAAATCTCCCTATAAATTCTGCTACCTCAACTTCGAATGGGACCGGATTTCCTTCTTCCTTTCCTTCTCTAGGAAATCTTGCTCCGAATTCGGCTTTAATCGGAGTATCTCTCAAAGCTTTGAAATAGGAAAATGCTATCGGAGCTTGCCTTCTCCTTGCACCTTCTCCCCTTCCCTTCGAAACCATATATCCGAATAAGTCGTTATCGGCAAACCTTGCAGGGTTTCCAGTATCGCTTAATCTTAAAGATTCCTCTGCCTGAGGATTTTCAATAAGAGGGTCTATTTCAAATCCTTTTTCCTTTAAAGCCTGCCTTATAGCAAATTTTACAGCTCTTGCAGAAACAAAGGGCAAAACCTCTCCACTTGAGGAATACATTTTTTTCAAAGTAATTCTTGTACCTATGACTTCATCTGCATTTACATTTCCCGAGACTTTTCCCAAAATCGAAATTTGTACAACCTTACTCATTTTCAGCACCTCCATGAGTTTGAGAAGATAGAGCGTTCAGAAAACCTGTAAGTATGGCGGACTTTAAATAATAAAACTTATCTGCATGCCATTCTTTTTGCATTATCTCAGGGTATATTTCTACATCAGCTCGAATATTTGTATTTGTTTTATACTCAGTTATTCTTTCGGAGAGCTTTTCCAGAAATCTTCCGGGCGTTTCCTCAGCCCTTATATCAAATATTAATCTTTTCAGGAGTTTTTCTCCGTTATTTGCCTTCAATATTTCCTTACCAGTTGCAAATGCCCACCCAAAAAACTTTTCATATCCCATAAATTTTTATATTTAAAAATTAAAAAATATTTTCTATATTCTCTTTCCTTACTCCTAAAAACTCCTTTTTAAAAACTCCGGAATGCGGCAAGATATAAAATGCTACAGAATCTTCTTTTTCATCGATAATCTCCTTTATCCCTATTTTTACCTTCTCGAACTCAGCTTGGGTTAGCTCTCCTTCAAAAACCGAATTCTGAATCCAATTTAAATACTTTCTCAAAAATTGGCAGACTTTATTAACCCTACCAACATTGACATCATAAGCTATAATCACATACATAAAAGCCTATTACCACCATATTATAAAAGGTTTGTATTTCTTTATTCCCAACAAATGTTTTATTAGTTTGTAGCATTCCAATCTTATCAATCTTTGGTAGCTTATCTTCCTTTTTAAAGTTTTGTGCTTAATTGTAGTTTTCAATTTATTTTCAAATTCTTCCAAGAATACTCTTTTTCCTTTTTCATTCAAAACACAAAAATTTAGCTCTTTTCTAAAATAACTTTCGTCGGCCTTTTTCTTTTTTATCAACTTGAAAATAACTCTATCTGCAAGCAAAGGCTTAAAAACTTCTGCCAAATCCAAAGATAAAGAAAATCTTCTCTCAAAAGGTTCATGCAAATAGCTTATGGTAGGATTCAGCTGGGTATTGTAGATTTCTGAAAGACATACGGAATAAACTAAGGAATTTCCGAAGCTTATAAGGGCGTTTATCATATTTTCTGGTGGCTTTCTTGTTCTTTTTTCGAATTTGAATTTTTCAGGTAGAAAGAGATTCCATGACTGATAATATTTTTCCTTTGCATTTCCTTCAATTGCCATTAATTCCGAAATTTTGCCAACATTTTCTATTTTTTCAATTAAGGTCTCTATTTCGGAGATAGATTGGTTTAAATCTTTACCTTCTCTTTCATAATATCTTAGATTAACCAGAATATTTTGTAAAGAGCCTTTAACAAAAGCCTTTGCTAAATATAGTCTTTTTTCTTTATTCAGAAAGTGTTCTACCTGTTTTACCAGAAGGGAACCAGAAACTAAGCATTCCCTTGGCCAAAAACTACCTTCATAGAACCCATATTTATTGAAAAAATGAATAGGGACTTTATATTTCATCAGATAGGATAAGGCACCTGACCTTACGGTAACCCTACCATAGCAAAAGATTTGATATATTTTCTCTATTGGCAGGATTTTTCTTTGGATTTGCTCATTCTCATCCCTAAAGAAAAAGTAAATTGTATTATGCTTTCTTGCGATTATCCCATTTTTTATGATATAGAAGTTTATTTTTGCCATAATTTTCAAAGATTGAAGATTTTAAAGTAAAATGCAGCTTTTTATTCCGAATAATTTTTCATCAGCCACTTTATTTTTGAATAGTTTGCTTCTTTTTTGCTACCTATATGCCTGCAGAACTCTATGCAATTTATATCTTCTTGGATTTTTGTTATTTTAGATAGTTTTAATTTTATGCTTTCTCTCAACTTTTTACAGTAGCTGCATCTATACTTATATCCTGGAATTTCTATTAAAAATTCAAGTCCTTTTTTGAGTTTTTTAATTGTAATATCATTGTTGTAGAATTTCCAATGCTTACTTTCTTCTAATATTTTTTCAATAACTCCTACAGATTTTTCATCAGACATGCTAATGAAAATCTCACAGAACATAGGAGTTTCCCTTTTTATCAGGAATGTACTCAGTTTTATTCCCATAAAAAATTTTGTACTATATCCTTTCAATCCATCTCATGTCTGCTTCAAACACGGAAATAGATATGGAAAAAGTGCTTCAAAAAAGCGCTTTCAATCCATCTCATGTCTGCTTCAAACACTTTGGTTTATTTGGTAGAGGTAAAGGACCCATAAAGACTTTCAATCCATCTCATGTCTGCTTCAAACAAAAAACTGCGAAATTTTGGAAATAATGTTTTCCTATTACTTTCAATCCATCTCATGTCTGCTTCAAACACACCTCCATAGCCTATGTAGGCAATTACATAGTGCCCTTTCAATCCATCTCATGTCTGCTTCAAACCCAGTCTTTAATTTTTTTCTCGACCATTTTCTTTCTGGCTTTCAATCCATCTAATGTCTGCTTTAAACTCATATTTGTATAAATATCAGTTATAGTTCCAAAGGTACTTTCAATCCATCTAATGTCTGCTTTAAACGAAGCAGGCCTGCAGAAATGCAATATGGCCTTATATTTTCTTTCAATCCATCTAATGTCTGCTTTAAACCTCTGGGTATGCCGTGCACCAACCTCTGCCCTCTGGCTTTCAATCCATCTAATGTCTGCTTTAAACTTAAAAAAGATGGTGCAAAAGGAAGGCTATGCAACAACCATCCTTTCAATCCATCTCATGTCTGCTTTAAACGGGCACGGGCAAATCATTTACAGCACTAAAAATAGCCTTTCAATCCATCTCATGTCTGCTTTAAACTGAGAGTCGTGATTAAGATAGACGGGAAAAAGGATACTTTCAATCCATCTCATGTCTGCTTCAAACTGAAAAACGGCATTTCGGGAATGCATTTAACCTTTCTTTCAATCCATCTCATGTCTGCTTCAAACAAAACAAGATGGGTTAAAATGCCTATAGCGGGAAAACTTTCAATCCATCTCATGTCTGCTTTAAACTTTCAATATATCTAATGCCTCTATCCAATTCTTCACTTCTTTCAATCCATCTCATGTCTGCTTTAAACTTGTAAATAATTCCTATTCTACTCACGCAGTTCAAAATCCTTTCAATCCATCTAATGTCTGCTTTAAACCCTCCGAAACTCCTTAAAATTTTTGAGTTAGAAAAGTTTAAAAAGATTTAGATTTCTGGGATTGGGAATAGCCAGCAGTATTTATAAAGATTCGCGGGAACTTGGAA
>Ga0190308_1000662_pt1 | contig 10658 bp, 6 predicted proteins | sample 48700756_MG_FD_165050 | JGI IMG/M metagenome (GOLD analysis project Ga0190308, IMG submission 165050) | Hydrothermal vent sediment bacterial communities from Southern Trench, Guaymas Basin, Mexico - 4870-07-5-6_MG | ecosystem: Environmental > Aquatic > Marine > Hydrothermal vents > Sediment ...
AATATTAAAGGAGTTGTTGCGGAAAAATGAAGGGTAATAAGCGTTATTGGTGCGGAAAATGCAAGAAACAAGTTGATTTCAAGCATTATTTAAATTGCACCTTGAAATGGCAAACGGAACAATTCAAAAAATTAGGAATAAACCCTTTCAGAAGAATGAAAAGAAGTTGTGGCGCAAATGAATGAAGAAAAATGTCCATTTTTGGAATTTGATGAATTTAATGACAGATATATTTGCAAAGCGAGAGTTCACCATAAAGAATTAGCTCCGCACATAGCAAAACTATGCAAGTCAGAATACTACAAGACATGTCCAGACTATCAAATTGCAACTGGAAAAGTAGTAATCAAATAGTTTAGTCAAGCATCAACTTCTTCATCAAGAAACCTGCAAAGAACAGGCAGAAGGCAAACATTAAAACAAGTCTGGTATCTGCATACCAGGGCTGACCAGGCGGAACGAGAGGGACAGAACCTGGAATGAAAACTTCAAACGGATAAATAAGCCTATGCCACATTTGCCATGGCAAAAGCATGAATGGAAATGTTAGTTGATGCCACATCTTGGTTATTGCCTGGAATATGTAGTTTAGGCTGTTCCATTGCATAGTATTTAGCGTGAATGGATAGATTGTGTGATGCCACTGTAAAACTGTAAGGTTGAAGAAGTAGGCTAATTCATGCCATTGTAGCGTCTGCAAATTAAAGAGGTAGGCGAGGCTGTGCCATTCTCCCCACTTCAGCAATGTAAATGGAAATCCAAGCGTGTTCCACTGTCTGGTTTGCGCCGCAAAATCATATAGCAGTTTGTTCCATTGCATGGCGTCAACCGTGAATGGGAATGTCAGTTGGTGCCATCCGTAAACAGATAAATCGTAAACGTAGAGTAGCTGATGCCACTGTAGGGCTACAAGCTGGAATAGGAAGGTTAGGCTGTGCCATGCTTTACTGACTAAATCGAAAGCATAAGATAGAATATGCCACTGCATACATTCAAGGTTGAATGGGAAAGTTAGCCAATGCCATGCAAGAGCAGAAAGGTCAAACGGAAAAGTCATGGAATGCCACTGCAAAACATCCAAAGTAAAATTAAAGGCTAACTCACTCCATTTCCTCGTATTCAACGAAAAATCATAAACCAAAACATGCCATTCCGCCAAAACAAGAATTTGAACCGTTGTATTCCCTTTGTTTCCATAAACGTCATAGGCGACTATATACCATGCAATAACTTGAACGTCTGGTAATGTCCTTGTAAAGTTGCTCCATGCCTCGGTTGGATTGTCTGTCCAGTCTAAAGTTCCGTTTTGTGTCATGCTTCCAGAGGCGTTCCAGTAGAAAACTGCATAGTCGAGATAATTACCCGTCCAGAATGCATGGAATATAACTTGATTGTTTGGGTGAGGGGCGCCATCTACTCCTATGTTTGTTGGCTCAGGTGGTGGTGCCCACAGTCTTACAACAGAGATTGCTGCTGGCGGGCATCGTCCTAACACACCAATATAAACAAATTCTTTTATGACATATATGAATGAGCTTGACTCGTAACCGCCTGACATCTTGTCTATAATTATGTTCTCTATCGTTTCTGGCTGTGTCCATGTAGTTCCGTTCCATCGTGAAAGTTTTATAGTCCAATCTTCATCTACAAAGAAACAATATGGAATTGAACCACAACGAGAAACTTGAGGCGCAATATGAACGGAAGGGTCATGCTCAGTAATGTTTTGTGGCTGCCCCCAACCTTGCCCCCATGTCCTTTTAATAGCCGTTATCGTTCCTTGTTCTGTATTCTCAACAAAATATATGTCATTTCCAATTACCGTTACTGAATGTCTTGTGTTACATTCAATATCAAAACTTTCCAGATATGTTTCCTCTGCACTCCAACTTGAATTTGAGGTGTAATAGATTTTTCCTCTATTAACTGTTCCGTCATGCAGATAAATCACATAAACGTTTCCGTTGTCTAAAGGCTGAGGATTTACAGTCCAGAAAGTATGGCTTTCTGTGCTCAATTGATATGGAAAGCCTTCTGCATGATGCCATGTTCCGTTTTTCCAGTCTGATTTTGTGATAAATGGGTAATATTCAGAAGTGGTAGTGTTGTAAGTTGTGTATCCAACCCATGGGAATCCATATTTATCAATAGCCACCGTTAGCCATTTATATGTCATGTCTGGGTATGCAGGTTGCACAGTTGTGCGAGGTAGCCAATTTATTGAACCATTTGAAAGAGGAGTCCCCATGCGGAATATTAATGGTGTATCTGTTGTTAAGTTGTTGAAGACATACGCGACATGTGAACCGTTAAAGTATAGGCTGAAGTATCCTCCAATATTGCCTTTTTCTACTTTGGTTGGTTCTGTCCAATGAATCAGGTCTTTGCTTGAAACATAGCAAATGTATTCTCCGTCGCTGTAAAATACCCAGTATCTATCGCAATTTTCATCGTAAAATCCTTTTCTTTGAAATCCGTAACATGTCGCACGATAATTATTTGTCATTACGTATGTCTTTGCAGCGCCGAAAAATACGTAATCAACATGGAGATATTTTGTTGAATCGGTTGTGTTAAACCATGCTATCGTTACCATTCCTGAAAGTGAAACTCTAAAACTGCTTATCAAGAAATTAGATGCAACATTTGAATTTACCAGTTTTTTTGGTGAAGATAATGTGCCGTTTGGATATATCAGCCTATAATAAAGCTGAGTTCCGTTGATATAGCTTACCGTAATAATGTCCGAAATATAATCTATGCTTAAAGAGGCGTAGGAATCTAAATTCATGATTTCAAGCTCCTGCGACAAAGTTCCATTCTCAAATCTTTTAATCAGAAAGGTTACGTCTGCCGTATCACGATAGATGATGTATGTTATATTGTCGTCCTGAGTTACTGAAAATGCAAAACGCTGAACAATTGTATTGTTAGACAGTGTTTCCTCGTTGCTCCATGAACCGTTATACAAATAACCTTTTATTTTCTCGTCCTTCTTTGCACAAACAGCTAACACTTCTCCATTTTCAAGAGGGCTAAAGGCTACTGCCCACGGCTGTAGGATAGTGGCAGCAACATCATTGAGTTTATGCGGAAAACCGCTTGCAGTATGCCATGTTCCATTCTTCCAATCCGACTTGATGACGTAAGGTTTGTAACTGTCGCTTCCATTAGCATATCCAACCCAGACATAGCCGTTCGAGTCAAAGGCAACTGAAATCCCCATAACCACGCAATCCACTATTTTTTGATGTTCATCATTCCATGTTATTGTTCCGTCAGGGTATGGCTCGCCCATTCTGAACCATAAAGTTCCATCCGAATAGTTTTTGTAGACATACACCAAATGTGAACCGTTATAATCAACGGCTATGTTCCTGCCAATATCTCCCTCTCCAATGATTACTGGCGCCTTCCATGATTGACTGTCGGCGTCTCTGGAAGCATAGACAATGTTATTTCCGTCGCTGTAAAAAACCCAAAATCTTCCTGCTGCGTAAAATGTTTTTCTTTGATAAACATAATACAACGCACTATTAACGGAAGAGGATGGAGTTTTCTCATAATAAACTAACAAATAAGCTGCGTCAACGCATTGCCCATAGCTTCCATAAGTGTAACTGTTGATATATATTTTAGCGTTGTTAACTTCGTCAACCGTGTCCAGAACACTTGATAAATCAAGCGTCTTCCAGTTCCAAGCATTATAACTGGCAAGTGTTCCAATTTGTTGCCAGCTTCCGTTCCAAACGTAAATTTGCACTTTTCCTGCGAATGGGAAAGTTTTGAGGTAAACATACAAGGTTACATTCACAACGGAAACCGCATTGGAAGGCAAATCATCAAAGGTGAAGTCTCCAATATCCTTGTTGCTTGCAGTGCTATTTATGTAATTGTTCGGCTGGTCTTGAGCATCCAAATAAGGCGAACTGCCAATCTTGTCCCATCCATCCGAAACTCGATTCGTAAAGCCGTCAACCCAAAGCTGAACTGAAGCCACATCTGGATCAGCCCTCACTTCTGGAATCTGAACTGGCAGTAAAACGCCTAAGAAACCATCCGCTAAGACAAATACGAGCAGTAAGACGGTGAACAACCGTTGCCAGCCAGCCCTTCTCCAAGCCATACTTTAGCATCTCCCTTAACTTAACGCTTTTGGAGCCGAGGCTGCAAACTGAGGAATCATCGAAGGGAGAGGAACTGGCTGGCATTCAAAGAAAAGGCAAAGGCTGCAGCCTCGGATTCTCCAGCCTAATAGTATTGCCTATAATCTACTGCACAATCGTAGGTTACACCTTCCTCTGGAAGCGAAGTTGACCATACTCCTTCATATTTGATGTAATGGAATCCTCCAGTTGTCGTGTGGCTTGTATAATTAAGCTCCTTTAACTCCCAGATTTTAGTGCCATTCTGATGAGTAATATTCATATAAACCCGAATGTAATCGCTGCTCACTTCAGGAATCAAAGTTGCATTAGCCTTCACACAAACCGTAAAATTCACCTTCTCGCCATGAAAGATTTTAACGCTTCCCTCATCAGTCAAGTTTCCGCGCAAAACCCAAGCTCCATCATGATACTGCCAAACCTCCACATAAACAAGCGCATTGCCATAGCTATCCGCAGACCATCCCGGACTCGCCAACACCAACCGTGTTCCAGCATTAAATGCTAATGCAAACATTAGAATCAACACTGAAGCTAATGCAACTGCTGGAATTGGAATCAACTTTTTCTTCAAACTTTTCACCTCCTCCCAATTTTATACATGTAAAGGAAGAGCATAACTCCAAATATGATCATTAAACCTACAAGGAAGCATTGTGTCGGATTTTCCCACCACATGCGCCGACACTCCCTATTTCTTTGGAAGCTTCATTTTCTCTGCAGCTTGCTTGTAAATCTTAGACACTTTCTTCAGTTCTTTCCTTTCTTTAGTTGAAAGATTCTTCTTTTTAGTTGCCATCACCTTAGCCCTATTGCTGGCGCAAACCGTAGCACGTTTAATCTTAACCTTTGTATCCCTTCGCTTCGCAGTCTTAAACATTCTAAGAAGTTTCTTAGCTGCAGACTTTGCATTTTTCGGTGTATCAATCCTAACTATTTTCGCAAGCTTCTTACTTGCTGCAGGACGGAACAATCCTCTTTTTGCCATTATACATACCTCCTAATGAATGAAATTATGACTATGAGGAATCCAATCATCAAAATTATTGGAAGAAAATCATAAACAACATGTTCCACTTTTTGAGGCGCAACAATCTTAAAGTTAACTGAAAAATCTGGATCTCCAGGCTCCAAATGCAGAATCAACCATCCTTCCTTCCATTCCCAATTCTTAAACTCAACATCTTCCTTATAGATTACAATTGGAGGCTTATCAACTGCAATTTTCACGGTTAAAGGCTTATTTGTGAAAACAGTAATTCCAAACAATCCATGTTCAATAATTAAGTTTTTAGCATCAACATTAGCATAAGCTCTATAAAGCTCTCCAAGATCAAATCGAACCTCAGAAATATTAATCGCAAAAACTTCAACTGCAGCAATAGGCTCCTCTAAGAAAACCTTAAAACCAATACTGCTCGATACGACAGGATAACTATCATTATAAGGAACCACATAAATCAACTTTTCAGGATCCAAATACCCTTCAGGATAAAATCCATCACGAACAAAATATGCAACACTACACATAATCTCAATCGTAACATCCCACCTGGGACTACCCCCAGATCGACGATACCTTGGACGTTCATCAAAAACAACCGTAAACTCAAATCCATCATCAGGAATAGTAACAGTCAAATATTCAGGCGCATAAGGCTCTGGATAATCATTTAAAGCAAAAGATAACTCCCAGGTTCCAGCAGGCAAATAAGCTTCCCATCTCTGAAGAGAACTATTCCATCTCCAAAGAAAAGGCGATTTCCAAGAACCTCCAGGCTCCCTATAAAACATGTCCACTCCACTTCTCAATACAGTGCCATCCCATTCTTTAATCAAAAACTTAACAGTATACTCAATAGGCTTAAAATGAGGAATAATCGTGTAATTCCTATCAGCAACCAAACGCAAAGGATTACTCGTAACATTAAACCTTGAAACTAAAGTAATTTCTCTAACGTCCGCCCAATGGTATGTATGAATATAAGCATTATAGGAAGCATGCACTTCCCAATAATCCAGAACATAACCTTCATCTGAATAGGCAAGAATTTCAATGATGTCATTACCATAATATTGCCATGTATGATTCTCGCTTCCAGAACCATAACTTGTGTATCCATGTTCACATGCTCTTACTTCAACTTTAAACCATCGATCTTCAGGATGAATGCTGTATCCAAAATGAGTTATCATTAGTCCTTCATCTTCGTCATCAAGGCTTAACCAAGCAGAGGTCCAAGCGCTCATATCAAGAAATAATTCGATGTTAACTGTCCCACCATGGGAATAACGATAGATGTCAAAATAAGAAGTTTCAAATAATCCACCAAAGCTTGATCGCCCAGGCGCAGCAAAAATTCCACTAAGCCCATCTATTAATTTCCATTCATAATGATAGCCATACTCCTTTGATATCCATTCCGGATTCCAAATGTATAGATGCAGAGATAATCCATTTCCAGCAGGAGCAGAAGGATTCACCCATCCAGAAGCATTTAACTCAATTCCAACTTGGAATTTATACCTTGCAACACAGAGGTCTACATCTTCCCATAACCATCGACAATGAGCATACGAATTAACCCCAACCATCTGTGCTTTAACTTCTCCCCTAACAACTGGTCTGCCTTCTCTTAAAGTGCAATTGATTGACGCACTTCCAAATCCAGGAACTGACCCAGTTAATGTCATGAGCGTTGCATCATTAAATGAGAAAGTTCTGTCTGGAAGTTCTGCAGGAATTATATTAGTGTTTATATGTTCGCAGCATGGATCAGGTAAGCCTTGCTCATACAAATACATCCAATAATCAATAGATTTATCGAAAAATGGATCATGTGGTGGTTGTCCTCCAGCATCGCGGTGATCCAAAAGCTGAACATAATTAACTTGCCATTTACAGGCTGCAGCAACGGTTTCAGATGTAACTCCGACAGCCACTAAAGTCAATCCGACAATATTATAATATTGCTGATCAAATGACATGTCCCCTCTATTCGATAAACCAAGCGCTTGCCAATAGCGTCCCCAAGGAAATGGAGGATCATCAAAAAATGCTGTTACCGGATCTTTATGTATCCAATCATGTCCGTTTTGCCATTCCACAAATTCTCTAACTAATTTCCCAATATCAATTTCATGATATTCCCACTGACCAATATTTTCAATTGTATAGAGGACTCTGCTTGAATGCCAATCCCAATCCTCTGAACTTCCCAAGAATCCTGGATAATCAAGGGTCCCATCACCATGCTCTAATGAACATTTTTTCCATTCATTCCAAATATTATCCCAACCCCATCCATCAACAAAAACATCCAAAATTAGATTGTTTGGAGAGCCCCAAACATTAGTGCTAAAAACTCCGAGATAAGCCTCTTTTCCCCTCATATGAATTGGAACAGGATTATCACTTAAAGGACAATTATCATCATCCCAAAATCTTACTTTAACCGCAAACCACAGATCTACCCCAAGCTTGGCTTGAGGTAAAGGCGCTTTCCAAGAGAAAAATTCTGGTAATCCGACATTTGGAGGATTAAATCCGTGCAATTCGGGATCCATAAGTCTTGTGGCGTTGATTTTAAGAATTAATTGTCCATCTTGAATTACATCCCCATTCTCGAAATCAACTGGAATATAAATATAGTAATTTAGACCTTGACCGTAGAATTTTGGCGGTAAGCCCTTAGCCCATTGGTAGCCCTGAACGGCATGACCAGTGCAATAAGGTTGCCCAAAAATTGCCTCATCTAAGGTTCCGATATTTTTTAAATAAACCGTAAATCCGCTCTGATTTATTGTAATCCAGCTTTCAGGATCGGCATCATTCAAAATTTGAGGTTCCCAATAAGTAGTATCATTAATCCATGGATTCTTTATGATTTCATAAGGTGGACCGGATTGCGCTTTAACCTTCTTAACTATTCCGGAAAAGTTCATGTTTAAAGGAAAAACTGAAATTACTAAAATAATCATAAAGAGGAAAATTTTAACCTTTTTCGCATCCATAAGCTTCTGCCTCATCCTTTTTTGAAAAATAAATTGAATAAAAGAATTTTTATTAAAATTTGACAAAAATTAATAAGAGAGTTCAATACTAATTATATCTCGAGGAAGATGTTAGAATACCTAATATTTCAGCTTAACCAATTATTTGGCTACTTCATACTTTTAGGGTTGTCTATACTCTTGCCATACGCAACAAGCTATTGGATGTTTTCAGCATTTATAAAAAACAAAAAATACGTTAAAAGTTTAGCCATTATTGTAACAATAGTGTCATTTACCTTGCTAACATTACCTTATTTCTTCGTGGTTTGCTATTCTTCTTTTCCATTTTTGGTTAATGTAATTTGGCTTCCGCTTGGCTTTTTCGTTCTTGGTTTACTTTTTCGCGCTATTCCATTAATGATCAGAAGATTATTCGTAAAATCGAAAGCTGGAGATAATAAAAAGACTTCTTCATAAGTTTTTGAATGCCCAGAGGAAAATAAAAATGCATAAGATAATTAGAAATAAGGTTATTCCGAAATAGAAGATGGCTTCATACCATTCTTGCGAGTTTGAATTAAGAACTTGCTTAAAGGCATAAGCGCTTTCTTTCAGAGTTAGATTGTCTGTTATTATTCCCCAGTCATTATTGTCTTCTTTTGGAAAGTCATGCAGCATAAAATAGCATACCGGACAATCCCAAGGCTTAGTGTGTTCTAAAACTTTCTTTATCCATTCAGCCTTCTCCTTTTCATCTTGAACTCTTCCCTCAATTTTGTCAGGAGGATAAGGGTTTGTTTTGAATCCCCATTCGCTAAAAACAACTTTTCCGGAGGCGTATTTCTTTGACATGTCTTTGAAGAATTTATAGTAATAGTCTAAATCATCAAGGTATCTATTTAGCTTGGTTGAGTAGCAACTGAATCCGAATCCGGTTATGTTAGCGAAATCGTAGGGAACTCTGCTTGACTCATAAAAGTCCGATACAAAATGATGCTCGATCATGTCATTGCTAAGATAAATTTCTCTTTCTGGATCAATACTGTGAATCCTATTGATTATTTTCTGGAGATTTTCTTTGTATTCAGTTGAATTTACAACATGAAGCCACCATTCAGTAAGATTTTCTCCCCTCCAGTAGGGATATTGCACTACATATCCCTTAACGCACACATAACCTCTTGCGATAAGACTGATGTTCCCCACATAATTTAGGAAGGCATCTACTTGTGTTTGATTGTATGGAAAACCTGTTTGATCCCAGCAATTAGGATCCGTAACGTTTCTTGTTAAATCCAACCAGTTAATATAGATGAGCGCCTCAAAACCATAATCCTCTATCAGATCAAGGATGAGTGGAAGCCTATTTTCAGCCATCCATCCTTCAAGTCCATAAACTCCAATTCCCTTGAAACCCAAATCCTTGGCGATAGAAAGCATTTGTTCTAATCTTGCTTTTTCATCGTTGGGAATTTCATAGTAATCGCGATAGGCATAGGGATTGATGATTACATATGCCGTGTAGCGTTTAGGTCCCATGCCTGGAATTTGTCCAGACTGTAAGAAATACATGAATGAGAGGAAAAGGAGAAGGGCAACTATGAATGCGTAAATTCCTCTCATTTAATATCCATCCATATTATCTTATCTGACTTTAACAATTTAAAAAATGGGGAACTGGTTAGGAGAGGGATCATATCTTTACTTTGTGTATTTCTTAATGAATCCAAATGCTATTGCAATCATGGCAATACTGACAATAGTAGGCATCCAATCGTTAATGTTAAAGCTTGAAATGTATGGTTTGTCAACTGTAACATTGACATATCCTGAAAGACATACGCTTCCAGTTGCTTCTCCATGCGCAGCAATATAGGATGCAGTAAAATCTGGAATGCTATATCCTTGAACGTAAGCATCATAGTCTGTCCTGTTGCCTACGTATAGGATGCCATCTTTGTAGGTAACATAGATGGGTTCACTCATGTCATGCACAATGTCTTCTTTTACTTTAGTGAAAATTCCATTGTTGAGAACCCAAACTGCAAACTTGTTCTGTCCAGAATAAAGATTTATTTCCCATCCATATCCCTGCTCTGATCCTGGCGTGAATGCAAATTCTCGGTCGCACATTCCAATCTTAGCGCCTTTTCCAGTTGTAGTGTTGAATGTCAGATAGTTTTCGATGATGCAGGTGAATTCTGTATAGTTCTGATCCAACTGCCGATATATAGGTCCCTCATTGTTAAAAACGCTATACTCAAAGCTAGTTATATATTTGGCGTAAACGGCTCCAATTGTGGCAAAGTAGAGCAGTAGTATCACTATTAGAGTAAGCGTTTGCGCCTTCATTTTTGATCCCTCTCCTTAGACGTTTAGAGCTTGCCGAACTTCTTCAGCATTCCAAGAACCATACCGAGCATGGCAAACGTTATGATTAGAGGCATCCACTCCATAACAGTTTGAGTTATCTCCGAAGACATCTCTATTTAACCT
>Ga0190308_1000665_pt1 | contig 10632 bp, 22 predicted proteins | sample 48700756_MG_FD_165050 | JGI IMG/M metagenome (GOLD analysis project Ga0190308, IMG submission 165050) | Hydrothermal vent sediment bacterial communities from Southern Trench, Guaymas Basin, Mexico - 4870-07-5-6_MG | ecosystem: Environmental > Aquatic > Marine > Hydrothermal vents > Sediment ...
GTACATAAATCACAAAGTAACTGCTTTATGCGTGTGGAGGGACGAATTCGAGAAGCGATACGATTCTGATATGCGCTGGATCAAGTGCATGCTCAAGGCTATAATTATCCTCCTCTCAGTTTTATTAGGTCTGGTTACCTATTTATAGTTTACAGTGTAAACCGATTATGGGAAGAAGGTTTGAAAGGTCCAATGGTGCTGAGATGAAGGTAACTAGTAAAAGCTTCTTAGCAGGCTTAGGTCTAATCCTTTACGCAATAGGAAAATACTTGGCATACGGCGAAGTAGATGTAAACGCTTTCTTCCTTGGCCTTGGAATTATAGGAATAAGGCATGCAATTGCCAAAGTTTAACTAGGCGAGTTTACAGTGTAAACTCTGTATGTATAAAATCGGTACGTACCTCCCAATACCTACTTAGAGAAAAAAAGAAGTAAATATTATATACATATAAAATATATACTTTTGTTTTTTCTATAGATAATAATAGGAGGTACGCACCGCCTTTGTAAATATTTTTATATATCTTTTGTATATATAATATATGGTCGAGTTGTGGGGCTTGGCTGGCAAAAAAGTAAAGATAAGCACCACAGTTAGTGAAGAAATATACAAGTTCTGCAAAGAGCATAACATCCAGATCAGTAGGCTGATAGAAATTGGGTATAGAAAACTTCGCAGAGACAGAGAAGAAAACCACCTAATAAACCAACTGCGTGAAGAACTTGAAATAGTCAGAAGAAGTAGCGAGAAGTGGAGCAAGGCTTTTAGAGCATTAGCTGACGAACTTGAGCAAAAAGGCATTATGAGTAAAAAAGAAATATACAAACATTTGGTTTGATTTTCCTTTTTGTTTTTTACTTTATAGTAAAAAAATTATGTGCGGGGGGAATCTACCCCCCGCTAAAAAAATAAAACCCTAAGGAAGCCAGCACTGACAATACTTGCAAACCCCTCTTTTCTGCTCCTCATAGGTTTCTAACTTTCTTCCACACAACCGGCACCTAATAACCTCTTCCACCATGTTACCAAGCCCAAAATGTTTTTCCGCAGTGATCGCAAACAACCCTTAAAGTTTCATTTGCCCTTATGTTTTTCTTCCCGCAATACGGACATTTATATTCATACACTGGCATGTTCTTCCTCCGACAGCCTTTGCAATACATTCAAAACCTCTATTCCCTCTAGTAGATGCACCGCTGCCGGATATATGTAACCTGCTTCCAACCTTGCTCTTATGTAATCTGCTTTTTCCACCGCTTCTTCAAATTTCCTTATATGCTCTTTCAGTTCGCTTACCCATAGCTTTATTTCTCTAAAACGATCGTCCCTCTCCACCTCAATCTCTCTTTTCATGTTCATCTGCTAACAGCTCCTCTAAAGTCATCCAGCTTTCTATCTCCTCCTCCATCCATATCGCTGTGGTTCTTATATCCGCTGCAATATCATCTGCATCGTAGCACCAATCCTTTTTTAACACATACTCCAAATCTCTCAAGTGCTTTCTAATGTCTTTTATCCAGCCTCTGATTCTGCTCTTCTTTTTCCTTATCATCTTTTCAATCTTCTCCCTCATATTCTACCTCCAAATCAAACACACTGGACTCAAAAAACTCTTTAAGCAGGTTCCATACCTTTGTCTCTTTGCCTATAGTTACTCTCTTTCTATGCCAAGAAAAAGTTATCTCCCCGTCATCAAACACCAGCCCGAGTTTAATCTTCTCCCTCATGCTCCTTCCAAAGCAGTAGAAAAGTATATAGCCTGCAACTGCAAAACAAGATAAGCCAGCTCCTGCTTGCTTAGCTGAAAAACCACAAAGTTTCTGTCCTTCCCTTTCTGCCCTTCGCTGACCTTTATCACAATGTTCCTTGTTTCTGTTCTGCTTATCTCTAGTTTTTTATACATTCCGTTCTTCTCGTTATAGTGAAACAAGTCCGCCAACACTTTCCACTCCTTTTTCTGTTCTTTATTCTCACCCAGCTTAGTTTGTTCTTCTGCCATGGTTCATAGTATGTTTTCAAACCTTTTTCGTATGGTCTTTCTCTGGCAGTTGGGACAAGTTACATACAAAGCCCTGCTTTGCGTTTTCCATTCATAGCCACAGTGTTTGCAAACCACCCTAACCTTTCTTTTCCCTTTCATTTTCCTCCTCGTCTACATTTCATCTTCTATAACCACCTCTCTATCTCCTATCTGCACTTTTATCTCGCTTACGCAAGGGTTGTCTTCCTTCACTTGTCTCAAGGATTCGAGGAGTGCGTTTACCTCGTTCCCTCGAATCCCCTCATAGCAACCCAGCCTAACAACAATCTCCTTCATGCTACTACTTACACCACCACCTTTAAATACTTTTTCCCCAAAAATTCGACAATTGCAGAAGTTTCCAGTTTACAGTGTAAACCGACAGCCAATTAGTTTACACCGTAAACTGATAAATCCCAAACCATCACCATTAGGAGGGGGAATTTTTTTTCCCCCTCACAGGGGGCGGGCTTACTTTTATTTATGCCGAGCCGTTCCCGAGAATATCTCGCAGGGAAAACGATTGCGTAAGCAATGTTTAGGCTCGGCTATTCTAATTATGCCCGCCTTTTAATCAGTTTCAAGTAATATCTTTTCTCAATCTTCTTGCCGGGTTCTATCTTTACCTTAAATTTATAGCTCTCCCTTCTTGGATATTTAATCTCTACTTCATATTCTCCAGGATCTAAGTATAGCCTTTCGGGAGTTGTTACATCCAGCTTTTTGCCATTAATGTATATATCTGCTCCCCTTGGATATCCGAATATGTATAGTATTCCTTTCTCTTCAGGAGGTTTCTTTTTTTCTATTCTTTCTTTGAGCTTTTTGTAGTATTCTACTAGCTTGTCATATACATATACATTGTCCTTGGCTGCGTCTGCAAATGCTTTAAATGCCATGTATCCTAATGGGTTGAGTGCGCTTAGATACTCAAGTATTGGATCTGTTATTTTTAGCACGAGCTTATAGTTATCTACTGCTCTTTTTATCACCTCAGGGTCTTTAGTTTCCTTTGCTATAAATACTGCAAATTGTGCTGCTTGTGTTGCTTCTTCTGCAATAAATGGAATAAATAAGCCAAATCCTGCCACCGTTAAACCAATATGAGCTGCTTTGCTCATTGCAATTCCTGTTACTGCTCCCGCTATTGCCGAACCTGCCTTTTTTAGTGTTTCTACTGCTGTTGATACTCCCCATTTTGGCGCATCCTCTGCCAACTTTGCGCTAAATGTTCCTGCACTTGGAATTATTATAACTTTTCTTCCCGGTGCTACTTCTACACCAAAGTTTTTCTCTAACCATACCCTTATATCGTGTGCCTTTTTAGCCCAATCGTGCAAACCTGCTGCTTTTAGCGCCTGTTCTAATCCGCTCTCATACTCTTCGCTTGTTGGTACATTTTCGGGATATTTTTTGAATCCGTCGATTATGCTGTCTATCTGTTCTTTTATCTTTGCAATTACCCCTTCAACAGCTTTTTTAATTTCTTCAATTAGGCCGGTATCTTCTTTTTTTGCTAAAAACACCATTGAGCCACCGCTTGCGGTTATGCGTACTGGTATTTTAGCTTCTTCATACTCTTTCGGAGGATATACTTCTAAGGTATATTCTCCAGGTTCTACATGCCTAAAATATACCAGGCCTTTTTTGTCTGTAGTTTCAGCGTATGCAGGTCTACCTCTTTTATGTCTTAAAACAACCCTCACGCCCGGAATTGGTCCTCCTCCATATTTTGGCTGTCTTTTTACAAGAACCCACCAAGTATATCTCATAATTTCATTTTTTACCTATTAAAAAATATATCCTCAAACCACTTCCAATCCTTTCTTTCCAAGATCAAATAAAGATTCTCGACCAAATCAAGAATCTCTTCCATTTTTTCCCTCTTCTCTAAAATCTCTTTTGCAATAGTGTTTATTATCACCACATAGTTGTTTATCATATTCTTAACCCTTTCTGCTTTTTCCTCATCACTTAGCTTGTCCCAGTTTTTCTTGCTCCTTTCCAGCTCTCTCCTCACAGCTTCTATATCTCTGTCCATGGTTCTATAAAAATCTTACAACTAGCCTATCCAGATCTTCATCTGTTAGGTCGGAAATTTTCTTGCCTATGCTTACTTGGATGTGATCTAGCAATTTTAAGAGTTTGGATAGGCAAACCTTACAAATATTCTGAGGCCTGCACTCGATAGCTTCCTTGTTTTTTTCACATAGCCAACATTTCATGGTGTAGTTAAAAGCTTCTGGATATTCTCCTTCTTCCATAGCCTTCTTTATTCTTTCCTCTACGCTATCGAGCAGTTTTTTTACATTCGGATAATTTTTAGCCAGACACTCTGGGCAAAGCCATCTTTCGCTAGGAGTTCCTTTAAATAAAATTTGCAACTCCTGACCTTCCCTTCCACAAATATCACATTTCTTAAGCCATCCATGGTACCAATACTTTCTTGCATCTTCAACGCTAAGCTCGTGAGTAATGATTTTCTCGAAAACATCCATTCTTTGCTCTTTGTCCTTAATTTGACTTAGCAGATTTGCATGAGCATCTGTTATCATGTCTTCCATCAAAGCTTTTTTAATCTCATCCTCCAAATTTGCAATCCTTAAAGCAGTATAAATTCTCTGCTCACTGCAACCAACTATCTTTGCAATTTCCCTAACCGATAATCCTTGCTCCTCTTGGATCTTCTTAATAAAGTTGTATAGATCCAAGGAACCAACTCTGCCTTTTGCCATGTTTTCCGCTAGGTGCATTAAAATTGCATCGCTTTCACTTCCTTTCCATACCTTTACCCTGATGGTTTTGTAGCCCAATTCCTTTGCCTTTTCTATCCTGTTTTTCCCTGCAACCAGGATAATCTTTCCGTCCTTTTCAATTACAATCGGCTCTGCAAAAATGCCGAACCTTTGAATGCTCTCTTTCAATGCTTGGGCTTCTCCCTCATCTAAGTATGCGGAAACTCTTTCTTCAGGAACCTCTATTTGGTCTATTGGCACTTCTCTAATCTCAAACTTGTTTTCTCCATCCATATAGTTTACAGTGTAAACTCGGGCTAATAAAGTTTACCCTAAGAAATTCGACAATTGTCTAAATAATTTTCCTCTCGCAGGGCTTTCCCTCTTCGTGGCGACAATAATGAAGCGTCACCCTTTTCGTGTCTTCCAACTGCTTCCATTCCTCCGCCACTTTCTTGGCTTCCTCCTCGTCCTTTACTTCCTTTTCCTCGGCTATTCTTAACACTTTCTCTCCCATCTCCTTGTCTTCCTCCTCAACCCACCTCTCAACTATGTATTTCATATTGTTTTGCTCGGAACCGCACCTATTCTATTATAATACAGCATTTTGATTTCGTTTTCGCTCAAAGTCCTGTTGTAGATGCGGACTTCGTCGACGATGCCGTTGAGATATCCATCGCCCAACTTTCCAATATGGATAGGACTATCGCTGGGCCTCAAGTTGCCCGTCACGTCCCTTTGAGCCCACAATTCACCGTTGATGTAGCCTTTAAGGTTATTGTTTGCTAGCTCACTATCATAAACCAGAGCTACGTGATACCATTTGTCGGTTTCCACTGTTTGAGCCGTATGCACATAGTAGTTCGCATCCGTATATACACCAAACTCTACGACTCCTATGCTAAAACGGGGGAACCATATCCAAGCCTGATAAACTGGGTCGCCTAAACTTATCAAACATTCCTTACTTGTCAGCGAATCAAGTTTAACCCAACCTGCTAAAGTTACTTTATTGGTAAAAGTGGGAAATCCAGCACGGGCCACTTCCACATAATCATCCACCCCATCAAAGCTCAAAGCCTTGCCGAATTTTCCATCCGTCCAGGTTGCCCCGTAAATTGTCCCGTGATTGTTGTAGAAACTGCTGTCGTATGCGATATTTCCGCTCCCCTCGTTGAATTTCAGCCAAAGAACTAATCCTCTCAATCCCAAAGTTTGGGTTCCGATTACCTTAGAACCATTATAAATCCCGCTTTTGGTTGTTACCGATAGCATAATTTAAGATTTCCAAGCAACTATTAAAGGGACTTTCCATATATAGGTTTCAGTTGTAGAAGTGTTTCTCGTATCAGCTCTCAGTCTAAAGGTCTTAATTGTTGTTAACTCAGTATCCGTAGCTGATAAAGTAGGTGAGCTTAGATCTATTAGTTTTGATTCTCTCCATGCTTTTTGTATATGGTTGGAAACATCAAAGTATCCCGCCACTTTGTATGGAGTTCCCTTACTCAGATTTACCGATTCTGTTGCAATGGTAAAATCTCCTTGGTCAATAAACTTTGCGATTCTGAAGTCAGAATTTGAAGCATATATAGGTATCCAAATTTCATAACAATCTGCTTTCCATATTGCAGCACCAGTATCATTTCCTGCTTCGCATGTAGTGTGATAAGGTCCGGGGACAACTACACAAGAAAAAAATAATTTGCTCTGCTCTGTTGAGAAATCTTTGTAAACCCATGCATACCTCCTTCCGCTAACAGAACTGGTAGTAATAGTTATCTTCAATTCATCATTAGTTCTCTCAATAGTTGCGTCATCATCTACTACCAAAGCTGTTGTAAATTCTAACTCCTCGGACTGCGTAAAATCCGTTATCACCAAACAATCGTCAAACTTATCTATCGCTTTAAGCTTTTCCAAAATATATTGCTTTAGCACCTCATTTCCGTATAAATTCTCAATATTCCTCAGATAATCAATATCGTACAGAAAGCTAAGTTTGGATGACCACAGATAAGGATCTACTTTCAGCGAATGCCCCCATGTTGGAGTTCCTATACCCTTGGAACCTACAAGGAATGCCATGTTTCATGCGTCCTTCAACAAAGCCTTTACAGAAATTTCGGTTGCATCTCCCATACTTACCACATTTACCCTCAAATACCTTACTGGCTTGTCAACTACAAATCTTAACTCGTTTCCTGTTGTGTTTGAGGTGTCCAAATCGAACCAATTGCTTCCGTCCAGACTTCCCTGCAATCGGACATCGTGAGCCGTTCCGCTTGAGTTTGAATTTATCTGCCAGGTTATGATTTTGTAAGCAGGATAAACATCATTGCTATCTCCCGCTCCCGTTCCTGTGAAGGTTCCTAGATCCAATTCCAAAACATTCCCTACCGCTGAAATGCTATCTGTTGTGTAAGAATTAACCGGTTGCTCTGTAACTTTTACATGCAAAGCTTTGTTTGTGCTATCTACATCTGCACATGCTCTGCTGTCTTTCCCTCCTACATAAACCCAGCCTGTAGGACATGCTATTATCATGTTATTCTTGCAATGGTAGTAATACCCTCACCTCCAAACAAAGACCTTCTCAAAACCTCTTTAATCTTATTAAACTCATCCGTATCAAATACAAAATAATCAACATTTATGTATAAATAGCCCGTTGATGTGCTTTTTGAGAATTGAACTCTTAGCAAATCTTGACTTGTTACCACTTTGTAGACATTGTCGTAGCCAAAAATTCCTGCTCCACCTGGTGCTATGTCCCGAATGGCAGGCAACCATTTTGCGTTTGCATTTCCAAAATATATTCCGAATTCTCCTATATCGTCTCCTTCTAAAAAAACACCCTTGAAAACTATTATCTTGTCTGGGTTTGGATTGAAATCTAAAACATAGGTTCCTGAATTTAGCACAACATACTCTTTCATTTCCTTTTTTCCTAATATCCCCAGGATCTGGTTTAGGTCTATCATCCTCTTATGGTTGCAATCTTAACAAATAATTTTCCGTTGACTTCTTTTACCTCTTCAGGTTCTATTTCGACCTCTCCAGATTTTAAAAATACCTTTTTCTCTTCAGGCATAATTACATATACCCAAACCTATTTAAAAGGCTTTGGTTACTCTGTACCGAACAAAGCAAATACTACGGTGTTGCTGGATCCGGAGGTGTCGGTTACTTCAATGTTTAGCTTTGTAGGTCCTTTTAGCTCTATATTCTCGGGAAGGTCAAAAGCATTTGCGTTCCTGTCTTTTAGCATGTCGGAGTATAAGGTTCCCGAAAGGTATTGATCATTTGTTGCCTCATCGTAAATTTTGGTTATCTTAAAGGTTCCATCAGATTTGAAGTGTACTTCCTTAAATTTGAAGGTTGTTCCTGTTGGAATGTCAATGCTTACCGTGTCCGTGCCGTTTGCCGAAACAGTCTTCTCCCCAACCCTAATCTTTACAGGCATAATTACATCTTAACAAAAATATTAAAAACACAAGAAAAACAAAACTCACCTTTAAGCAGCTACTTCACATTCAAGTATAACCTTCACATTGCTTAAAGTAACTGCCGTCTTGGTTTTAATGGTAAACTTTAATTCGTCTTCCGCTCCCCAAGGAATATCTACATCTAATCCATATCCATCTGTTATGCTTTGAGCTGAAGCCACTACATATGTTCCGTCTGCTGCTGTTCCTTGGGTGTATTGGGCTACTGCGGAAACTTGGGATTTCGGCAAAGCATAAGCTAAAGGCAAGTAGTAATATCTTCCATCTCCAACCTGGACAACAATCACCCCTTCCTCAATAATGGTTTTTAGGTTATCTAAAACGCTTGTGTCTGCTGCTGTGCTTGAACTTGCAACCACTGTTGGGAGCTGAACTACAATTTTCTTAATTGTTACATTCTTACCTACCTTGTACTGCATTGGCATGTTGGTGTCAATTTCCTTGTTGGTAGCTTCTGCTCTTGACTCGTCAAAAAAGGTTGTCTCTGTGGCCGAACTCAAATCTTTCCTGTGGTAGTAAATCTCTCTTGGCATAATCTTATATCGCAGAAATATTTAAAAGTTACCTCCACTTACCCTTTAGTTTCTTCAAGGTCTTTAGGTTTTCTAGCATTCTCTTCTCTCTGTCAGCGTCAGTCTTGTTAGGCAAAGCTCTTATCCTGGAAAGTTCAGGTCCGTAAGTGGAATCCCAAGCGTCCGCAAATGCGTCCATCTTCTCTTTCTTTGCTGTAACTCCATCCCTGTAGTGGTCAGGTCCAAGTTCTTCAGTGAATTTTCTCCACCTTTCTACTGGAATTTTGCTCATTATTTCCTTCCACACTTCAAAGGCTGCTTGTAGTTTGTTCTTCCATTTCTCGAAGTTCTTGGCTGCTAATTCCATTGGGTTAACATCCACTAACTTAATCATTTCCTCGTAGTTGCTCGCACCTACAGCTTCAGCGTTCTTAGACCATTTCTTCTTAATCTTCTCCTTTATGCTTATTGGCATAATTATAATGGGTGGAAATATTTAAATAGTTTACACTGTAAACTGAAAAGGTTTGGGGGCTGGTGGGATTTCGTTGGTTGGTTTATTGTCGGTATTTTCTGGAGGTTTGCTTTAAATCTCTTTAGATCCATGGCCAATTTGTCGGCTTTTCCCGATTTGCCTACTCCTTTATAATCACATGCTTGATTGGGACTATCCATCTGTAGCCCGTCTCTATCGATTGGTAGATTGCGGAATCTGCTGTTACATCTACAAGGGTGAATTTTACAACTCTGCCCACTTCTGGGTCATAGCCCAGGATTTCTTTTGCTACTTCTGGCATAATTTTGGTTGTTTGAGAGGTTTAAAAATGGAGTTTGTTAAAAATTCAAGAGAAAAAACATTATGAAAAAGCGAAACTTAAACGAGCTTGAATGGTTCACAATTGAAAAGGCGCTAAAAATATCGCCTCGCTTTCCGCACTATAAGGTTTCTGAAGCTATGATTTTAAAAGAGTTCCTAAAAAGAAGATTGCTTCTTGGTCTGTATGCTTTCGATGTTAAATTATATGTAGAGGAAGAAAAAAGCCCTATCTGGAAAGAGCTTACTGCCAAGCGTATAGATGCTTTATGTTTAACTCCAACAAAGTTGTTCATCCTGGAGATTAAGGATAGGACAAGGCCCTCTGGTATTGGCGAATTGGTAATATATGAAACATTGTTAAAAGAGCAGTTTGAGATTGATAAAGAAGTTATAAAAGCAGCAGTAGTAGGATGGGGATTAAAAAAAGAAATTGAATTATATGAAAAAAATGGAATTATAGTATACAATTTAAATTTACCGACACCTCCAAAAAGGTTAAAATTTATTTAAAACTGCCAGCGTTTGGCGAGCCATAGGGAAGTGTTTGGCAAGCCATTTGAAATTGTTTGGTAAGCCATTAGGGATGAGTAGGCATAGAGATTTCGCGATAATTCACGAGGCGTGAGCGGTAACTTTAGTTACGCTCACGCCGAGTCCCGAGCCTCACGATTATGAAATAATGTGAGGCGAGGGTTTATATGCCGAAACCTGCGGAGCCAGTGGGGTTCTTGTGATTGCTTGCAATCACGAAGGTTCGCACTGGCGGAGCAGGTTGAGGCCATTAAAATATTAAAGGCGTGTCCGTTAGAAGTTCTAACGGACACGCCGATTATTAAAAAAAGGTGCCGAGACCTTCGGAGCCACTGGGGTTCTCGAGGCCTGCGAGCGAAAGAGCGAAGCGGGCGAGCAGGCCGAGAGGTTCGCAGTGGCGGAGAAGGTCGAGGCCATCAAATATTCTTTATTATTCGGAGTTGGATTTTTCGGGACGGATGGAGAGCGGAGCGAGGCCTGCCCGTTACGGTGGGAGGGTGGCGTGGAGT
>Ga0190308_1000667_pt1 | contig 10628 bp, 15 predicted proteins | sample 48700756_MG_FD_165050 | JGI IMG/M metagenome (GOLD analysis project Ga0190308, IMG submission 165050) | Hydrothermal vent sediment bacterial communities from Southern Trench, Guaymas Basin, Mexico - 4870-07-5-6_MG | ecosystem: Environmental > Aquatic > Marine > Hydrothermal vents > Sediment ...
AATTATTTCTATAGTTTATTTTATGTAAGTAATTAATATATTTTAATTCCATTTTTATTTATTTCTGTTGCTACTGGGTTTTTCTTTCTCTTAAGACGTTCGTAATCTTCTTGTGATATTATTATAGGTTCTATATCTGGATATTTTATCAAACATTCTTTTATGATTTCGATTCTCTTTAATGGTGATTTTGGTATTTTATCTGCGATTATCACTATATCTATATCGCTCCAAGCATTGAAATCCCCTCTTGCATAACTTCCTATTAGGTAAGCGTCTTTTATTGATAAGTATTTCTCAGCACATTCGATAAAAGCTTTAGCTTTTTTTATAACTTCTAGTCTCTCCTTTCTACGCTTCTCAATAATTGCTTCCATGTATTAATCACTCATTCAATTATTTTTTTGTGCTTTCTGTAAAGCTTCTTTAGCTTCTCTCTCAGTAAAATATTCCTCAGGAATTCCCTCTGACCAAACATCGGGATACCTAGTGGCGATATAGTACTTACTTAATTCTGTACAAATATTCATAATTCCATCATCAACCTTAATTCCAGCCTCTCTTACTGCCTCTATAATTTTCTTAAGTGCATGTCCAACTCGTGGTTTTCCAATTCCCCATAAAATGGCCTTTAAAGCCTTTTCTACAGCTTGTTGAGCTTTGAAGCAAGCCCAATTGTAATCTTTAGCGTTAAAATCTCTTTTCGCTGACTCTAATGTCTTCATAGTACTATCAATCCATCTATTAAATTCATCAGTATCTAACAATTCAATTACACCAACATTATTGCTCTAAACAATAATAAAAGAACACTTTTATGTAAAAAATCTTATTCCTAACTAATAAATCGTCTGAAACTTCTATTTACTTAGAAAGATTACAGATAAGAGTATACCCTAGATTTAGTATATTCGATTTCACAAAGAATATGTTAGGAAAAAATGATAGATTTAAGCTTCAATAAACTACTAAATAATAATTAGTGGCTTAGTATTAATTGAAGTGAATATAAAGTATGTGAATGCAATGACAGAAAGCCTTAAAGTGTTTTTCCCTGAAAAAAAACTTGAGATCGAGGATATAATTATAGAGATAGCACATCGTCTGAGAAGAATTCTAGGGGGCCAGCTCGTGGTAGTTGAATCCATTGATGGCCCAGATGGAGAAAACATCAAAATAATAGTCAGAGAGAAAAACTGGGAGACAATTGATAAGATAATGGAGGAGATATGGCGAATAGAAGTCGAGAAAGGCATAGAAGGAAAAATACTGCCAGAGATAGAGGGCTCTGAATGAAGAACTATAGGCAACTATTGGTAAAAGCACGTATCCTATTGGATGAAGCTTATAAAGATAAGGATATTAACTGTTATAATAAGTGGATCAGTGCTTTGTGGTTTGCGATTGAAAGCATGTTAAAAGCTATTTTTCTTAAAATAAAGGGTTCATATCCTACTAGAATTGGCAGTTTAATTAATTTGTTAGCTAGAGAATTAAGATCTAGTAAGGAGGGTAGGTTAGTTCTCAGATATATTCGTGAGATATATAATAATAGAAAAGATGTTGATCATGGATTTTTAATTGCAACGAAGGAAAGATGTGAAAGTAATATTTCGAAGGGAGAATACGTTATAATGTATCTTGAGAACATCTTTAAAATCAAAATTAGGGATAATGATTAGCTAATTCCGATACATATTACAATAATCAAAATAGATCCAAATTATGGTTTTAGAAGTTGTAGTAGCATTGACATACCAAAGTATAGTAGCAATAATCCTATCACTAGTAGCATTACTCTATAACCCTTCCTCTCCATTACTTTTGTCCCCGATTTAACAAGGTAAGAAATCACACCCAGCCACGCGAAATCCATCCATACATGCGCAATATACATTTCTAATATACCTAAGTAACCAGCGTAGCCAAACGCCTCGATTACCAATGCGGCGCCAATACCTATCCACCAAATAATAAAGAATGGATTAAACGCTGATAAATTCAAACCTATGAGGAATGAGGACTGAATAATGCTCCCTTTTTCTTCACCCGCTTGAATATCTTGCAGATTTACACCTCTCCAAGCATCTCTAAGAGTTAATATCCCAAAAGCAAGAATAAATACTGCTCCGATTAGACCAGTAATATAGATAGTTAAATCATTTAATAGAAATGATACTAATCCCAACCCTATCAAGTATACTAATGGGAACTCGACAACCATGTGTCCGAGTGAAGCAAGTAGGCCTGCTTTAGACCCCTCCTCAGCACCCTTTTTCATGACACTGACTGTTAAGGGACCTGGACTTAATGCTCCAGAACTAGTTATGACAATTACTTTAATAATGAAGTCTAATGGTAGGATCATAAAGACACCAATAAGTCCCCATTCTCATAGTTATGGTAATAATATTGACATCACGTATAATAAAAAGTTACCCAGAACTAATGATATTATAGTTACAGGTAATAAGTCAATGATTGCATCCTTAACATTAACTTTAAAGTACTCAACTGTAAATACTAAGCATGGATGAACTGGGGACATTATATAACCAAGCAATGTTGAGTAATAAAGCATTGCGAAACTAATAGGATCCATAACACCGAACTTAACTATATAGATCGGTATTAGTATTATTAGTGGTGTCGATACACGACCAGTCAGGAACCCTAAGCTGAATCCAGCTAGAATCAGTAATAAGTATGGAGAGAAAGATAAGCCCTTTAATATCTCTGGTACTCCAGAGCTAATAAATATATTCTGGTATAGGTATATCGTCATTATTAAGAGAAAGAAATCCCATGGTTTTGATTTCTTTGTAATTTTCAATATTCTCTTTTTGTCGAGTTTAGAGTAATATAGAGTTACTCCAAGTGCAACGGCAACACCAATGAAGGTAGCTAAGTAATCGAAACCAAACAGTGTTTTTAGAGAGAAATCAATCAATGGAGCTAGCAGAATTATGAATAATGGTTTAAAGAACTCAACCCAGTTATATTCTCTATTCCTATCACTATCTCCAACATTTCTTAACAAGAATAAGAATCCTAAAGAGGCAGATAGAATGAATATAGGTGTTTGATAAGCTGCAAGAATATAAGTACTTAAACCAGCCAATTCCCCACCAATAATCAGTGCAGTAGCTAATGGGTAAACAAGATGCAATATGTGCCTATACCAAACATTTATGCTCGTCTTTCTAACTCCATTAATATCACTTGTAGTTTTATCAACCATCGGTGCAGAAAAAAGTGCTCCACCCGGCATTGGCAATAGCCCTAATATTGCTGGAGAAAACATTAGCAGTGATTTTTTGCCAAATGCGAAATTTTTTATCATTCTCTCAAGAAGACTACTTTCATTAAGCAATGTTCCTATTATCGGAATCAAAGCAACTGCGGAAGCTAATAACAGATAATTAATGTTTGTAAAAACTGAAATCAATAATCCTAATATTTTATTAACTGGAATACTAATTATCCCTAAAAACAGCGCACCAATAAATATACCGAGCGTCAAACTTTTTTTAGCGACCATTAGTATAACTATCACAGAAATAATAAATGCTGCGACTAGAAATAATTGATTCATTCTATATCCCTTAAATATTGTTAGATAAAACTAGAATTAATTTTGATCTCTATATAAAGTCAATATAGATGTATTAACGATCTATTAGAATCTAAACAACCCTATTCATCATAAAAGATGAAAAATATTTGCAAAGATATCATTTTTTAGCCTCTCAAGAACACAAATATATAAAATGATAGATTAATTCTCAAATCCAACAAACGCGAAGATTAAGCTGGATGACTTAAACTCTTCCCTCTTTTAACCATAATCTTTTCACATAATCTAAAAGGATTTTCGATACCATATCTTTCGAGGATCTCGGCATTATTAATTAATTCTTCAGTTTCACATTTAAAAACTATTTCACCTCTTTTTAAAATGAAGATATAATCTGATAACTCAAGAGCAGCCAAGGAATCATTAGTTGTAATCACTACTGTTTTTCCATCACCTATATTTTCTTCTATAATATTATATATATTAGTTTTATTTTCTATACTTAGATTCGATAAGGGTTCATCAAACAGTATTATTTCTGGATCTGTGGCTATTATAGCTGCTGTCAGAACAATCTTTTTCTCACCGTAGCTTAACGAGAATGGTGATCTATTTAATAGGTGTTTTATTTTAAATTTGTTAGCGATCTCATTCATCTTTGATTCTATTTCTTGTTTACTCAGTTTTAATTGCTTAAGACCATATGCTAATTCATCCCTAACTTTTAAATTGAATAATTGATCATCTGGATCCTGGAAAATAATCCCAATTTTTCCTCTAGCATAATCAATATTATCAAAAATATTCCTACCATTTAGAAGTACCTCATCATGTTCTGGTCTAAGTAAACCAGCTAGAACAAGCATTAGAGTTGTTTTTGCCGCTGCTGTTTGGTCTAAGTATAGCTGTTACCTTATTTCTACTTATTGAAATATTAGCTTGATTTAGAGCTTTTATCCCTCCAGGATGAGTATATGAGACATTCTTAGCTTCCAGTATTATATCCAATTAAATCACTCTTAAATATCCTATTAACGAGATAAGTACTGATATTGTTAAGAGAATTATATCTAAATGATGCTATTCTGTAATTATTATTCATGATAAAAGTTGTATCGAAGCCTCTCGCTTTTAATCTAAGATAAAATCTCCTAGCTTGGTAAGTTGATTTTATCATTAATTCTGCTATGATTGAAGCAAGTATTTTCAAGTAACTAATTTTAGTTCTTTTTATTAACCTAGACTCTCTTGCAAATAACATGTTTGAAACTGACCTTATATGTATAGGTAAATACTTTATGAAAAAATAAGCTAATTACTAAATTCTTAGGAAAATTAAGTTTGTTCAACACTATATAGCTAGATTCCTCCATTCAAGGTAAGATAAAAATACAAGAAAATTTACTCCAGCCACAACAGTTCTTAATGCTGCTTCTAACTTTATTATTAATCCCCTCTTACTTAATGTTATGGTTATGCAAGTGATGTAGGGTGGGCCATCATATATTAGTTGTGGAATATAAATAATATCAATGAATGTAAATAGTATTAGGATAAATATGAGAACTTTCATTAAATTGATTTTAAACTAATTGAGAGAAAGATGCTTAGTAAGAAAATCAGTAAAATAAATTTGATGGATAAGGAAAATGATGCAGAGAAAGTTAATATAAGGGCGGAAATTAGTGTTAAAACTGGATTTAGAGTAATATGCCTGTCCTCATTAACAATATTTATTAGATCACTTATTTCCTTAAGGAATTTTTCCACTAGTAGACTCACTTCTTTTTATCCCCTATCAACATGCGGGCTAAATATCCTATAGCGAGAATTACGGCTACACTATGAATCCAGATATGATATAACCAATCAGACGGTAGGCTTGGAACACTGTAGTCATAGAATGGTATCTAACTAATCTGCTATGAAAGATCTTGTAAACCTAGAGACTCTGCAACGAGGTCTGGTGGTTCATGATAACCAACCATATCTGCCAATATAACTCCGCAGATAGGGCTAATTAGTATAAGTACTAATAAAAAATACTGAACCTCTTATTCATTCTATCTCACTCTCGTATAAATTGCTCATACACCTTACTTAACAAGTACCAGATTATTAAAGCTGTTATTATTCCTTCATCAACACCAAGAATAAAGTGAAATATTCCTATCATTGGAACCGTGACTCCTATAGGGTAATCAAATAATGGTGATAAACCTATTTCTAAACCGGCGGGGAATCCTAGCAAACGTGAGCTTACTTGGTCAGGTTATTAAGGTATTAGTAGGTTATGATGAGAATCCCAAATTATTACGAAGAATAATTAGCTTTTTCGCGTACTGGATAGTAATATTGTATTTGATTTTTAAGAGAATAAAGCCTCAGTTTAATTAATTTTTATCAAGCGAGTATTTAATTTCATTTAGTTTAGATACCAACAATATTATATCCCTGCTGTATTTCTCTGGCTCTTCACCTTTAATTATTTTACTTATTATTTCGGTGATTATTGTTAAATCTTCGTTGCTTATTCCTCTTCTCGTTATTTCCTGTGATCCTATTCTAACTCCCGAATCAACAATTATTCTTGCTTTTTCTAACTTCTCTTTAATCTCTTTGCCTTTATCTTCACTTACTCTTATCCATATTTGGTGACTATAAGTATAACCTTTTTCATGGAAAGACACTCCTATACCTCTATCATGTAAATTTTTAGCTATCATTCTCGCAACCTGAATTACCTCTTTTGCATATGATTCACCATATAAAATCATTTCTTGAGCTGTTATCCCTAGAGCCGCGATTCTATTGATATGAGGATTATCTACTAGAACTGGAGGAAATCCAATTATCTCAAAGATTTTTTCCGCTAATTCCTCATTGTTTGTTAAAATTACCCCTCCCTGTGGCCCTGGAAACGTTTTGTGAGTGCTTCCTAGTAATATATCAGCTCTTTCTCTTAAAGGATCCTGAAACTGATTTCCAGCTATTAAACCAAGTACATGAGACGCATCATAAATCATTATTGCTCCGATTTCTTTTACCACATCACTCAATGCTTTAACTGGTTGCGGAAAAAGAATAAAACTCGCACCTAGAATTATTATTTTAGGTTTCTCTCTACGGATGAATTCAATAGATCTCTCAACATCAATATTAGCTATATCCTTATCATAAGGAAGGTAAATTGGTCTCCTATGAATAGGATGTAAGTTAATTGGGTATCCACCATCTTCAGGGGAAATAAGCGCTATCTTATCCCCCGGTTCAGAAAGAGCTATTATCGCTGATAATAGAGATATATTGCCGCTTAGTGGTTCTGGAAAGGCATATTTTGCATTAAAAAGTCTTGATAACAATTCCCTTGTTTCCTCAATTATCTCTTGGATATATTTTTGGCCACCATAGAAATCTTTGTGATGATACCTATGGACTAAGTCTGACATTAATGCTCTTCTAGCTGTTACACTCATGATGTTTTCGCTAGGAATTAGATTTATGCACTTTCTGCGGTATGATTCATGCTGCTTAATTAGATCTATGATTCTTGTCATTAGCATCACTTTAATTCAGTGCTTGTAATTAAGGTCTTTTTTTATTATTTTTAAGACATAGCATAGCAATACTATATTCATCGCGAGAGTACCAATGATGATAAGATCTAGCCTATTGTTTATTAACGCGACTACAACCATGATTAACCATAATTGAAAATATATGAATGATGGTAAATGTGTCAAATCGATGTATTTTCCTTCTCTGAGCAATATAATTCTGTAAGTTAAGGTTATTATAAAAGAAACTATGAACCAGCCTATAAAATTACTTATGGGAATTCCGTAGATACAATCTCTAGTTTCCCAAACCCATGCCTTGATTATATGTACCATTATTGGATCAACAATTAAGTCCCAGGAAGTCGCGATTAAGCCATCTAATGTAGATAGTGCAATTATTGATCTCACGTTATATTTGTATTTCACGCTATTTGTTATCCAGTTTGTAATGTTAAAAGCTATGTAGGTGATTAAAAACCAATTAATTGGGATAGCTAGAGGCACTAATCCAAATATCTTTAATCCGATAACTTCAGTGTAGTGGTATTTTCCAAATGGTATACCATATAGTACACCAAATATCTCCATTATTGATCCGATTATAAATGCTGATATAAAGAATTTCATGAGATCTTTAATACCGAGTTTTATTAGGGCATCTAAAATAATAATAGTTAAGATTAGTAAGTCTGATGAATGAATAATAATGAAAGCTAATTCAAGAGATAAGCTAGCGATAATTGAACTAATTAGTATACAGATAAATGAAATAAACGCTATTGATTCCAGGAATAAATAATAATTCTTTTTCACATTCATTTTCTCTCCCTTTTTGATATCTATTAAACATAGTTACGCATATTTTACGTAATTACTTAATTATCTAAGCTTCTCAGCTAGCTCCTCTGGAATAACTGATATTACTGGTTCTAGATGAAGAATCTCCATGAATCCCCGGTCATTGACATAGAATGGCTCTACATTAGGTCTGCCAATAATTCTGATATGTATCCTGTAATATCTCTCCTCATCGTTTATTGGACCACTAAAGAATGAGAAATTTAAGCTGGATAGCTCTAATCTTTCCTGCATTCTCTTTATCATGCTTAATATATCTTTAGCTATGCTCATTATCTCATCTTCAGTAATTTTAGTTATGTCACTTTTGTTTTCTTGAGCTATCCCAATAACTTCATAGTTAGCTAGAGGTGCATATGCTGCGACCCAAGAGAAAAACTCGCCCTCAAATATGAATCTCTCTCCTAAACTTAATTCGCTAGCTAGGTAGTCATCCCAGAAATTGCTTAAGTATTTCGAGTAATAATCTTTGGATTTAGTTAAGCTGATACGGAGATAATTAGTGGGTTTATTATCAATAATTACTTGAATATGAGGATGAATAATTGATGCTGCTGCTGAAGGCATGTAATTACAGTTTATATGAGCATATTTAGCAGATTTATCCAACTCATGAATCTTATTGAAGAAGTCTACTGATGCATACATGCAATTATAAAGTGAGCTAATTGGGATATCCCTGAATAATGTTGAATGTTCTTCAGGAAAAGCTCCAACGAGATGATACTTCGCAAATGGGTAATAATTAGGGAAAAGAACACAGTTACCATGAACTAACCTATCTCCTAAATCAAATTCGTTTGGAAACCTTGTAGTAACATTAAATATATTCTCTTTACAGAGGGGACAATTATTAATAGTCATCATATGCAAAACGTTGTGATAATTCGCAGTTTTGAGTTCTGGTAGTTTTGGTCTCTTCGCCCTTGCTTTACTTATCCTGCACCATTTATCAAGAAGCATGTCTTTCCTATACTCAATCACTCTACTGATTAATTCACCATCTGGATCAAGCATTATGCTATTAACTATCTTTTTCTCGAATCTAATACCTCTTATCCCTTTCTTAATTATAGCTTGTATTCATATCACCATGTGTTATAAAAGATTATAATTTAGACAAAATTAGGGAAATATAAGAAATAAGATTTACTGAAAAACAAAGAGTGTTAGATAAGAAAACTAATAGATTATTTTAAATAAACATTGAAACTTTTTCTTTCATATCATTAGGCAGCCTATTAGTGTCTAGATAATCAATTTCATCAATTTTAAGGATTTTAAAACCAGCTTTCTTAATATGATTTAACACATCGTGACAATAACTCTTATGCGATCCCCATGAAATATTAAGGAGTCCCTCGCCCCCAGCAAATGAAATTATTTCGATTCGAACTTTCAAATCTGATAATTCTTCAATTATTATGGCCAATCCTGCTACTGAACCTGTCCTTAGGAACCATTTCTCGTCAAGCATAATTCCTATTCGCTTATCATTTAACTTAAAGATATTGTAATATATTTTACAAAACTTATAAGCAAGATTTTTGAAGACTTTATCAAATGAAGATTCTATCTCTAAACGGATCATATGACCAGTCATTTGATTCACCTAATGGTTTGTCAAAAATTTTGGTCTTTTTCTTAATTTAGACTTTACGTCAGTCTAGGAGCCAGTATAGCAAGGAGAAGCATGATATTCCATGCAAGAGCCTTAAACAAAACCTCATTAGCCCGCGACTCCTGAGACCTACCTCGAACAAACCAGCCGAACAAGCGCTTAAACACCTTAAACATCGCTTCGAGAACCCAGCGAAGATTAGCATAACGCCTAAACCAAGGCAAATTCCTAATCCTCCAGAACAATGCTTTGAGACCTTGTTTCGGATTGCCACGCCCCTTAGAAGGCTTTATCGCCGGTATCGCTCTGAGCTCTCTTCTGACTCTCTCATAAGCTTCGCTAGAACTGTAGGCCGAATCAGCTGAGATGACTCTTATCTTAAATCCAAGCTCCCTAGACAACTCGGCTAATTCGCCTAAGAAATACAATTTGAAAGGTTTTGAGTCATGATAATAGCGATCGCTAGGCGTTGCCAGGAATTATCGCTTTCGTCGCCAGATCCATCACAACATGTAGCTTAAAGAAATCTGCTGTTTTCTGAGCTCTATGGTTGTAGTAGCTTGAGGCATCCATTATCTGGAAGCCTGTGGAGTCTATTAGTACGATTCTCTCTCCGTCACTATTGAGTTTGATTATTATGACTGCTGAGAACTCTATGGCGTCCTGCATCTCCTGTGGCCTAATCTTGTTAGCGAAATGGTTTAGGTTTTGAAAGCTTGTGATCTGTCTTATCCCTAGGACCTCTCTTAGATCCTCTGCGATCGCTGGTATGTCTCGATAGGTGTAGCCGAAAGCTTTAGCTATTGTTATTAGAGTCAGTTTCTGCGGTATTGTCATCTTTCTCTGGCCGTGTTTGCTGTACTTTGGGTAGATCAGGCTGTAGAAAGCGTGAAGTAGCAAGGCCAAAAGTTTTAAGACTTTAAAAGGTATATATGGCATATGGGGGGCCTCCGTAGTCGTGGTTTCGTTGTGAGTCTCTCGTAATACATTTGGAGGCCCCCCACTCATAAAT
>Ga0190308_1000668_pt1 | contig 10606 bp, 16 predicted proteins | sample 48700756_MG_FD_165050 | JGI IMG/M metagenome (GOLD analysis project Ga0190308, IMG submission 165050) | Hydrothermal vent sediment bacterial communities from Southern Trench, Guaymas Basin, Mexico - 4870-07-5-6_MG | ecosystem: Environmental > Aquatic > Marine > Hydrothermal vents > Sediment ...
GTATCCCTCGAGGACTGGAAGACCGCCATGCTCGAGAAGGGTGTCGGCCGCATCGCCCAAGGTGCCAACGCCGCAAAGCCCGAGATGCAGGAGTTCGCACGGGCACTTTTCGCCCACATCGAGGCCGGGCAGCGTGAGCTCGAGCGGATGCCCAGGGTTACCCTCGAAGACTCCATCAACCGCGTCACCGCTTGGATCCGCCACATGGCCGAGTTCACCTGGAAGGGGGCCGGCCCTGCCCGGTAGGGCCTGAGGAGGTGATCTAAATGCCCTGGAAGCAAGTGCGGTACCTCCTGGATTCGGAGGTACAGTCTTCCGATGACGCCACCAAAATCGTCAAGCTCCCCCTCTCCAACGTGCTCCACACTCTGTATGTCACCGTGGAATGTACTACTGGCTCCACCAACGCCCAGGACCTGGACATCGATAGCGTTGTGGACAAGATCGAGGTCATTGGCAACGGCTCCGAGGTGATCTTCTCCCTCACCCCCGCCGAGATCCGCCGGTGGGCCTTCCTCGACCTCGGAGGGCCTTTGGTCGAAACCGTCAACGAAGGCCCTTCCCAGGTGATGAAGGCCACCTACCCCATCTTCTTCGGCTTCAAGGAGTGGGACCCCAACTACTGGCTCCCTTGTGATCGCTTCACCGATCTTGAGCTCAGGATCAAGTACTCCCCCACTATCTCCGCCACCGCTTGGGCTACTGGCACCGTGACCATCACCGTCATTGCGCTCATGACTATGGGCGGTGCTCCCGGTGACTACCGAGGCACCGTCCGGCGCACCACCGTCTACGACTTTACCACCGCCGCCTCTGGGGATGAGGTGATCGACCTCCCTCGCCGCCTCCTCTACTCCCGCTGCCTCATCTACTGCTACGAGGCAGGCGTCGAGGATGGAACCGACATCACCAAAGTAAAGCTTTCCCTCAACAACGATGAGAGGATCCCCTTGAACCTCGACTGGAACGACCTCAAGGATTGGAACCAGGCGATGTACAAGTTCAAGGTCTACCGCAACATGTTGGTGCACAGGGCAGACGATGACGTGGTGCACACCAAGATCGCTCACATTCAGGGGGTCAAAGTAACTTCCTTCGTCAGTGCAAACATTGGCGCTGATGTCTTCTACGTTGACCACGCTGACGCCATTGCGGGTGACGGTGTAACCCTCGAATGTCTCACTGTCGATGTGACGGCGGGGGCGGAGGATCTCATTGCTAACACCACAGACCATTACATCTACCTGGAGGTAACCGGCAAAGGCTTGCCCCATGCCGTAGTCATTCCCTTCAAGCACCTCGCCGAAGGCGAGTTCTTCGACCCTACGCGGTTCGACATGGTACAGTTGATCCTCACCCAAGGTGGAGCCGGAGGCGATGCCAAAGTCTCCCTCGAGGAGATCCTGAGGGTAGGCTGACATGGCCCACGCCACCTGGGTGACGCAGTCCAAAGCGGTGTTCCTGGGGGGTGCCAAACTCCTTCGGGCAGACCTCGTCGCCACCTCCTCGGGGGCGGCAACGGCTACCCTCCACGCGGGGGTGGACGATGCCGCCCCCGTTTTGGTCCAACTCTCTGCCCCAACAAGTGGTATGCGCTCGATCTCCTTTCAGCCCGGGCTTGAGTTAATGGAAGGGCTCTACGTGAAGCTCGGCTCCAACGCCCAAGGGGTCCTCATCCTTTGGGAAGAACTTCAGGGAGAGTAGAGGCATGCGTACCCTAACCGTTGAGCGTGAGATCAACATCCCGAAGAATACTCAGAAGACCTCTCCCCTTAGGATGGAAGTGCCGGTGGGGGAAGGGCTCGTGGTTCAAACCCGAGTCACCTTCCCCCCCGGTCCAGCTGGGTACGTAGGGGTGAGACTCAGGGTAGGCGGAACTCAAGTTGTTCCCCAAAGGCTCACGGAGTGGCTCATAGGAGATGACATAACCTACACTTACTCCGTTCCCGTGAATCTCTTCCAAAGCTCGGGGTTCGTCACTTGCGAGGCTTACAATGAAGATGAGGTATATGACCATACGGTCATCCTCACCTTCGAACTGATCCATGCGGAGAAGACCCCTGAGGAGCTCCTTGCCGAAGTGGTCTCCAGTAACCTCAACTTGAAGCTTTCGGACCTCCAGGAATGCCTGAAGCAAGTTCTAGCAGCTTTGGTAGAACTCCGTGGGACAGTCCAACAGGGCTTTGAGGAGCAACTTAAACGTTACCTCCAACAGCAACAGGAGCAACTCTTGCGCAGGCTGAGGGAGCTCCCTATAGAGGAACTGGCTAACATTTAAGGTGGCATGGCACAAAAGCGTGGGTGGAAGGATTGGGTCAAGGGGATCGCCCTCTACGGAATGGCCCCGGACGGGGACCTCATCCTCATTCGGACGGATGAACAGGGAAATCTAACCGTGAACCTGATACCTCACCACACAACGCACGAGGCCGGAGGTTCGGACGAGATCGACGTCACGAACCTCAAGGGGGTCTTGGCTGATCTCCAGTGGGCCAAGTGGTCCGTCTACGATACCCGTGCCAACTTCCCATCGCCGGGAACTCCAGGGCGTCTGGCTTATGCCACCGATGAGAAGAAGCTCTACCGTGATGATGGTTCTGCGTGGGTACTAGTGCTCAGTTTGGACTACACAGATCTCATCAACCGTGCCCATGCTGCAGACCACCAACCTGGAGGCTCAGATCCTATTCCTACGGGTACTCCATCTGACATCACTGAGGGGGCTACAGCGAGTGAAGGTACTTCAACTCGGTTTGCCCGTGCTGATCATGTCCACGGTACTCCTTCCTCCTGGACGCCGAAAGCTCACGCCTCCACACACCAACCCGGAGGATCCGATGCACTCCCCACAGGAACTCCATCGGCGATCACCGAGGGGGCTACGGGGAGTGAGGGAAGCTCCACCTCCTTCGCTCGGGCAGACCATGTGCATGAAACACCTTCTCGGTGGACTCCTAAAACTCATGCAAATGAAGCACACAACCCAGCTTTCCTAGCGGTGGACGGTAGTAATAAGATGGAAGGAAACTTAGTAGGAACAAACAGAGAGCCTCTTGCACTTTTGGGTTGCTTTGCTGAAGATGGAGCTCCTTTGAGTACTACGTATGTAGTGCGCCCCTTGTGGGTAAACTGGTTGGCGCACAATCTGTTACGGGGAGGTAGTGTTAGTTTCAGCACAAGTCCAACCTATGGCACAGCATCATATCTCTTCGATGGCACCGCCAACGACTGTTATTGGGTAAATCCTCCATCGGGTTTAACAATAGAAGTGACCTTCCATACAGCAGTCCGATGGGGTGCGTATATATATCTGCAGTTTTGGGCCATTAATACTGAAGCTAGAGATTTCAAGGTGGAAGTTTACAACCAAACAGACGGAGTGTGGGAAACGGTGGCGGACGTAGCAGGACATACGGGTCCGGTGTGGGCATACTGGTATAATCCGGGAAGTGACTATATCTCTAAGCTTCGGTTCACGTTCTACACATATGCGTCCAACAGTTTTCGGTTGGTGGAAGTAGGGTATGTCCCACGCTATTCTAGCATTTATGACTACACTTTAGGACGCAACGGTGGAGACCTATATGGGGATTTAGATCTTAACGGGAATGACATCCTCTCCCCCGGCCTCGTGGACGGTGTGGATGTGAGCTCTCATGCGGCAAGGCATCACTCCGGAGGAGCTGACCCAATTTACTGGAACCAGTTGGCGATCAACGGGGACCCCAACCTGAACGGCCACAAGATCCTCAACCCCGAAGGGGCATCCGGAGGGATGGTGGCAGGGGTCAAGTGGGTGAATGAGGTGGTGTACGACGGAAATCCTCCATCGTCCTGGACAGAACTAGACCTCTCAGGCTACGTGGGGAGCCGAAGGGCTCTGTGCTTCTTCCGGATAGAACGGCCGAACGCAACCTCAAGCCAACTCTACCAAATCGTTCCGGCGGACTACTACGACGTGGTGCAGGACGGAAACCTTGCTCTGGGACCCACATCCTGTTTTGTGAAGGACCATGGGTACGGATACATCCTCACCATGACCGATGACAGCGGGAGGGTGATGATAAGGAGTAACTCAGGGGAGTCCACTGACAAAACCCGGCTCCTCTGCTATTTCACTGCGACGTGAGGAGGTGATCGGATGGAGGAACTTGAGGCAAGGATAGCGGCACTGGAAGAGAGGGTATTCGGGATCTCCTACCCCCGGGCTCAGGAGGTAGTGAAGAGGATCGCCGATCAGGTCACCTCCATGACACAGGACCAGGCTATAGAGCTTTTGGGAATGGGAGATCCCGAATACGAGCGGGCTGTAAAGCTCATCAGGGAGGTGAAGCGCTATGTGGGAAAGGATCAAAGCTAAGCTCACTTCCCGGAAGTTCCTTGCCGTCCTCCTTGTCACCCTCTGGTGGCTTGTGGAGGGGACCCTCAACGGGACTTGGGGAGAGCTCGGCTGGAAGATCGTGGCTTTGGTCCTCGGCTACCTCGGGGTAGAGGGGGCGGTGGACCTCATCGCCTACTTCCGGGGAAGCCAGGAGGAGTAGATGGATTGGGGCTGGATTCCAACGGTGCTTGGGGTCATAGCCCTGGCGGTCCAACTTTCCCTCAAGCTCGGCAAGATGGAGGGAAGGCTGGAGGAGATAGGAGAGAGGTTAGAGAGGTTGGAGAGGCTAACAAACAGCATCAAAGGAGGTGAATAGAATGCTGAAGAAAGCGGCCATCTTGGGCGTCCTTTCCGTACTGGGGCTTGTCCTCTTCCCTGTAGGGGAGGGGGCGGGGATGCGCGTCTACTTTGCCTTTGACTCCCTCGGGGTCCCGACCCAAACCCCCACGGTCACCCTCTCGGAGAGGGTAGGGATAGAGCTTCCGGTAGAGGGAACGGGGCTCACCTTCTGCTTTGCGGGGGGATTGGGCGAGGCAATCATCGGCTCTACCTGGAGCTGGACCTACGTCCTCCATCCTCACCTCGTCTACGACTGGGGCTGGGGATGGGTGGATTTCGGTGGAACCTACGTGGGTGGGATCGGATGGACTTTGCACCTCAACTTCAAGCTCTACTTTGTGGGGCCTGGGGACCGCATCATGGGGTACCCCGTGCACCCTGTGCCCTTCGGGGAGTGAACGTCTTGGGGGGTGATGGAAGCCTATGCCGAACAAGTGGGAGTACACGCTGCCTGAGGAACAGCAAAAGGACCTCAGGAGGGCATACCGCAACCTGCAGCTAGCGAAGGACATCCTGGCCAAGCTCCGCACTGCGGGAGCCCCTAACCCCGAGGCGGAGGCAAGGATCTCGGAACTTGAAGAACGGCTTACCCGCTTCGCTGCAGCTTTCAAAGTGGACCTCACGGAGGAGGAGGAGTAGTGGCGGAGAAAGGACCTATCTGCAAGGACAAGGAGCTGGGGGAGACCCTGAAGGAGAGCACCTTTGCGCTCCTGGATTCCCTGGAGAAGCAGCTCAAGGAACAGGGAAAGCAAGGCCTCCCGGTGGAGGAGGGATTGAGGAAAGTCCGGAAGGCTAAGCGATACCTGCGGAAGATCCTGAGCTAGTATGGCCGGCATAGACATCGGCGCAATCATGGAAGCGGTGGGGGCCATACTTGTGGATGCCCTCGTGAATGCCCTCACCAACACCCTGACGCAGCTCATCACCGGGGCTATCAGCTCGATCGCCGACTCCGTTGCGGAGAGCGTCTCAGGGCTCCAAGGGCCTTTGGGGTTTATCGGCGATGCGATCTCCACCTTTGCGCATAACCTCGCTGCAGAACTGAACGAGGCAACCGCAACACTCACCAACGCCGTGAACATGTGGGCTCACGACACAATCCCCATCCTCAAGAACCAGCAGGACCTCTCGAAACTCATCGTGGGGGAGGTGGCTGAACACGTAGATGCTCTGAAGAAATACCTTGAGCTCCAAATTCAACAGCAGTACAAAGCAGGTGCTGCGTTCACGGACTTCCTCCTCCACTACGTGGCGGGACGTGAAGAGAGGATGGCGGACTTTGTGAGCAAGTATTACAGCTACTTGGAGAGCATCACCGGACAGGATCTCTTGCACTTGGGCAATACGGCAGATGAGTTTTGGAGCCTTGTGGCGAACTACATCATGGCCGACCTCAAACACATCGAGGCCCTTCCGGAGGATGAGCTCAATGCCATTTCCGGATACCTCGCCGAGTACGCACGCCAACACGTCAGGGACGTCCAAACATGGTTCCGGGAGACGGTGGTAGTTCCTGTGTCCATGGCCAACGCCCTCCGCAGTGCGTTTACGGAGGGGGTAGCACTCACCCCCGATGAGTACGCGGATATGCTCCTCCTCCACCAAGAGGCAGTGGACAAGGCAACACGGAAGTACATGGAGCGGTTGGAGGAAGAACTGAAGGAGAAGGGCGCAACCTAACGCTATGGCGAGCAACATCCAAGCGATCTGGGGTGCGTTCTTTGGGTCAATCGGAGGAGGGTTAGCTCAGCTTGTCTTCCCTCCGGCCCTTTTCTCCGGTGTACAGGGGCTTTGGAACCGGCTCTTTCCGTACCAACCTAGGCCGGTAGACACCATCATACGGCTTAGGCTTCTTTCCCTCATAGATGACGAGACGTACCGCAACTGGATGCGGCGGTACGGGTACGGGACTGAGGTAGCGGATGATATCCTCCGGGCGGCTCGGAATTACCTCACCGCTGCGGAGATAGCACGGGCTTACTACAGGGAACGGGGACCGGGGAAGCCGTCTGAGGCTGATCTCAATGCAATTGCCGCTGAGCTTGAGAAGCGGGGGTTTTCCCCTGAGGATGCGAAGAAGTTTGCCCTGATCGCGCACCCCTACCCGAGCCCCTCAGACGTTATCACCTGGGCGGTTAGGGAGGCGTTCAGCCCTGAGGTAGTAGCGCGGTGGGGTTTGGACGAGGCGTATCCGGCGGAGTTAGATGAGTGGGGGCGAGCGGTAGGGTGGACCCCGGAGATACTGAGGTACTACTGGAGGGCACACTGGCAGTGGCCGTCTCCCACACAGGCGGCTGAGTTTGTGCACCGGACCAACGTCAAGTGGTGGAACGGTCCGAGGTTTTCCCCCGAAGACTACGACATGATCCTGCGGCTTGCGGACTACGTGCCGGGGACGATACCTCTTTTCCGTGCAACACTCTACAACCCCTTCACACGGGTTGACGTCAGGCGGATGCACAAGTTGGGGGTCCTCTCCGATGAGGACCTGGTGGACGCCTACAAAGAGCTGGGGTATGACGACTTCAAGGCCCAAAAGCTTGCGGAGTTCACTATCCGCTACAACGCAGATGAAGAACCTTCCGAGGAGCGTGTGCTCACCCGCTCCCTGATTGAACGGGCTTACGATCTGGGGCTCCTCAACCGCAGCGAAGCTAAAGAGGCGTTGCAGGAGATCGGCTACTCCGAGGAGAAAGCGGAGTTCGTGGTGAGCGTCATAGACATGGACAAGACCATGGATCAGGCCGATGACCTCACCAGGGTGTACATGAATCAGTTCCGCTATGACATCATTGATGAGGGAACGCTCCGGGCCAAGCTCCAAAAGCTTGGGCTCTCGGATGACATGGTGGAGCACTACGTCCATGTAGCCAAGGAGCTTAGGGAGCGGCAAGAGAAGATCCCCTCGAAGTCTGACATCAAGAACCTCTACAAGTACGGGTACATTGGCCGTCAGGAAGCGAAGAATGCACTCCTGCGTATGGGATACACGGAGTACTGGGCGGAGAAGCTCCTCCTCTACTGGGAGGGAGCACCGGCCAGGGAGAAGGCTGTGCAAGAGGCCGCTCGGGAAGCCGGAGAGGAGGTGGAGTGAGGCATGGCGGTAACTCCACACGAAGCAATGACTGAAAGGATGAGGGAGATCGTGGAGAAGGCCCGTAGGGTCTCTGCGGTGATCGAGGCGGCACGGAAGGCCGCTTTGGCACTGAGGGGGAAGCAAGCTGAGGAGGAGGAAACTACTCCCCAAGGTGGTGAGGAGTGATCCATCCATCCTCTCCCACCACACCTTTGGGGTAGGGGGAGGAGAGCCTCACCACTCGGGTGAGCTGGGGAACACCGCTCAAGGTTCCATCCCGCAGGCGGGAGCGGGTACGTACCCACATGTCATAGGTGTACGTTCCAGGGGCTATGCGGAGGGCGGAGGAGGGGATCCCCCCGATGTGCTCCACACCGTCCAGGGTGTAATGTTTCAGGCCGTGGATTTCCGCTGTGGAGTACTCACCCTTGACTTTCATCCTTCCCGGTACACCGGGGGCTATTTCGGTGCGTAAGCGCTCTAGTGCCTCCCTGTCACAGATGAAGCCATCTGTGTCGCAGTAATACACGTGATCGCGTCCGGCCTTTTGGATGAGCTCCCACAGCCGTAGTCTTCCGTATGAGGTGCACCATGCGGCTATGGGGTAGAACGTCCAGGGGGCAGGCTCCTCACCTTCCTTCACGTAAACCTTATCACCCCACACTACACGTAGGCACATCCTTCCGGTTCCGTGTTCGATGCCAACGTCTATCCCCGGGGGTTCGTTGAGGGAGTTTGGGGCGATGCGGTAGACGGGATTGCGCTGGCCGAACTTGCCATAGAGGGAGTTGGCCATGAGCTTTGCGATCCGCTCTCCCATGCGGTCCTTTCTCTCCTCCATCCTTTTTCGTTCGTCTAAAAAGTATTCCGCATAGTCAACAAAGGGCCTTCCGGGGCGGTAGACCAAAGCCCAGTGAACCTTGCGGATGTAGCCTTTCTCCCAAGCGTAGCGGAGTTCAGGCCCCGGGAGGACGGTGGTGAACCTCCCTGTGGGGAAGTATACCACGTCCTCCCGAAGCGGAAAAGCGGGCTCTTGCGTTCTCAATTCTACCTCGGCAAGGAGTTCGTGGCGGCGGAGGAGCTGGGAAAACTCCTTGGGTTTGGGCTTTCGCACCTCCCCGAGGAGGCGTGTGGGGAATACTTCGTCACGCAGGATGGTGGCGTACATGCCTTGCACGTCCAGGTAATAGAGGGGGGAAGTAGGAACCTCTCCGATGTAGAAGGCTTCACACCTTCCCCCGTAGTAGGCACGTCGCTCCATTTCCTGGTAGCGGTGAAGGTGGTGGATCCAAATGGGTTCCACTAGGAACCGGTGGCGGAAGGCGGTCATGGCTTGGGAGGGGACGGTCATCTTGAGGGAGCCGAGGTCATGCTCCACCACATACCCGAGGTAGGAGAGGAGTGCAGCGGAGAGGATGCGGACATCTTGGGTGCAGTACTCCTCCCAGTCTGCGGTACGGTTAGACTCCCAGGGGATGGAAAGCTTTGGGATTCCCACACGTCTCCCAAGTTCGGAGAGGGGTTCGCGGAAGATGGCGACGGTGTCCACCACCTTGAGGGTCCGCTGATTTCGCTTCAACACTGCAATCCAGGTGAGCCAGTTCCAGGCAAAGAAGATGGGACTCCATCCTGCGTTGTGGAACTGGCGGAAGCCATCTAAAAGGCCGAAGTCATAGTCTGCATTATGTGCTACGACCCAGATGGAAGACCGTTTCCTGAGCTTTCCCCAAAGCCACCGCCAGAACTCCTCCGGTGAGTGGAAGGCCTCCACAGGGGTAGAGCGTACGAGCTCACCTTTACGGAAGTAGTGGATTTGAGCGCAGGCTAGGCGGAAGGTGTGGAGCTTTCCCCCTTCGGTCTCACGGATTTTGGCTTCAGAATCAACCACGCAGATGGCGGTAGGGTGGCGTACCCGGTGGTTAGGTTCCATCCGATCCCACCACCAGTGGTTATACCGTCCCATGGTTTATCCGTAGGCAAGGGACTTCACCCCGTATTTTGGGACGGCGGAGACGAGCTCGAAGCCTTGCTCCTCAGGTTTAGGGGGAGATCCCGCAAGGACATCTGGGAGGAGGTCCTCCTCTATTTCGGCACGGGAGAGGGGTATATCGTGGTGGACCCAGATATCGGAGGTGGTTTCCTCACCGGTTTCGGGGTGTCTCCAGCGGAGCTCGTACCGTGTGGCGTAACGTGCGCCCCAGTCTGCGGGGGTTTCAAGGTACCAATGTTCGGGGATGGTGATATCCCTCCGGAGGTGTTTCATCCCGGAGCCTCTGTCCACCACGTCCCGCCACCAGCGGATGTCGCGGTACATCTCTTGTCTGCGGTAGGAAAGTCCGGCTTCTCGAAGTTGGCGGATGATCTGAGCACCGGAGTACCCTCGGCGGACTCCGGCCTCGATGAACGACTGGGCGAGCCTCCGTACAGGCCCCCTGATCCAAGGTGGAAGGATAGATCCCATCTCCTACCCCTTGAGAGAAAGGGGGAGGGGGATCACCCCTCCCCCTTGTACCCCAGGACCTCTTGGAGGAAGCGTTCCATTGCGCGTTGGAGTTCGAAGATGGGGATGGCGAAGCCTTTGAGGTATTCTGCGACCTCTGGACGCTTTCCCTCTTCGGCCCAAGCTGCGGCGCGGCTCAAGTGGTTTATGACCTCATCGAGGTGGCGCATGGAGCGAACGATTTCCCGTTTGATTTCACTGCGGGGTGCAGCCTTTTTGTACTTGGACATGATCAGAACGGGGTTTCGTCCGACTTGAAGACCCCGGCGAGCTTGGCGAATCCACGGTTGTTTTTGGTGATGAGGAGGCC
>Ga0190308_1000669_pt1 | contig 10602 bp, 13 predicted proteins | sample 48700756_MG_FD_165050 | JGI IMG/M metagenome (GOLD analysis project Ga0190308, IMG submission 165050) | Hydrothermal vent sediment bacterial communities from Southern Trench, Guaymas Basin, Mexico - 4870-07-5-6_MG | ecosystem: Environmental > Aquatic > Marine > Hydrothermal vents > Sediment ...
TTACCTATGTTGGAAGAAACGCAATACTACCGCTTTTCACCAGATTCGCTATTTCTCTTGGTTATATATTTGGTGGTTCAGTGTTCATAGAGACTATTTATTCGTATCCCGGCGTTGGAAGATATTTAGTTGATGCCATCACCACGAGAGATTATATACTGATGACAGGAATATTCCTGGTCATCACTTTTGCCGTTGTCTTAGCCAACTTCGTCGCTGATCTAGTTTATAGCTGGATAGATCCGAGAGCTAGAGTCATGGAGGAGATTTAACATGAGGAACGAGGAAAAAGTTGTATTTGAATACACCCTAAGGAGTAGGATCAAGTGCAATCTCAGAATATTCTGGAAAACGCTGAGAAAGTCCCCATCAGCACTAGTGGGATTTCTGATTATAGTTGCGTATATTTTCATGGCTACTCTGGGTCCTATAATAATAAAGTATGATCCCACGCCAAAGCTATCCAAACGTTTCCTGCCTCCTTCATTTGAGCATCCGTTAGGTACAGATTATGCGGGCAGAGATACCCTAGCTCAAATCGTATACGGTTCTAGGGATGTATTGTCTGTAGCATTCCTTACCGCTGTAATATCGGTTACTATAGCATTCCTAATCGGTGTAACCTCCGGTTATATAGGAGGAAAACTAGATGCGGCCGTTTCAATGGTAATTGATGTGTTCCTAACGATTCCAGGAATACCGTTACTTATTATCATAGCAGCCACGATACGAAGGGCTCTTTCACCGATAGAAGTCGCATTTGTTATAAGTTTCGTGAGCTGGGCTGGTCTTGCTAGAGCTCTTCGAAGCCAAGTACTCTCTATAAAGAGGACAGAATACATAGAGGCGGCAAGATGTCTTGGACTTAGCACTCCTAAGATTATTTTCAATGAGATCCTTCCGAACCTTATGCCTTACATAGCTATGAATACGGTGCTTTCCATAATACATTCAATCTATGCACAGGTAGGATTGTATTTTCTAGGCATATTGCCATTTACAACATTAAACTGGGGTATGATGATAAACATAGCTATGTTTAATCAGGCCGCGCTAGTCAACCCTAAAGGATGGTATTATCTACTCGCACCAATCGGTGCCATACTATTATTACAGCTTGGTTTCATCCTATTCCTGCACGCCCTAGAAGAGATATTCAATCCCAGATTGAGAGAATACTAGGCAGAATCTAAATTCAAAATATTTATCTTTCTTTAACCTCACCGAGAGGAAAATTCATGATTCCTTAGAAAGTATTCAAAATCCTAACATACATGCCCTTATCAAGTTAGAAAACGTATGATTCCTACAATATCGATGTTAAAGTTCTATCGTTTGGGGAAGCTTCATTTTTCTTTCAATCTCTGTAACCTTCTTCTTAATTTCGTCTACTCTTCTTAGAGCCTCGACATATGCTTTACCGAGCTCAGTTAATATGACTCTTCGGTTTCTACCTCGATATTCCCTTTGTATCAACCCCTTATCCTCAAGCTCAGACACCCATCTACTATACTGTGCCTTATTAATCGCCGTAACCTCCTCGCCAGACCACTTTATGAGGCTTTTTATACTATCCGCCTTGCCACCCTTATTATATAAAAGCTTAAGGATCCTTATCTTGTCAAAATCTTTGCTAGTGTCGAGAATCTCTTTCCTGTTATTGGGTAATCCAACCCCAAGTAATTCAAGGGCTCGCTTGTTATCCTTCCTAGCGACCCACTCTTCAAACTCTATCGTCTCAGGTTCGGGAATAAAATCCCCCCGACTCTCAGGTTGCACACTGTAAATTTTAGCGTTCCTAAACTGTACAACTGCTACAGTGACAGCCGAGGACATTATCGAAGGCATATCAGTTATATCTATGAGGACATCCCTGCCACTCTCCTCCTCATATTTAAGAATAGAATACATTCTGCTATAGACGCTTTTAAATGATAGTGGATTCACGGGGAAAAGGATAGGCTTAAAGAATGATAGGGCTCGAGAGAGTCTCCTAACATTATATTTCGACACGTATCCATACTTGTCTTGCTTTCCATCATAGAGAAGATAAACCCTCTCGACAGGGTATGCTAGCCTAATCCTTTCAAATCCATCGTATATCAGAGTTGGATGGAACGAAACATAGTGGACAGTTACGACCATTCCCTCGAACCCGCATAGTACGTATGTAATACTTCAGTAATATGATATGCATAACCAGTATATATAAATAGTGTACAATAACATCATTCTTTAAATGGTAACAAAAAAATGTTACCATACTCCCCTATAGATGCATATTATGGTAGCAAAATTTTGTTACTGTTAACCAGATTTTTTATCCTTAACGTTTTTTGGTTTTGTAAAATTTTTATGTTATTAAGACTACCTTTTTAAGACTTACAATATATATGTATACACGATTATAATGAATGAGAACGCCGCTCTGGGATTCCTAAGCTCGGATATTTCAATGGTACTTGATAAGCTAAAGAAGATATACGTAGATAATAGGAGGATCGTCCAGTATACTTTAGAGGGTTTACCTATACTCTATCCTTATCCTGTTCTGAGGATGAGTTCAAAGGAGGTAAAGGGAGTACCCATAACTCAGAGCTACTTTAGACACTTGGAAGAAATACCGCACACTAAGAAGGTGCTAAGCACTGACGCTAGTATAAAAGTTCTTTTTAACCTTGGAACTATGAAGATAGTAGAGGCGAAGGTTGTCGCAGGAATATGGAAAGGCCTAGATAAGATAAAGATGCATGGTCCTACCAAGAGAGTAACATTAATCGAAAATAAGGAACAGGCAGCGGAGTGGCTTATTAGGATAGAGGTTGAGGAGATTACAAAACTTGTATGTTACTTAGGCTTCGGAGACTATGTTTTACTGGATAGAAGCTTGTCAATACCACCACTTCTTAAGAAGAGCACCAGGCTTATGGTTGAAAAACTGGATCGGATTGTTTCGGCTAAAGGAGCAATACTTATAGGGGTTACAAAGAGTAGCAAGCTTTCATTGAATACAGGCGAGAGTGTTATAGGTTTCCTGATAAACTTGGGTGAGAAAATCTATAAGGGTTTACCGTGGTTCTATCATCCTTTATATCGAGAAGAATCTCTTCCTTCGTGGTTTCTCGGAGATATCGTTGTTGCAAAGCTCTCCGAGTTGGGGGAAAATGCATTTAGGATCGATATATCTAGAAGATCACTGAGGAGATGGAGTATAGAGAGGATTCTAGGTGAGCTGGCGTTCATACAGGATATCGCTATGCCTGGATACCCTTACCCGCTCAGAGCTGTACATGAGATGGCAAAAATAAGCGAAAATGAGCTTGAAGTAGATAGAATGCTGTTTTTAGAGATACTAAAGGATAAAAGCTTTGAAAAGGACTTCCTTTCAGATCTTAAATCTTCGAGTTTCAGGGAGAAGTATCTCTGGGGTGATGGTGTATAAAGCTTGGAACAGTAGTGTGGGTTGAAGGAACCACAGTCAAATTTAGGATCAATGAGAATGTGCTTGTTGAGAGAGGACAGCTAGTGAAAGTTGAGGATAAGGAGCAGAAGTTTATACTGAGAGTATATGACTTCAAGCCGGAATCCCTATTAACTCCAGCGGAGATTGCTATGGTCAGCAAAAAGGTTGAGAATGGCGAAAATCCGGCTCTCTATGATAAGGGTTTAAGATTGTATGATACAGCGTTGTCAACTATCATTGCACAGATAGACAAGCACGGACATGTACATGGTCCAACTGCAGTCCCCTCTATCTTTAGCATAGTTGAAACACTCGAGAAGAGGGATCTGCAACTTTTGCATCTTGATACCGGTGACCTAGCGATTGGATATGTAAGAGTAGGTCATAAGAGCTCTGATATCATAGTCACGTTGAATGGAGAGAAAACTATTCCGCATCATATTCTCGTATGCGGAGTGACGGGGGCAGGTAAGAGTAATCTAGGTAAAGTTTTTGCTGCTTCCATAATGGCGTTGGAAGAGAATAAGTATAGTCTTGTATTGTTTGACTGCGAAAGCGAATATCTTAAAGGTGGTGGACCGGGACAACTTGGGTTAGCGCATCTCCCACAAGCCGAGGATAGACTCCTCTACGTTGCAAGCTTAGTAGATAGGCCAACACGCATAGATATGAACCTGAGGATTGACGGTATAACTGTTAAAAGAAGCATTCAAACATACCCTCTAAGGGTAAGTATTGAGAGCCTAACTCCTAACGATTTCACTATGACTGGAGAGTTTACTGGGCCTCAGGAAGAGCTACTATGGATGGTTTACAATCTGTTCAAGAAGAATTGGATACGAACGCTATTGGAAATGGATACTAGGAACCTTTATAGACGATTAAACAGGCTAACATCTGTAACAACCCTAAATGTCACTAAAAGAAAGATAAAGCATATGCTTGGTAACCGTGACATCTTTGTCTGGGAGTGTGAAAACTTTTTCTTCAAGGATATATTAAATGCCGTCGCACGGGGAAAAGTAATACTAGTAGATACACCTTTTGCTACTGAAGGAGAAGAAAAACTTCTCTCAGTAGCAATCACTCGCAGAATCTTCAACATGTACGAGAGAATGAGAAAAGAGTTCCCGGATAAATGGGAGAACCTACCATACGTCTTGATAATGGTTGAGGAGGCGCATAGATATCTTGCAAAGCAAAGTTTAACTGCCGGGGGAGAAATTAGAGAAAATATTTTCTCGATAATAAGTAAAAGAGGTAGAAAATACCGTGTCGGCGGTCTATACATTACGCAGATGCCCGGAGAGCTTATGGAGACCGTGATAAGGCAAACCTTGACGAAGATAATCTTACCCCTTCCTACAAAACCTGATTACCTAAAGGTTATACAGTATAGCCCCTACCTTGACGAGGCAGAACAGGAAATAAAGACCCTTGACCAAGGCGAAGCCCTTGTCGTTTCACCTCCATCGGGCATACGGTTTGCGGTTCCAGTAAAAATATTTTCGTACGAGGAACTGATCGAGTATATTATTGAGAAAGAGAAATACGCCCAGACTAATGCTTATGTATAGCTTCGTTACATCTTCTTAAGTCTACTTTTATCCCCTTAAGCTTTCCAAAGATGTTCTCAACGAGCGCTTCAAAGTCTCCTATTTTAATCCTTGGCATAATCTCAAAATAGCTCCTGATTATATTCCTCATCTTAGCTATGGTCTTCTTTGTATTATCCTCGAAGATTCTTCCTCGGGGATATTTTTATGATAATCCATCAAGAGAGGATTTACCCGAGGAATTCTTTTTAGTAATTAGCACCTGGAACTTCCTTACCTCTTCAATGTCGTTCAAAATATTTTCTAATGCTGTTGCGTTTACCAATATACCTTCTACGTTTGTAATTTGGAGCTCTTTTTCGTCACTGACACAGTAGATATTACCGGCCATTTTTATCATGCTATCTTCCAATAGTATATTCTCCTTCACCTACCCTTAGGTTAAGTAATCTGATAAAGACATAGCAATAAACATCCCAAAGACAAAGTATGAAAACGCTATAAGTAACAACTTTACGAACAGGTTTTCTAAACACAGAGCATATGTGACAATGTAGTAGCTTGGGATGAGAGAGATATCCATGATAATCGCTCCAAGCATATATAACGCGACACTACTTTTAGCTGTAATAACGTCTTCGACTATGTTCGTCGGGATTTACTTAAATACGAACATTCCAAAGTATACTCCCAGCCAGAAAGCGATCTCGCTGACGATACCAACAGCTAGGTAGGCAAATGCAACTATACCGTCATCATTCCTATACTTCAGGTACAAGGCAGTATCCGAGAAGACTCTAAGTATAGTAGCCAACGCAATGAGCGAGCATGTCCTTGTACCGACTTTCACAGGTAGAATAAGTAGCTAAGGCGATTAAAAATCTTGCATAACAAATTCCATAAGAAACTTGTAAAGACAGCATTCTTTTTAGGTAGGAATCACTTTGATATTAATGTCACAATTTGTGACTAACATAAATATATTATTTATATAATATTCTAAGTTAATGTATTCGTAATGCTCGTGCATATAAGGGAACCATAATGACGGAAGCAGTCAAAGCTATGAACCTTAAGAAGATCTATGTAACAAAGGAGAGAAAAGGCTTTTTTAAAGGAGAGAAAAAGGTAGTTGAGGCTCTTAAGGGTATTTCATTTAAGATTAAACGAGGCGAAATTTTCGGACTTTTAGGACCAAATGGTGCAGGTAAGACAACAACGATCAAGATACTTTCAACACTTCTAATCCCGGACGCAGGTGATGCCTGGGTTAACGGCTATCATGTAGTTAAAGAAGCTTCCAAAGTTAGAGAGATTATAGGGGTTAGCTTGTATAGTGACAGGGGATTCTACTGGAAGCTTACCGGGAGAGAAAATCTAATGTATTTTGCCCATCTTTATCACCTTGAGACTAGATATGCTAGGCAAAGGATAAGTTATCTTCTGAAGCTTGTAGACTTGGAAAAGGATGCTGATAGACTCGTTGAGGAGTATAGTACGGGAATGAAATCAAAACTAAACTTCGCACGCGCACTATTGCACGATCCAGACATAGTATTCCTTGATGAACCTACTATAGGGTTAGACCCAAATTCTGCGAGAAAGATTAGAGAAGTTATATTAGAGTTGAAAAAAGAGGGAAAAACCATCCTTTTAACAACACACAACATGTTCGAAGCCGATATGCTCTGCGATAGAATAGCAATAATTAATAAAGGTGTTATTGCCGCTATAGGCACTCCTCATGAATTGAAGTCCATGGTTGAAAAACACAAAGTCGTAGAAGTAAGCATTATAGGATTCAATGAGCATGTTGCTGAAACTTTACGACGAGTTGACGGAGTTTTAAACACTGGAGTCAAGATCGAAGACCCAATGAGCCTAAAAATGGTACTTAAGATCATCCTGAGAGACGATGAGGTTTTCTCAGAAGTACTAAGGGCTTTAGTAAATGAAAAAGTTAGAGTTGAATCTATAAGATGTATAGAGCCATCCTTAGAAGATGTTTTCGTATATCTTACGGGTGAGAAGCTTGTCGAGGAAGGTACAGCTAGGGCAGTTGCACGTTCTTAAGGGAATCTTCGTAAAGACATTCCGGATAATGTCCCGGTATGTCGGAACATGGATAATGATAATGACTCTACCATACATGGTATCTGGGCTTTTCGTGGGTATAGGCTATGCTGTAGGTGGACAGAACGCTCAGAAGAACTTTTACCAAAATACTGGAGTTTCCGACCCTTTACTTTACTCTGTTTTAGGAGGTTCAATAATGCTTGCGGCTATAATTGTTCTTGAGGAGATAGGTGCTGTGATAAGAGAAGAACAACTTATAGGAACATTTGAGCTAATTTATCTTACTCCAAACAACACTATGCTAATATGGTTTTATCACATAATGCCCATAGCGACATTAATGATAACGGTTTTCTCTATCGACGTTACTCCAATACTTGTATGGAAAGGTAGTATGCTTTCACCACTCGAATGGGTTATCGTAGCAGGGGTTATCTTTATCTCAATGCTTCCGCTTGTTGGAATTGGGCTTATCATAGCCGCCTTAACCGTCAGATTCAAGGAGATTTGGGCTGTTATAAATGTTATAAATTCTGTTATCACGTTACTCTCAGGATACTACTATCCACTGGAAATATTTCCAAGCATAGTGCAAGCTATTGCATTCGTTATTCCTACTTCTAGGGGTGTACAGATTTTAAAAGATATCATTGCGAAAAGATGCATACCTACAAACATGTTCGAGCATATTACAATTTTACTGCTCCTATCCGTATTCTACCTTTGTTTAGGTTTCATTACATATAGGAGGTGGGAGTATGTTGCAAAGAGAACAGGGGAACTCTCAAAATACTAAGCCGGAAAAGGCTAGAGGTTTAATGAGTTTATTGCTTGAAGTATATGCTACAGCCGTTAGGGCCTACAAGATATATTTCAGATATACTGCATGGTTTCTGGCAGATCTTATAACAACACCTATATGGATACTCGTGCTATTGCTTCCCATCCTCATGTTCTTGCCGAAAAGCGAATGGAACAATCCAGTGACGATAAATTTCTTCTTCTGGGCTATGGTCATGTGGGACATCGTTAGCGCTGGCCTGTGGAGTTTCGGTCAAGCCATAAGACGAGAACAACAGACAGGAACGTTAGAATTCCTCTTCTTGACAAATGCGAACCGTGCCATAGTATTTGCTAGAAGCATATTTACTACGAGCCTTGATATTGTTATACGGTTCATCTACATGGTTATAGTGTTTAAGCTACTGTTTAACGTTGGTATATTATTATTGAACCCTCTCGGACTAATATTCGTATTTATAATCGGATTGTTTATAGCTATGGGCTTCGGCCAGATATATGGGGCAATGGTCTTAAGATTTAAAAACGTTGGGCCTGCCACAAACATTCTTCAATTTCTAATCCTCGGCATAAGCGGCATATTCTTTCCAGTATCAAAACTACCCTTCTCTTTAAGAATAGTATCATTATTCTCTCCTTTTACATATATAGCGGACCTGACAAGGTTTATGGCTATGGGTACCAGAACGATACTCGACCCAGTAATGGAACTTACCCTTCTAATAGTTCTCGCAATCATCCTAGACGCTATGGGACTATGGATTATTAGGTACGTTGAAAATAAACTGAAAAGAACAGGACAGCTTGGAGCATATTAGGAGAAAACACGCTCTCTGTCTCCTAGTCAAACCATATCCTAGCTATTTCATCAATCTTATCATATTCACTATCTTCGGAAGCTATTCTAGGAATACCATTCAGAACCATTGATGCTACATGTAAAGCATCTGACGGCTTTATCCGATATTCCCTAAGTATTTCAATAGCTTTCCCAGACTCATTCTCTCCCAAAGATAAGATTTCGACAAACGGTAAGACTATCGACTCAATAAAGCTTATACTCGTTTCATACGGGACACGATACTTTCTCCAAGAGACATAGATAACCTCATCCAACACTAAAACATCCGTATAGGCCTTATACTTCGACAGAAGCTTTAAGTAGTAATCCTCATATATTACTCTCTTCTCAAGAGTCCTCAGGGTATTTAGGTAAATCAGTAAGTTAGCATCGATAAAAACTTTCATTCCTCAAACTCCTCTTCTAAGTATTCTTCTGCTAACTCTCCCGGCTTGGGCTCTATTAAATCTGGTATCTTCTCAAGCCTTGCTCTGTGCTCTTTAAACGCCTTCCTAAGTTTCTCCTCATCAAATCGTCTCACGGGTTTAAGTATAATACCATCTTTAATCTCAACTATAACCTCATCACCCTCGTCAATACCAACAGCATCCCTTATAGCCTTAGGTAAAATAATATAACCTTTCTTACCAACCCTCAACCTCAAAGTCAAACCATATCCACCCATATACAAACCAGGTTAAACCATAATATATGTATTTCCATACCATAGAGACTACTCGGTTAACATTTGGGGGGTTCGCCGTCTTTTACATATAAATAGAGCTGGAAAGGCCTTTTGTAAAATCCTATCAAGAGTAGAATAAACCTGATTTTGTCTTAGATATCATATATGTTGTATATGATATTGTCTTTTATATAGGGAAATTTTTATATTATTTTTCCCTGTATATAATATCATGATTGATAGAGAATCTATTATCGAGGTTATAAAGGATTATCAGGAGATGGATTTACCTGATCTGGTCGAAAGGGATATAGATATTCCCTTAGATTTAAAGATTAAGCGTGCTATTTCGATAATTGGTCCAAGAAGAGCTGGAAAAACCTACACGATGTTTCAGTTGATGAAAACTTTGTTGAGTAAGGGGATTGTGAGGAATAGGATACTTTATATAAATTTTGAGGACTACAGGCTTGAGGGAATAAATTATAGTGATTTAGAGAAAATCATAGAAGTTTACTATGAGATGTATCCGGAGAATAGCAGGTTGAAGGTGTGGTTTTTTCTGGACGAGATTCAGAATGTGGAGGGATGGGAAAAAGTTGTAAGAAACATTATGGATAGATGGAATACTCAGGTATTTTTGTCAGGGTCTTCCTCAAAGCTATTGTCTAGAGAAATTGCTACACAGCTTAGAGGAAGAACCCTAACATATATAGTGTATCCTTTCTCTTTCAAAGAGTTTCTGAGAGCTAGGAATTTTAGGATAGAGAAATACATGTCTAGCTATAAGAAAAATATGCTCTTAAATCTTTTAAACGAGTATATAGTTTATGGAGGTTATCCTGAAGCAGTTACAGAAAGAGAGAGGAGAATGAAGATACTTAGGGAAATATGGGATGTAACTATCGCAAGGGATATTATAGATAGATGGAAGATAAGAAATATAAAGGCTTTGAAACTATTGATAAAGGCTTTAAGAGGGTCTAGAGAATTCTCCATTCATAAATTCTACAGATACCTTAAATCACTTGGATTAAAAATAAGTAAAAATACTTTGTATAACTATATTAAATATCTAAATGATAGTCTAATCATTTTCCTATTGAAAAAATATTCTCCATCATATAAGGATGTCGAAATGAGTATTCCTAAAATATTTTTTGTTGATAATGGCTTATAT
>Ga0190308_1000670_pt1 | contig 10600 bp, 11 predicted proteins | sample 48700756_MG_FD_165050 | JGI IMG/M metagenome (GOLD analysis project Ga0190308, IMG submission 165050) | Hydrothermal vent sediment bacterial communities from Southern Trench, Guaymas Basin, Mexico - 4870-07-5-6_MG | ecosystem: Environmental > Aquatic > Marine > Hydrothermal vents > Sediment ...
TTGACGGAAAATTCCTATTTTTCGCTCTGAAATATTCGACAGCTATCCAATTTGTTCCAGAAGTGCCCGCAACATCTATAGCCTTTACTCCTGCATCCTTTAATTTTGATGCAACTTTTCCAGAAATTCCGAAGCCTACCTCCTTAACTATGACCGGATAAGAGCCTGAAATATCCTTGAGTTTTTCCAAAATTCCTTTTGCATTGGAATCGCCTTCGGGCTGAACCATTTCCTGAGGGAAATTTAGATGAATAGCTAAGAAATCGGCACCCACACTTTCAAACAAAATTTCTAAATCTCTGTCAGTTAGGTTTGGAAGCTGAGGAGCACCTATATTCCCAATTACTAAAGGAACATCGTACTCTTTAATAACCTCATAGCTGCTCATCACTCGCTCATCATCTTTTAACTTAAGCAGGGGTCTTTGGGAACCAACGCATAGACCAATTTTCAATTCTGATGCAACTTTTGCCAAGGTAGAATTTAGTTCTTTTGCTATCTCTATGCCTCCGCTCATAGCACCTATCAACATCGGAGCGCTAAGCTCCTTCCCTAAAAAGAAAGTTTTGGTAGAAATCTCGGATTTATCAGATTCGGGTAGCGCACAATGCTCCAATCTAATATCATCCCAAAAATTGTGGGCATATTCAACCTTTTCTTTTAAACAAATTTCAATATGTTCGTTTTTTCTTTGTTTTATATCCATAATCTTTTTCACTTAAATAATAATAATTAAAAATTTGGGTCAAGTTAAATAATGGTGTCGATAGAGTGCAACCTTGCCATCCTAAAAGAATTGCTCGGAAAAGAAATTTCCGAGCAGGAGATGGAAGATACCTTATGGAATTTGGGGTATGAGGTGGAGGATAAGGAAGGGGAGGAATGGAAGATAGATGTAACGCCTGACAGACCGGATTTATTCTCTGTTTTCGGAATAGCAAGATTGCTCAGATGCTATCTTTTAGGCAGAAAAAAGGAATATAAGTTTGAGGAAAGTAATTTGGAGGTAAGGGTAGATAAAGCTGTTGAGCATGTAAGACCCTATACCGTTTGTGCGGTAGTTAAGGATTTAAAACTTACTGAAGAAACTTTAAAATCTTTAATTTCCCTTCAGGAAAAAATCCATCTTTCCTATGCAAGAAAAAGGAAAAAGGCTGCAATAGGAATTTATCCCTTAGAGGCAATTAAAGGTCCTATCCTGTTTACAGCAAAGAAACCCGAGGAAATAAAATTTGTACCTTTAGATTTTGATGTCGAGCTTTCCGGAAGGGAAATTTTGGAAAGGCATCCGAAGGGTAGAGAATACGGATACCTTTTAAAAGGCAAGGAAAGATACCCAATCTTTATGGATTCCGAAGGAAAAATACTTTCGATGCCTCCTATAATTAATTCTAAGGACACCGGGAAGGTAACTTTGGATACAAAGGAAGTTTTTATAGAGTGTAGCGGACCTAACCTGAAATTTTTGAATAAGGTTTTGAACATCCTGATATCAAACCTTGCCGAAATAGGCAAAATATGCACGGTAAGAATAAAATATCCTGACAAAGAATTAATAACCCCGAAGCCGGAAGAGAAAGTTATTCCTTTGGAGTTGAACTATGCCAACAGGCTATTGGGAATGAATATATCCAAAGAAGATGCTAAAAAGCTGCTCGAAAGGATGGAGTACAGGGTTGAAAATTTGGAAGATGGAGCATTAAAAGTAGCTGTACCCTGGTACAGGGTTGATGTATTTAGTCAAGTTGATATTATTGAGGATTTGGGGAAGGCTTATGGGATATCTAATTTACTTCCAGAATTTCCTTCCGTTCCCGGAATAGGCAAAAAATCTGAAAAATCATTCAAAATTGATAGGATAAGGGAGTTAATGCTCGGCTACGGATTTCAGGAGCTTTATAACATGGTCCTTTCAAGCTTTGAAGACCAAATAGAAAAAATGAATCTTGGGAAGGAAGAGAATGTTTTAAAAATAGAGGGTGCTATAGAGAGCAGCATTAACATGGCGAGAATATGGTTGTTGCCGGAATTACTCAAATTTTTGGTAAGAAATCAGCATCACCAATTTCCGATAAAGGTTTTTGAGATAGGTGAGGTTATTTTTCCAGATGAAAGGACAGAGAATAAAGCTAGAGAAGAAATCCATCTTAGTGCCGCAATCCTGAACTCAAAAGTAGGCTATGAAGATATTTCAGGTGTAATATTAACTCTTTTCAAAATTTTGGGAAGGAAAATAGAATTTAGAAGGACTTCACATCCAAGTTTTATAGAGGGAAGGGTTGCAGAGGTTATGGTTGATGGGAAGAAGGTTGGAATTCTCGGAGAGCTCCATCCGAAGGTCCTTAAAAATTTCGGGATTGATTTCCCTGTTGTTGGAGCAGAAATAGATTTGTCCTTTATTTTTGGTTATGAAGGTGCTTAAAATACTCGATTCATTTTTCGGAGGCTTTTCAATAAAAAACTTAGCCTCTGATTGGAAGGGGATAATAAAAAAGGTTTGGCCAAAGTACCGAAAATACTGTACAAAAAGCTTTCAGAAGTATTTTTCTGGGTGCATGATCAAAAACTGCGAGAGTATAGAAAGGGTTTATCTCTCTGTTTTTCCGTCAAGATACACCTTATCCAAACTAAAGGATAACTCCCTTTTGTTTGTTCATCATCCTTTAGATTGGAATGAAGAAAAAGGATTCATTCCGCCTCAGGAAAAATTCCTTCTCAGGAAAATATGCATATATTCTTCCCATCTGCCTTTGGACAATAACCTTGAGTATTCTCCGACAATTTCTTTGGTAAATTTTTTGGGGATTAAGGACTTTAAAGTTGTGCTCAAGGATAATTTCCTGCTAGGGTGTGTTGTGCAAGATTTTTCCCTCAGCCTCCTTAAAAGGAAATTGAAGGAATATTTCAATTTTCTTTCGGTTCAGGAAACTTTCTGGGGTAAGGCAAAAGGAAAGGCTTTTATATGCGCCGGAGGCTGCGATGATGTAAATTTATTAAAATACATTCACAAACTTGAGGGCATAGAAATTTATATAACAGGGGTTCTGTACTTTCGGGGCAACGAATATGCAAGAAAGTACAACCAGCTGTTTATTAATTATCTTAGGAGATCCAAGATAAAAGGGGTTGGAATTTCCCACTATATCAGCGAGTACTTTTCCCTTCTTAAGTTAAAACCCTTCTTCGAGCAGGTTTTTGGTTTAAAAACCAAGGTTATAAAAGATAGAGAGAAGCTGGAGAAAATAAAAAGAGATTTTTTGAGAAAAATATTTTAGGGCCCGTAGCTCAGTCAGGATAGAGCGCCTGGCTTCGGAGGAAGTGGGGCAAAGCCCCCCTTTCCAAACCCCCTAGGTTCCTCGACCCTCCTGCAACCAAGGAGGGGGGGCTCCGCCCCCTTTCCAAACCCCCCATTCTTTTTGGCCTTACTCCATCAAAGAGGAAACCAGGTGGTCGCAGGTTCGAAGGAAGGGGGCAAGCCCCCTTTCCAAACCCCCCATGTTCCTTGCACCTCCTTCCAGCTGGAGAATCCTGCCGGGCCCGAAAAATAGTAAATTGTCGAAATGGGGTTTGAAAATTTATATAAAGCTTGCAAAGATGAAAAAATAATGCGCTCCAAAAAATATTTCGGAATCTTTGATTTTGATGGTGTTCTATTGTTCCCAGACTATAGAAAGATTTGTAGGGAGCTTGGAATTCCCTTTGACGGATTTTCAAACCAAGAGAGTATAGAAAAGGAGCCGATAAAATTTTTGGAATACGTTGCACACTTCTTAAAAGGTATGGAAGCTGAGAAGGTTGCAAGGAAAATAGCGGAACATTCTGAGTATATAGAGGGATGGGAGTTATTAATGCGATTTTATAAAAATGGTTGTGATTTTATAATAGTGACTAACAACCCTCTTGCTGATTCAATTTTGAAAGAGAAGGGATATGAAGAGCTTGGTCAAAAGCTGTATAAAACAACCGAGCTTAAAATTAAGAACGGCATTTTTACAGGTGAGGTTGAAAGGATGGGAAGGAAGATCGATTACATAAAAAGATATCTGGATGAGGCTGAGCAGATATTGCTAGTAACCGACAATAATACCGAGGAGGAAAAAGAATTGCCGAACCTTTTAGAAAAGCTCGGATATTCGGTCAAGGTGAGAGTTATATAAGAATTTTCTCCTGAAACTAACTTTATGATTTATCAGACAAAGTTTGAGGGTTATACTTATGTAGGTTTGTTAGGGGTTGCGAACGATAAAGTATGCATTTTGCCCAACTTTGTTTACTCTGAGCAAGGTAAGAAAATCCTGGAGGTCCTGAAGGTAGGGAAGATAATAAGGACAACTTTGGCAAATTCCTTCCTTCTCGGACTTTTCTGCTCTTTAAATAATAGGGCGATATTATTACCCGACATCGTTGATGAGAAAGAAATAGAAAGGTTGGAAAGTAGCGGTATGAAAGTTGTTGTACTGAAGGAAAGCTTTACTGCATTGGGCAACTTAATTCTTATGAACGATTATGGTTGCGTAATATCCAAATATTTGAGAGATAAAAGGGAGTATTTGGAAAAGGAGCTTGAAATTCCGGTAGAGATAACTTCTTTACCTTTTCCGGGAGTATGCGGTATCTGCAATAACAAAGGTTGTTTGATGCTGAACGTTCCTAAGGAAGAGAGGGAAAAAATAGAGGATGCTTTGAATGTTGAGGTGAGGGATTCTTTATACTTGGAGGATTATCCCAAGATAAAGGCAATTGTAAATTCCTTCGGCGCAATCATTTCAAAAACATGCCTGCCCAAGGAAACGGCGGAGATATGCGATTCTCTGAGGATTCCTTTAAAATAAAAATTTATATATAAGCTTTGGATTATATTATTATGCAGGACTTGACTGTTGTGTTGAATAACCTGGGAATGCAAATAGCGAACTTCATACCAAATCTAGTAGGGGCAATAGTGTTGCTAGCGATAGGTTACATAGTAGGAAAGATAGTGGGGGTAGTAATAAAAGGGCTGTGCGACAAGGCAAAGACCGATAGATATGTAAAAGTAAAGGGATTCAGAATAAGTGAATTGCTGAAAATTGCTGGAGAATGGATAATATACCTAGTTTTCATTCAAGCAGCGGTACAATTTTTGGGCATTGCAGCTTTGGCCGAATTTGTAAATCAGATAATCTACTTTATTCCAAAGGCGGTCGGAGCAGCAATTATAATCATAGTTGGATATGTACTCGGAAATTTCTTTGAGGAGCAGATAAAGGGAAGTGAATATATGTATAGCGATTTAATAGGTAAGGTAGTAAACTTTTTTACTGTATATGTGGCGATAGCCCTAGCATTGCCGTTCTTAGGGATAAACCCTTCCCTTGTAAACAACATCTTGCTAATAATCATAGGTAGCGTTGGATTCGGCTTAGGTTTGGCAATAGGTTTAGGTTTGAAGGACATAGTGGCAAAAGAAGCAAATAAATACATCGGCAAATTGGAAAAGAAAGTCCAAAGAAGAAGATAATTTTTAATTTTTTTATTTTTAATTTTTATGCTTGTTTTTCTGAAATTGGGAGGCTCCCTTATAACGGATAAAACCAAGCCCTATACCGCAAGGTTGGATATTATAGAAAGGATTGCAAAAGAGATAGAAGAGATTTTGGAAGAAGGCAGGGATATAAGAATTTTGGTGGGTCACGGAGGAGGAAGCTTCCCCCATGTTTCTGCAAAAAAATACGAAACCCATAAGGGTTTCGGAAGGGAGGATAGCAAATCCGGGTTTTGTATGGTGCAGAACGATGCCTCTAAATTAAACAGAATTGTTGTTGAAACTTTTTTGAAGGTTGGTTTAAAAGCAGTCTCCATTCAACCTTCAGCAGGGGCTTTGGCTGAAAGCGATAAAATAACAAAATGGGACATTCAAAATATAGAGATCTTGCTTAGGGAGGGAATTATACCTGTGGTCTACGGAGATGTATGCTTGGATATAAAAAAAGGTTGCTGTATAATTTCGACTGAAGAGATATTTAAATACTTGGCCGAAAAATTAAAACCTGAGAAGGTTGTTTTGGCAGGAAAGAGCATGGTTTATACCAAAGACCCTTTCAAATTTAAGGATGCAGAACCTATAGAGGAGATTAATAGAGAGACCATCGAAAAAATCGAATCTTCTTTGGGAGGAAGCGATGGCTATGATGTTACCGGAGGAATGCTCTCAAAGGTAAAACTTGCATTGGAAATTGCAAAATACTGCAAAGAGGTAGAAATCATTTCCGGCCTGGAAAAAGGCAACATAAAAAAATCGTTATTGGGAGAGAGGGTAGGCACTTTGGTTAGGTGGTAGAATTGACTAATCCTTTTTTTCTAAGTTTTTTAATACTATCCTGATGAATTTTGGAATGTCTTTGACATCTTCCTTTAATATGGAGAAAATTTTGTTCTCGTCAATCTTTGTATAATGGTGTACCAGCAAATTCCTAAATCTCGCCATGTCCTGCAAATTCTTTGAAAGCCCTTTTGGGATTATTTTGTTTTCTTCAAGGATTACAAAAACATCTCGGTAATCTTCCGGCCTTCTGAATCCTAAAGATGCTATGATATGGTTGCCTATGTCTATGCAAGCTTCTATGGATTCGAGCAAGGCATGTTTTGCTGCGAGTTGGTTCCGATAGTTTTTCAGATATTTTTCTTTCCCTTCATTTACTATTTTTCTTATTTCTTTCAAGTTCTTTTCTATTATATCTACCCTGATATTGATAAGCTCCTTATCAACCTTCATATTCCATACCTTTTCGCCCTTATCCTATTATACTCTTCCATTAAATAGGAAAAGTCCAAATACTCGCTAATTGTCATGCCTTCAAACTTTGCGGAGAAAATTTTGTCCCTTGAAAATACTAGCCTACCCTCTTTAACTATTCTGGACTTTAAAAGCAATGGCAAATTGTTCAATATTCTGACCTCTACTTGCCTTTTCAGCTCTTTTTCCAACCTTCCAGCAATTCTGCTTTCGTACTTAAAAACATTCTTCGGAACTTTTCTCACCCAAATCGCTAGGTCTATATCGCTGTAATCCTTTTCCCCTCTCGCAAAAGAGCCGAAGATATATGCAAATACCACATTCCTCTCCTTCTCAAGCACCTTTTTTATCTTCTTTTCAACCTCTTCCATAATTTTATTTTCCCTCAAAATAAATGTTTTTCAGTCACCTTTGCTCCATCTCCTGGAGAGGTTACAATTATATCTTCTACCCCTTCTATCTCCTTTAGCCTTTCCTTTATTTTTTCTTCATCCTTTTCCAGGCAGATTACTTTTACTTGAGGCCCGGCATCCATGGTGAAATAGCATTTTATTCCTTCATCCCTCCATTCTAAAATTGAATGAATAAGCCTTATTGAAGTTTCATTCCAGTAAATAATTGGGGGCTTGGTCGTTAGCATGGTTGCAAACATTTTTAAGCAGTTATGTTCCGCAACTTTTCCCACGAGCTCCAAATCCTTACTCAAAATCCCTGCCCTTACATCTTCTAAATCCTTTTCCGCACTCTCAAGCCAGCATTTGTACATAGGAGATGTTCTTACTGTTTGAGCCATCCCTGCCCTAGATTTTATCTTCTTTTCCTCCTTAGAGGTAATGCACAGAATCATTCTGAGTTCCTTCCAATGCTCTGGCGGAGCTATTTGGATTGCGTATGAATCCTCTCCGTCATTCCTTTCTCCTTTCAACCATTCTACAAATCCTCCATAGATCGAGCGGGTTGCAGAGCCGGAGCCCAACCTTGCAAGCTTTGAAAGCTCCTTTTTATCCAAATTTAATCCTAAAGCCTCATTTATAGCTGTAGCCAAAGCAGCGAATCCTGCTGCAGAAGAAGCTAGCCCGGCTCCTGTAGGAAAGTTGGTAACGCTCTCTATTTTAACCTTTGGAGTTTTTCCGAACCTTTCCCTGAATTTTCTCAGGAAATTTCCTATGTACTCTTGATAATCCTTTGAGCTTTGCTCAACCCTTTTACCATTCAGGATAAGGATATCCTCTTTATACCTTTCATCAAATTCAACCGTTGTGTGAGCAAAAAGCTTGTCAAGGGTTACGCTTATGCTCCCGTTAAATGGAAGGATTAATTCTTCATCCCTCTTTCCCCAGTACTTTACCAAAGCTATATTTGCTGGGGCAATTGCAGAAGCCTTCATAAAAATTTTTGTTTAAATAATTTTTATGTTTCATGTTTCGGCTCCTGGAAAGATTTTGTTAATAGGAGGGTACTCAATTTTGGAGAAAGGAAATTTAGGCTATACCCTGGCGGTAAATCAAAGGGTTCACTCCTTTCTTTCTCCCTATCTCGAAGATTCCATAATTTTCGAGCTTGAAGATTTTAATCTGAAGGTAAAAGCAGAATTCATGGATGGCAAGCTTTTTCCTTCTCGGCCTCTTTCTCAAGAGGAAGAAAAATATTTTAACTTTGCAAAAACAGCTTCGGAATTGGCTTTAAGGTATTTGGAAGAAAAAGAAGGGATTGAAGTGAAAGGTTTAAAAATAAAAACCAAGAACGATGAAGGTTTTACCTATCAGTACGGAAAATCAAAATCTGGCTTTGGAAGTTCTTCAGCTTCCGTAGTTTCCATAGTAGGCTCCTTTTTTGAATTCTATCAGCTTCCGGTAGAAGAGCATAGAGATACCATCCATAAGCTTTCTCAGCTAGCCCACTATTTAGCCCAAAGGAAGGTAGGGAGCGGTTTTGATGTAGCAACAGCGACCTATGGTCCAATTGTTTATTCTAGGTACTCTCCTTCATTGCTTGAAGGTGAGCTATCAAAAGTTATTTCTGAGGAATGGGACTGCTTTATCAAGGAGGTTTCTTTTCCTAAAGAGTTGGATATAGTCTGCGCCTTTACCGGAGATCCAGCTGACACTAGAGAAATGGTCAGGAAAATTAATAAGCTTAAAGAGAAAAGGAAAGAAGATTATTCAGAGCTTATTCGGGAGATAGATGGATATAATAGGAAGGCTATCCTTACTTTGGAAAGCTTGGAGAAAAAATTTTCAGAAAACAGGCTTGAAGAGTTTGTAGAGAATTTTAATTTAGGTTGGGAGCTTACCAAAGAGCTCGGCAATATTTCGGGTGCAAAAATTTCAACTCCACGATATGATAAACTTTGCAGACTCGCAATAGAGGAAGGGGCTTACTGTGCAAAACTTCCTGGAGCAGGGGGCGGAGACTCAATCATAGCCATAACTCCGAAAGAAAGCGATGCAAAGGAAAGGGTTTTGAAGGCATGGGAAAAGGAAGGCTTATTGCCTTTGCCCAGCCTAAAAGTTTCGAACCAGGGTTTGATGAACCATGATGAGACTTAAGCAATCAGTAAGCATAAGAAGAGAGGAGGAAAGTTTTATGCTAGTTGATGCTGAAACAAATGCAACCCTCAAAACAAACAACCTCGGTTACGAGATTGTAAAACTGCTGGACGGAAAGAAGAAAAAAGAGGATATTCAGCAAGCCATTATCTCCAAATTTCCGGAGGTCGAGCCAGAGAAAATAAAAAGGGATGCGGAGGAATTCCTCAAAAAGCTAGAGCTTAAAGGTTTGGTAGAAATTATTCCAGAAAAGGTTTTTGAGAAGATCTGGTTGTTCAGGTCTGAGGTAGGGAGCTTTACCTATTACATAGATGATGAGAAGAAATTGTTGGTAGATGCGGGAGTTCTGGTTAAAAGGAAGGTTGATTTAATTGTGATTACCCATTGCCATTTTGATCACATCCTTTTCCTGAACGAGCTTAAGAAAATTAACCGGTGCCGGGTTATTTGCGGGAGGAAGGAGAAGGAGGCTATCGAAAAACTGAATGAAAAGGTTTTATTAGATAGAAGTCCGAAAGCTCTGCTTCCAACAAAGGTTGATAGGGTTGTAAAGGAAGGAGATTTTATAAATATCGGAACTTTTAACTTTAAGGTTTTGGAAACTCCCGGTCATACCAACGGCTCAATCTCCCTCTTTGAGGAAAAGGCTGAGATTCTCTTTTCAGGGGATGCATGGTTCGGAGAAAATTATCAGGGCAGATGGATATATCCCAGCGGCTCGAAAATTGAGAGCGAGAGAACTTTGGAAAGGTTAAAGAAGCTGAATCCGAAAATTTTGTGTCCGGGACATTGGAATGTTGTTTTTAGGGAATAGAGAAAATGGTTAACTATCTTGTGTATGCCTTCGATTATCCAAAGAGTTATTACGCTGAATTCATCCGGCGTTATGAAAAAGTTCTGCATTTGCTGAAGAAAGAAGAAAAGCTCAAATCCAAATACCGAATAGTTAAGCCAAAGAAATTAGAGCTGGAAGAATGCGAAATCGTTCATGATAGGGATTATCTTGGGAAATTAGAGGAAAATCTCAAAAAGGATGGAAAAATTAAAGAGGGGGTAATTTCGGATTTACTCGGAGCTTCCGGAACAGTTTATGCCTGCGAACTTGCATTAAAAGAAGGCTCTATAGCTTATCATCTGGGCGGAGGCTTTCATCATGCTTTCAGGGATAGGAAAGGAGGTTTCGATTATCTAAACGACATTGCAATTGCTGTTGAATGGTTAATGGAAAAGCATAATGTAAGGAAAATAGCTGTAATTGATTTAGATGTTCATCACG
>Ga0190308_1000671_pt1 | contig 10588 bp, 10 predicted proteins | sample 48700756_MG_FD_165050 | JGI IMG/M metagenome (GOLD analysis project Ga0190308, IMG submission 165050) | Hydrothermal vent sediment bacterial communities from Southern Trench, Guaymas Basin, Mexico - 4870-07-5-6_MG | ecosystem: Environmental > Aquatic > Marine > Hydrothermal vents > Sediment ...
ACGTTTGGCAACCTCGTTCCCTATGCGGCCCAACCCTATTATACCAACCGTCTTACCATAGAGCTCTATACCCTTTAGTTTCTTTTTCTCCCACTTACCTTGTTTGAGACTCTGTGTCCCATAGGGTATGTGTCTTGCCACCGCCAACATATGTGCAATCGTAAGCTCCGCCACCGTTATACTGCTGGCAGCTGGTGTGTTACGTACTTCGATACCTTTTTCACGTGCATATTCCACATCTATGTTGTCGATACCTACACCACCACGTATGATGAGTTTCATGTTTTGCATCTGATCGATCATATCACGTCTTACTTTTGTTGCACTACGTACCACCATTATGTCGGCATCTTTAACATATTTCGGTAGCTCATCCTTAGGTATATCGGAAAGGTCCTCCACCTCCACGAGCTTCATGAGTTCATTCTTTGCTGCTTCATCAATAGGATCAGCGATGATTAATTTCATCTTTCCTCCCGTTTGATGATCGATGATAGGTTATTTCCACCCTTTATAGATGATCTCTAATGCTTTCTTTACACCTTTACCCAGCTCTACTGGGTATCCAAGGTCATTGAGTGCCATCTCAAGTGCCGCAATCGCCGTAATTGTATCGAATGGCCCCATATATCCGAGATGTGCAATCCTTATTATTTTACCCTTCAGGTGTGCCTGGCCCCCCGCTACTTTTACACCATATTTTGTGTCCATCTGCTTTTTGAGGGTTTCACCATCTATACCTTGAGGTGCCTTTATGGCAGTTACCGAATCCGCGGGATACTTGCTGAATAACTCCAACCCTATAGTTTTAACCGCTTCACGGGTGGCTTCAGCCAAAAGGTGATGTCGTGCCAAAATGTTATCCATACCTTCTTGTTTGATGAGGTCGAGTGCACTCTTTAACCCTACAATAAGTGATACTGCAGGCGTATATGCGGTTTGACCTTTCGCCTTTGACTTGAGCATCGCCTTAAAATCCCAGTAATACTTTGGTAACTTGGAAGTTTCGACAAATTTCATCGCTTTATCACTTATACTAACGAATGCCAAGCCAGGCGGCATCATCAGCCCCTTCTGTGAACCCGTAACACATATGTCAACACCCCATTCATCTACTTCTATGTTGCATGCACCAAGCCCACTGATTGCATCAACAACGAATATGGTATTATCTCTATCTTTTATTATTTCACCCAACTCTTTTATTGGCCCAAGTGTCCCCGTACTCGTTTCGGATAATACTGCAAATACTGCCTTTATGTCAGGATGTTCGTTCAACATACGTTCAACATCTTTGGGATCGGCACGGTCACCCCATTCTGGATCTATCGTGAGTGTATTTAACCCAAACGCTTTACATATATCACGCCAACGTTCGCCAAACTTACCACCAGTTATTGCCAATACTTTATCACCGGGTGATAAAGTATTTACAACAGCTGCCTCCATAGCACCCGTACCAGATGATGCAAATATCAGAACAGGATTCTTAGTCTTAAACACTATTTTAATATCTTCACTCACTTGGTTAAATATCTCCGTAAACTCCTTAGTCCTATGGTGGATGATAGGTTGTGCCTCAGCCAACCGTACCTCGTCCGGTACAGGAGTAGGTCCTGGTGTCATGAGGTAAATTTTCTTGAGCATCATCCCTCCTTCTTCCTAAAAGAATATCCTACCCCAGAAAAAGTCAAGTAAATTTGGAACAATTGTCCAATTTTTATGCCCAATTTCCTTTATATCCCAGGATTTATGACATAAATTAATAACCAAATAGCAGATTAAAATTGAAAATTTATCCACAAAATAAACATATTATAGAGATAATTTATCGATTACGAACAGATCTTTGGTTGACATATACTCTATGGTTGTATCTTAAAATCATGATTGACGAAAAAATCGTATCAAAAGCCATCATTGAGCGTTACCTTACGCGGCTTCGTGATACATTGGAGCCTGATGTTGTCGTTGCTGGTGGTGGTCCCAGTGGGCTTGTTGCCGCGTACTATCTTGCGCAAGCTGGTGTAAAAGTTGCATTATTTGAAAAACGTGCCAGCTTGGGTGGCGGCATATGGGGTGGCGGTATGATGTTCAACGAGATAGTAGTTGGTGATGAAGGTAAACCCATACTTGACGACTTAGATGTTGCTTACGAACTCTACGCACCTTCATATTACGTAACTTCAGCCATAGAGCTTGCAGCTACCATTATCCATAAGACAGTACGTGCCGGTGTAAGGATTTTCAACCTCATAGAGATTGAAGACTTAATGATACGTGAAAATCGTGTCACAGGTGTCGTTATAAATTGGTCTGCGGTGTGGATGTCTAAATTACATGTCGATCCACTCTGCATCAAATCCAAGGCAGTAATCGACGCCACCGGTCATGAAGCCGCACTTGTACGTAAATTAAAGGCAAAACTGGATGTCAAACTGCCCACACCCACTGGCGACCTCATAGGTGAACAACCGATGTGGGCAGACATAGGTGAGAAGAAAATAGCCGATAACACACGTGAAGTTTACCCCGGTCTCTATGTTACGGGGATGGCTGCCAATGCAGTATTTGGTGCACCAAGAATGGGGCCCATCTTTGGTGGTATGTTACTTTCCGGTAAATTGGTTGCCGATAAAATCCTTAAAGCAATACGTGGTTGATGGTTACCCTCGGTATAGACTGGGGTGAGAAACGCATAGGTTTCGCATTAGAGCTAAATGGTGTGATAATGCCACTCCAAACCGTAAGTAGTGAAGCATTTTGGGACGAACTCATGAAGTTATTAGAAGCATATCCTATCGATGAGATAATCGTTGGCCTACCGTTACACTTTAATGGCACCGATAGCTCACGTAGTGTCAAGATACGAACGATAGCACGTACAATAAAAGAGCGTACCGGGAAATGTGTCAAACTGGTGGATGAGAAATTGACTTCTAAGGAAGCAGAACGTCGCTTAAGTCAAACCACCAACAGAAGCGATGTCGATTCACTATCTGCAGCTATCATACTTGAGACCTACTTATGTGATAAGAATAAAGCCTTGATAGTTTGACCAAATATATCACGAAAGAATACCATCACCATAACCACCCAATACCCTACCCATAACCCCACCCGCCAGCCAATTGGTTTAATAAAGGTTGCACAGGTTATAAAGGTTGCACCTATCACTATGGATAATATTGGTTCACGCCATCTGAAGTTTATGCGAAATATACGCTGGTTGAACAAGTACCCCAGTAGAGCCAACCCCATATATGATATACACGTAGCTACTGCTGCCCCCGTTATACCCCATTTAGGAATCCATAAGCAATTGAGCAATACATTAAAGATTGCCATAATACCAGTCAACAGCGCCAGATAACCTGTCCGCTTGGCAAGACTTATACCTACCGTATCGACAAGATATATCCCATAGAACACATAACCCAACGCCACAAGTGGCACAACACCAACAGCTGGCATAAATTTCTCCGTCCCCAATATCTTGATAATCTCTGGGCTAAATATTGACAACGTAACAGCTACACTTAAGCTCACAAATACGAAGAGAAACAATACCTTCGAATACCTTGTATGTATGTTCTTGCCTTCTTTCTGATAGATCTCAAACTGAGCTGCCGACCATGTGAGGTTAAGTGGTGCCACCACAAAGTAACTCACTATCATTCCAACCCTATATGCTAACCCATACAAACCTACTTCCTCCATCGTCCTGAACACCCGCAATATATACTGGTCAGCGAACCCCAACACCCACATCGCGAGCGCTGTGGGTACAAGCGGTATACCGAATCTCAAAAATTTTGGGCATAACGATAAGTCGAACCTCCACCTCAGGTAGTTTCTTACCACATATAGTGAGATAAACCATACCACTGCATCACCTATTAGAAAACCATAACCCACTGCTATGACTCCCAATTTATACTTCACCAGCATCAAAATAATTAATCCCGCTGCCATAAAATGTCTACCTACATCCAACCCTACATGGAGGTTGGGTTTCTTCAACGCCCGTAACAATGCACGTGATACCTGTAAGCTGGCTTCAAACACCAATGCTATTGCCATCACCCATATAAGGGGTGCATAGGTTCTGTCTTTAAAAATGAGCTGTGCCAATTGATCCGCTGTACTTGCAATGCATGTCGATATCAACACAGCTATAAATGTCAACATATAGAAGGCGGTTGAGAACACCGAACGTTGTTCCTCCTCTGTAAGCACTTTATCTTCAGGAAAGAAATATCGCAGAAACGCCTGTGGTATACCCAATGTATATATGAGGTGTATTACCGACCAGAATATCATGTATAGTGAAACAATACCATACTCTTTAAGTGAAAACACACGTGCAAATACAGGTACAAGTATGAAAAGTGCAAACTTAACCAAAATCTGACCCACTCCATATATGGTAGACTGTTTTAAGAAACCACGTAGAAAGCGCCCCAGCTTTATTCGGGTTAAATACCCAGAGATGAGCTCATCCATATATCACAAACGCAATTGTATCCGTCCCTTATACCAGCTTTTCACAAATTTGCGATAACTATCTCTTCGTAGTATTTTGGTCCACCACTCGCGGTTCTCTTTGTACCAGGTTATTGTTTTACGTAACCCCTGGTTGAACTCCACCGTAGGTGACCACCCCAGTAGTTGTTCTACTTTTTTGTAACTGCCGATAAGTTGCTTAATATGACCCTCACGTTCCTCCACATGACGTTTCAGTGTTTTGGGCTTATCCAGCGTATTCAATATACAATCTGCGATCTCATTGATTGTCATACCCTTACCTGTGGCTATATTCAGCACCTCACCATCAACACCCTCCATCTCCATAATCTTCCATATTACAGGTGGCAAGTCATCCACATATAGCCAGTCCCTTTTGGCTGTACCGTCACCATAAATAGGTAATGGGTTATCGAGCATCGCATTGATTATGAAAAATGGTATCAACTTCTCCGGATACTGTCGTGGCCCAAATATATTAAATGGTCGCAATATAACAACCGGTATTTTGTAAAGCTTCTGATAGAGTTGAACTAACTGCTCACCCGCTAACTTACTAACTGCATAGGGGCTAAGCGGTTCCTTAGGATGCTGTTCATCTATGGGTAAGTATTTTGCTTCACCGTACACTTCACAGGTTGAAACATGTACCAACCGTTTCACGTGATATTTACGTAACCCCTCCAGCAACACACCTGTACCTTTGATATTAGTCTCTATGAATGGCGTTATATCAAGCAAGGATCTATCGATATGTGTCCAAGCAGCAAGATGTATCACATAATCTACCTTCTTGAGCAATGGATACAACACATCGCTATCACATATATTGCCTTTAATGAAGTGGAAACGTGTGCTACCCCACACGGATGGGGTAAAATTATCGAGATTACCTGCGTATGTGAGTGCATCTATCACAAATAGATCTGCATCCGTATTTTCGATTATCCAGTTGACAAAGTTACTGCCAATGAACCCTGCACCACCCGTCAGCAGCACACGCATTAACGATCCTTTCGACGCCAGTCATACGGTACCTCACCTGAATATGGGTCAACCCTATACTCATCCGGCTGTCTGTAGTCATACGGTTCTGTAGGTATGTTGATAACGATCGCTTCCTCAACACTTATACCTTTTATACCATGATAAACAAGTGGTGGTATCTGCACGAGCTGCGGGTTATGTACTCCTATAAAGAGCTCGTTAACCTCACCATATGTAGGTGAACCACTTCTTGCGTCATACAATACAAGCTTTATCATTCCATGTACACACGTGATGTTATCCGTTTGTTTCTTGTGGTAATGCCATGCCTTAACCACACCTGGGTACACGGTTGTCACGTATACTTGCCCAAACTTAATGAACAGCTCATCATCCGCACGCAATATTTCCATCAACCTACCTCGTTCATCGGGTATCACACGAAGTGATTTAATTTTTACACCCTCAATCATACTTGTAAAATAAGCAACCCACAGCAAATGACAAGTATCGGGGTTGTGTAAACCACATATAATGTACTTTTTATAGATGCGTAGGTTAGCTACTATCTTACTACTTGCGATAGCTGTTAACCTCTATGCAGCACAGGTTGTAGTGGATATCGAGGTTACGGGTACACGCTACTACTCAGCGAGAGAGGTTAAACTTATTGCCGGCATAAAAGTAGGTGATGAGATCACACCCTCCCTACTGTCACGTGCAATCAAACGAATATTATCCCTACGTGGTATCGAAACCGTAAAAATCGAGTCCGATAGAATTGGCACAGGGGTTAAACTCACATATGTTGTGAAGGAGGGTCCACCATTGCGTGAGCTACGAATCATAGGTAATAAAGCTATAGAGATTAAGAAATTACTTAAAGAGCTAAACTTACCTGTGGGGATGCCGGTTGCCCAACACGATATAGAGAAGGCACGTACTAAGATCTTACAACTCTACACGAAAGAAGGTATGCCTTTCACAAGCGTAAAAGTAAAACAAGAGACGGAAAGTGATTCACTTGCACTCACATTCATCATCCACGAGATCAAAAACGTACACATCAATAGCATACAGATAGTGGGTGCAAATGCAATCGCACCCAACATCGTCAAACAGCACCTGAAAAACAAAGAACGTAAATGCTATTTCTGGAAAGGTGACTTCAACTATGATGAATATCTCAAGGATCGCGGTAGATTGCTATCGTTCTATAGAGCATCGGGGTTTGGTGCAGCGCGGCTCGATAGCAGTAAGGTTGTTTGGGATACAGTGCATAACGAGGTTGACTTAATCTTCTATGTACATGAGGGTGACAAATATTACTTTGGTGATGTTGAGTTTGTTGGCAACACCGTATTTACCGATACGCAATTACGTAACCTTGTCACATTTGAAAAAGGGGACCTATATTCTGAAGATAAATTACACAAGACAGTTGAAACCATCTATACACTATATGGTGACCGTGCATACCTTAATCTCAACGTTATACCTGAGTACACTATCTACGGAGATACGGTTGATGTCACGTTTAACATAAAGGAAGGCCTCCCTATTAGGGTGCGAAGGATTGACATCGTAAACAACGATCGTACACATGATGTGGTGATAAGGCGTGAACTATCGATATTTCCCGGTGACTTACTTGTACGAGATAAATTGATAGCCAGTCAACGTCGTGTGTTCCAGCTCGGGTATTTCGATAGCCTTGGGCTCGACTTCAAGCCAGTAGACAATTCTGATAGCCTTGTCGACCTTATAATAAAGGTAAAGGAGAAACAGACGGGGCTCATAAACGCTGGTATAGGTTATAGTGAGCTGTACAAACTTGTGGGTACTATCAGTGTGATGATACCCAACTTCCGTGGTAGAGGTGAACGTTTACAAGCATCATTCGAGAAAGGTAGCGAGATAACGAATGCGCTGTTCGGGTATACCAAGCCATGGATATTCGATATACCTATCACAGTGGGGTTTGACCTCTATCATACCAACCGCTACAGGTACTATTTCAACGAACGACGTACAGGTGGTGATATCAAGTTGTCGCGTCCTATACCGCATCTGCTATACACTACGGTGAGCACAATGTATTCTTATGAATTGGTAAATGTAACCCCTGTAGATACTACCCAGGTAGCTACCGAATATGCACGTAACGAACGTCGTAGTGTGTGGTGGATATCACTGGTTAGGGATTCACGTGACCGTCCATTTAACCCAACCGCGGGCAGCTATCGTTCCATAAGTGCAGAATATGCGGGTGGGTTACTTGGTGGTACGGTAAACTATCAGAAGTACATACTTGAGAACCGCGAATATTACAAGTTGATGGATAAACTAACATTAGCATGGGAGACGAAGCTGGGGTTGATTGCGGGTTATAAACCATCAGATGTTATTCCAATATATGAACGGTTCTTCCTCGGTGGTGTCATGCATCCGTGGCGGTTACGTGGGTATCCTGAATTCTCCGTAACCCCCAAAGTAGGTGGCAAAGCCATAGGTGGGCAGTTCGCAATTACAACGACATTTGAATTACGGTACGAGGCACAACCTAACATATATCCATTGATATTCTTTGATGCAGGTAACACATGGCCCTCGTTCAGTGGTGCGATGCTCAATGAGCTCAAGAAAAGCGTAGGTATCGGTGTAAGGATGGAAATACCGATGATGGGTATTATTGGGTTTGACATAGCGTACGGATGGAACCGTGTCAAACCGGGTTGGGAGTTCCACTTCAGTATGGGTGGCATACCACGATGAAACACATAGGTGAAATATTACCTACGGTGTTGAATCAGCTTGGCCTTACGTCCAGGTTCATGGAGTATCAGGTACTACATATCTGGCAAGATGTTGTGGGTGATAAGATTGCACGTCACACCAAAGTCAAGTGCATACAGCGTGGCACCCTATATGTTAAGGTGGGGCACCCTGTTTGGCGACAGGAATTGATGATGCTCAAAGATGAGATAAAAGCCAAACTAAACAATAGGTTAGGTCACGAAGTTGTAAAACGTATCACAATATTGGGAGGCTAACCTGCGAGCTTAGATGGCCCATATCGAGGCCAGCCACTACGTGGACGGTTGAAGATAAATCTACCCAAGACGGTGATCACAAATATTCCTAACATTATTAATAACAAGTTGATTATGAATTCACGACGTTTCATCCACCCTCCAACATTTCTACCAGAAGCTGTCTCGCTATGTGGGGGTTGGCTTGACCACGTGTTTTACGCATCACTTGACCCATGAAAAAGGTTATCAGCTTCTTTTCACCTGCACGGTAGCGGGCCACCTCTTTTGGATTTTCTCGCATCACCTCCATAATGATCTCTTTTAATTTATCGGTTTCACGTATCTGGACAATACCTTCACGTTCGAGCACCTCACGTGCGGATAGATTATGTTCTTCCATCTTCACAAATACGGTTTTGGCAATATTGAGTGTAAGGTCACCAGCTTCCACCAATTTCAGTAACTCCGCCAGCGCCTCCGGTGACACGTTTAGCTCCTCGATACTCTTTTTCTCACGTTTAAGTAATGCCAACACCTCGGATATGATGAAACTACTCGCTCTGTGTGGCGAAACTCCCAACTTTACAAGCTTTTCGTAGTATTCACTAAGTGGTAGGTTGAACGCCAATATTCGTGCATCTCTATCCGATAGCTTATAGGTTTTTACAAAGCGTTCGAGTTTCTTCTGTGGTAACTCAGGCAACTCCGCACGTATCATGGCTATCTCCTCAGGTTTTACGATAAGTGGTGGAAGGTCAGGCTCCGGAAAGTACCTATAATCAGCCTCTTCCTCCTTTACACGCATAGGTTCAGTCTTACCGGTGGATTCGTTCCATAATAAAGTGGTCATCTCTACTTTCTTACCTGCACGTAATGTTGCGATTTGGCGCTCTATCTCGTAGTTGATGGCCTTTTCTACTGCACGGATTGAGTTGAGGTTTTTGATCTCGACACGCTCACCCTTTAGGCCATCAACCTCTACGGAGATGTTGGGTTCACATCGTAGTTCACCCTTCTCCATATCGCCACCACATACGTCTATGTAGCGTAACAATTGACGCAAATAGACCAGATATTTATATGCCTGTTCACCAGATGTGAGATCAGGTTCAGTCACTATTTCAATCAATGGTATACCACAGCGATTGTAATCTATCAATATTCTATCACCCATATGTATGATTTTACCAGCATCTTCTTCAAGGTGTACCCTACGTATACGGATACGGTGGCCATCGATATCTACCCATCCATTAGTAGCCAGCGGATACTGATATTGTGTTATCTGATAACCTTTTGGCAAATCAGGGTAGAAGTAATTCTTACGTGCAAATAGTGAGAACTCGTTTATACGGCAGTTCAGGGCTAACGCTGCTTTGATAGCCAGCTTAACTGCTTGCTTATTCAAAACCGGTAATGTACCAGGCATACCCAAACATACCGGACATACCTGTGAGTTAGGTATAGCTCCATACTCTGTGCTGCAGCTACAAAATAGTTTGGTCCTCGTCTTCAACTGCGCATGTACTTCAACCCCAATTTTAACTTTGACATTCATGATGTGTAGCTGAAACGCTGTAAAAAGGTAGGGTCACGGCGCCAATCTTTTTTCACCTTTACCCATAGCTCTAAGTAGACTGGATGGTTGATAAATGCCTCTATATCCTTGCGTGCTCGTTGACCGAGTTGCTTGAGCTTCTGCCCTCCCTTACCTATGAGTATCTTCTTTTCGGATTCACGTTCCACATAGATGACAGCACGTATGTAGTACTTGCCTTTTTCGCGTTCGATGAAATCCTCAACCACCACCGCAGTCGCATATGGAATCTCCTGTCGATACAGGTGGAATATCTTTTCACGTATGATTTCAGCCACAAAGAAGCGTTCCGGATAATCCGATATCATATCCTCGGGGTATAATATTTCACCTTCCGGTAGTAGCGAAACTATCACCTCGATAAGTTTTGCCAATCCCACCGAATATAATGCTGATATAGGGACGACATCCTTTACGAAATCGAATTTTTTGTACTCTTCGA
>Ga0190308_1000672_pt1 | contig 10581 bp, 6 predicted proteins | sample 48700756_MG_FD_165050 | JGI IMG/M metagenome (GOLD analysis project Ga0190308, IMG submission 165050) | Hydrothermal vent sediment bacterial communities from Southern Trench, Guaymas Basin, Mexico - 4870-07-5-6_MG | ecosystem: Environmental > Aquatic > Marine > Hydrothermal vents > Sediment ...
ATATTATTTGTATCGATTTTCGAGCCATCTACAATGAGTTCTATTGGAGAAATTATTGTAACAGGAGTTAAACCATTATGAAACATGAATTGAAAACCATCACTAGTATTCTTTAATGAGCCAACTAAATAGATCTGAGGTATAATTGTAGGCAACATGGTCATCATGCTTGGAGGTATGACTGGTACGGGAACTGTAGTTGGGACTTGTGCTTGCATTGATGCTACTTGTTCACTAACTTGCTTTATTTCCTCGACTTCAGCTTTCTTTTCCTCTATCTCTTTCAATTTAGCGAAATCTATCACGATTCTTATTTCTTTTCCGGGTTTTATTTTAGCGGAAATATAACTAGGATCACTAGGAAGCAAGAGTGTGCTACCAATAGTCTCTATGAATCCCTTAGGAATTGTTTCACTCCACCGCTTTAGTAAAGCTGCTATCTCACTACTAGTCATATCTTGATCAATAGGTTCAAAAGTCGCCCTAAATTTTCTTGATGACACCTCATATACAGCTCTTCTAAGAGCCCCCTCTATCCCACCATACATAGCGCCTTTCGCTATATTGGTCACAGTAGACAGTAAGCCGAACCCACCTTTTTTCTTTGCGTAGAATTCTAACCTATAGTTACCCTCACCATGACCTGGCTCTAGAGATTCATGAACAGTATACTTTGCACCATCATTCTTCATCTTTTCAGCGGCTTGCCTCAATTCACGAGCTAGTTTATTTATGTCCATGATTTTCACCACAGACTTGAGATAGCGCTAGAAAGTACTCTTTCTAGCGCTGGATGTTAAATGTAATTTACTTTATTATGGAAATATAAAAACATTTTCACTGGATTAAATGATCTAAATTAATTGATAAATCTTTGTGGGAGTAGTAAGAATTAGAGTGGTGCGCCGGGCGGGACTCGAACCCGCGCCACCGGCTTGGCAGGCCGGCATCCTGCCTCTAGACTACCGGCGCGATTTTCAGCTATATTGTTATTCGATAGTTATTGTTTTTTAAGTTTTTTCAAGTATATTTTTATTCCTCGTTCTATAGGGTTTATATGTATTTTGCTTAGGTGTAGAATTTGCCTGCGTCTTATTTCGAGAAACTTTTTTGGAGCTTTATCAAAAATAGGTTCTTTGGTGGAGTAATTCTATTTCTTAAATTAGATGTCCTCCCATTAACAATTATGGTTCCAGTAATAATTATTCTGGAATACTATTTCAAATTTCAACCAATCATTGTACCAATCTACGCTCTCATCTTAATGCTTATAGGATTTTTAACAAAGAACATAAAGATTAGATTTATCTATAGTTTAGTCTTATCGCTCATCTTACTAGGTTTATTTATCGTATCTTACATCGGGTTCTTAAGTTACGATGTCTCAAACTTATTGGCGCTCAGTGCTTATCAAATAGCGATCTACGCTTTAATTTTTGTGTGGCTTTTCTTTAACTCGGTAATGTTGATCATTCAGATAGCTGAGTTTTTCGCATCAACAGTAGGTTTATACCTTTTATGGGGGAGTGATAAAAAGAGAATCTTTCTAACTCCATTGCCCCAGCTAGCCATGCTAGGCATAATCTACATATGTCTAAAAGTGTATCTAACTGACAAAATTGCTTTCTCATTAATCATTATCGCAATAACAATAATATTAACATTAATTTACTTTATTCTAAGAAATGCTGGTAGGGTAGTGAGGAGTGCACTAGCTATTTACTTATTCTTTGAAGCTTACATCATAGTGGGCTATGTTTATAGGTTCCAGATGACGCAGAATATTATTGCTTGGTTATTATTAACTCTCTTAGCGACTTTCTTTACAGCTCAGGGACGCGCATCTATTATTGCTAAGGAGAAGAAAGGGGTTAATGGAAATATTATTCTGCTTATAGGAATATTACTTTTAATTAGTCATGCATTGATCCCGATAAATGGGAATGCATTAATACAATTTGAGTTATGGTGGTTATTATCAATTCTAGCTACAATAATTGCACCACTTGGTTTCGCGGTTTATATAGTTGTATCAAGTAAATTGAGGTATTATATCAAAAGAGATAACACACCTACCCATGTATTATTCCTGGAGGTTGCTAAGATAGTTGGTGCCAAAGTAATGACAGAGTTACTTAAAATTCTCTCATCTAGTTTCACTAATTTAGCAAAATCCTTCCGTCACAGCGATGATCGTTGAAATTAACTTTTACTTTCACTTACCTCCTCTTTCTATTTTGAAGAATAGAGCTCTATAATAAAATTTTAGCAACATTCATATATTCTCTACGTACTACCTTATTATTAGTATCCTTTTCATAATTTAGAAAGGTGTATTGTACATTGGTTCAACTAACGATACCAGAAGTTCTGAAAAAAGTCATGGAAGAGAACGAGGGCTTACTAGAGCTTCATGGTGAATTACCACCATCAATAACTAAGGAAGTGGTAAATCACGTTAAAGTCTCGGCGGAGAATGCAACTAAAATATCAGCGAACATAATAGCTTATAGGGAGAGAATACGTAGAATTTTAAGTAAGCAGAAAGCTTTGAGAAAGTATGAGCAAAAATACTATATCGATCCATATAATATATCAGCTGTTGATGGAACCTATAGAGTAATAAGCACAACTATGTATGATATAATATTTGTCGGGGCTGTTTCTTACTCTTTTAGAGATGATGGATTCAGGCATGATATGTATACGATAATAACACCACCATCAATATTGAGTGAGAAGGTGGCGAGGGGATTAATGGTATTAATGGAATTTAAACTAGCTTCAGAGGATATAGGCAATTACGATTTCATTATTCTGGATGGTTCATACATAGCTAACTTAACCAATATAAGCGAGCTTATCGCAGCTAGGAAAATGCATGCAGATGATCCAATCTGGGAGTCCAAGGATTTATTGATGATCCTCAAAAGATTGAGTCGCAGGAAGATAATATCAAAATTACTAAGGAATTGGCAGGTGGTGGCGTCACCCAAGAAGCAGACAGGGAAAGTATTAATAAGAAGATATCTTAGCGATATAAACCTAGATTCAACTGATGCAGCAATGCTTTCCTTAGTACTAGAGCAAAGAGAGTGGGTGAAAATTAGTTGGGTTGGTAGTGATTTCTTGCTTGCTACTAAGCTGTATAATACAGATATAACTCCGATTGACGCCGACTTTATTGAAGATTTCTTTAACACTAAGGGTTTAGATATAATCTATTTTAAGCCAAAGGAGTGGACAAGGTCATTTAAAGTTGAGGTGCCAGGAAGGATCGATGAGGATAAAGCACAAATGGTTCTTGATTTAATCTATAGTCAGGTAAACAACCCATTAATAGAGGAGCTAGAACTACAGTATCTAGCAGATTTAATGTGTTCTCAACTAACTAAGATAGCTACCTTACTTTTTACCTCTGTTAAGAACGCTATGCAGCAGAAATTCGCAAAGAAATGGATCAATATGTTGTTTACAGCTACGCGTTATAGGACTTAGGGTGGTGAATCTTTTGGAGATAGAGCTAAACGTAATAGATTCCATACTAAGCGGTTTAAAGCCAATTGGAACGATTAGTTCTCCTTCATCAATAACAGAATTTACTATGGATGTTCACGCAGATAGTATCTCTGACCCATTATTGGGCAAATTAGTAGTGTTTAGGCATAGTGAGGGAGATAAAAGAAAAATAGTGATAGCTCAAGTAAAGAGCATTGAGTCAATAAATAAGCTTATTGAGGATCCTGGAGTTAAAACAATGATACAGACGTACGGTCCATTACCGCATATAAGCGGTAAAGACACTAAAATCGCGTATCTATCGCTCGTATCTGTTTATGAGGAAGTAGTTGATAGTGATGGCGAATTGATTTTGAAGGAATCAACACTGAATACCCCGCCTTCAACTGATTCAATAGTGTATGAAGCTACACAGGAGTTAATTGAATTGATTCCGCTGGAGAGCAAGTTTTACCTAGGAACAATATATGGTGGAGCATTATCGGTCCCATTTGTCTTAAAGCACTATGGTCCTCCTCCAGAAGGTTGGGGGGAGGGCTTTTCCTACGGCATTTTCGGGAAATCTGGTTCAGGTAAATCAGTTCTAGCCGCTATGCTTATTATAGGCCTAGCTAGACATCCTTCCATGGGAATACTAATATTTGATACTCAGGGAGAATTTTCTAGAAATGCATTTAAGGATAGATTGGGGCTAGATTTTCACGATGTGGTACAAAGACTGAAGAATGGTGGATTACATATATATTCACTAGATGAGATAGCATTGGAGAGTACTAGATCTCTAGTGAAATTGCTTGATAAAGTTGGTTTCTTTGAGGATTTCGGGGTACTTCAGTATAGTAAAAAAAGCATGTTGATTTCTGACTTAATGCTAGCATTAGCTTCTAAATCCCCATCTAAACTAACTTTCACAGATATTCATCAATTCATCAACACTTGGATTAGGAAGAAGTATAGTAGATGGGAATCTGTGAGAGACCGTATGGAACCTAGGATCGCGAAAGAGAAATGGGATATTGTTCTTGAGTTATTTGATGCATCAAAAAGAATTAGTGTAGAGAGAATCGTTGAGATGTTTGAGGGTGGCGAAGTAGTAATTCTAGATTTATCTAATTTCCCGAAATCAATGGAGGCATTTATTCAGATGCCTAGAGAAGAAGTGAGAGCAATAATAATGAAGGAGGTTATTGATAAAGTAATTTCTAAAGCAGGAAGTAAGTATCGTGAAGGAAAGTTAGTTAATGGATTAATTGTTATTGAGGAAGCTCATAATTACGTTCCTTCTTATTTTAGGACTAGTAGGGAGGAGAGTGTTGAGCGGAGAGAGCTTCTCTCACTTATTAAGGATAGGGTGAAGGAGACTAGGAAATATGGGATAGGGTGGATGTTCATAACGCAATCAACGGTTGATTTTAATAAGGAAATATACAGGCAGATTCACAATTATATTTTCATGCATGGATTATCCATAGGTGCTGATGTAGATAACGTTAAAAGCGCTTTAGGAGCAGATTTATTCGATTTATATAAAACATTCAAGGATCCAAAACGAACAGGAAAATACCAGTTCATAGTAATAGGTCCTATTGTTGGATTATCTTCAACTGGAATGGCGATGGCCGTTGAATGTTTTACAGACATGAGAGAATTCCTAGAAATGAATGAATTAGTATAGGCTAGTCCTTTATTTTCAAGCTCCATGGATATAGTTTTCTCATTCGATCTAAAAGCTTATTTAATTTTCTCTCCTCAAACGTATCCTTGTAATATAAGATTCCAACAAGGCATCTTCTCCCCCTCTTTATCCTTTGATACATTGTTTTAACAGTACTTATTATATCATGAACTAAGATTAAGTCTATTTGGGATAGGTCTATATCTCTCTCACCAACAGGTGTCATAATTAGAACTGCTGGTTCATCAATTTTCTTGAATCGTTCTAAAATCTCCCCCTTATTAATAGTTTTTCCAGTAATTAGAAATGTCTTATGTCCCCGGTTCTTTAATTCATTAAATAATTTCTTACTGACTCTGATAAAAGAGCATAATATCGTTACTTTTCTCTTGCTGAGTAACCATGATTCAGTAATTTCGATAATCTTCCTAATCTTCGAAGACTCCTTAGGTATCGCTTCATCTATAGGCATCCCTAATGATTTTTCAATCAGAGTCTTTATTGATGGCTTCTTCAAGAATCTTGAATAGTGTTCTGGAATACTAGCGAATAAGAATCTCCTTACTAGGGCTAACCTTAAGTATCTCATTTTGTGAAAATCACTATCTGGTATTAACACTAAACCTCTTTCAAGCTTTTCAATGTTCTTCTCCCTGAACATATCCCTGTACTTCTCCATAATGGCGCTACTAATATCCTTTATCTTACCAGTAATAATGGAGTCAATGGATTGAATCTTAGAGTCTTGAACACCTATCTTTCTAACGATTGTGTAATTCCTTATCAAGTATCTACCAATATCAGTTCTCTGTATCAAAGCATCCATAGTCAATATAGTCAGACCCCTATCTCTTGGGAAAAGCGAGTTAATTAAAGTATCCATCTCAGGGACAAATGATATCTCACCATCCCTCTCTCTTAATACATGTTTATCACGTAGTGTTCCACTCATACCAACTATACAAGCGTCCTTAGGAAAATAATTCTTGAGTTCTGTCCAAGGATAAACAAGCCTTACCCTCCTAACAGTACTTCTTTTCTTTTTAGATATTTCCTTAGCAGTTGCTAAAACATCTTCTTGAGGAACTTCCTCTGTTTCAGCCACCCGCCTAACAACTTTATCAATTTCATTAATTATTATGACAGAAAAATTCTTTAATGCCTCACTTTTGCGTCTCAATGCGTTAGCTAGAGATATAGGAGTTGCTATAATTATTCTGCGTTCACGAAGATGCTTGTCTCTTAAGTATTTATGCACACCAGATGTAATATATCCTATCTCTCTTTCATTAATTCCTAATTCCCTGAAAGTGTTTATGGTATCTCTTAAAGAAGTTTGTGATGGTGTGATGATAAGAATTCTTTCATTAGGTGGTAGTGCTTTAGTAAGTAAATAAGATATGATCCTTTTACCCATTCCAGCATCTAATTCAACTATTAGGTTCTTTTTCTCTCTCTTACTTCTTAATATTTGTCTAATTATCAATTCTTGATACATTCTACGCTCAATCTTACTTACATCCCCCATGCAAATCCCTTAATCTTTCTCTTTATCTTCAAGAACTCCAAAAAAGCTTCCTTAGCGTCAGGAGTGAGATAATTTAATAGTTTCCTATTAATAAGCCTAGCATTATTTTCTGGAAGGTTCACATAGAGAATCTCCCCTTCCTTAACATTCCTACCAATAACTGCCTTATCTATTGATACAGCTACTTCCATTCCATGAGACGCCTCAGAAACATTCTCTCCCTCGCTCTGAATCTGCTTAATTGTACCGACTTCTTTTCCATCCTCTCGTATAAGGGTGTATCCGGGTTTAATTTTGCCTCCAAGAACACGGACTCCGACAATCGCAGGTTTGCTTCTTCTGAAAACATAGCCGGGTAAAATCATTATTTTGCCTGGATAAACAAGATTCTCTAGCATTTCTCTCCTAACTTTCTCTTCATACTCATATAAGTACTCATCAATTTTTTCGAATATCTTGTAGATGACGTTATCTGATATTACCGGTATTTTCTCTTTATCTAAAATCTCTTTTGCTTCAGGTAAGATATCCACGTTAAAAGTAACTATGATAGCCCACTTAGGATCTCTTTCCTTAACTACAGATGCATGAATAGCATCTTCTTTATCTACATCCCCAACATCAGCTATAGCTACTGGGATCCCATTCTCTCTAAGTTTTCTAAGGATAGCTTCCAGTGAACCAAGGGTATCAGCTTTCAGAATAATCCCAGTTTTGTCGGTTCTGAAAATGAGTTTACCAATATCCTCGAGCACTAATCTTTTTTTCTCCTCTACTTCTCTCTGGAATTCATCCTCTGGTAAATCAGACGAAATAGCATAGAGAGGTGAACCGGCTAACGCATTATCAAGAGATGGAGCAACAATTCGAACACCCGCTGCTGCAACAATCTCGTTGACTGACTCGAATTTATCTCTTGGATCCCGTATCTCATCTAGCGGTCTAGGTATTAATAATCCTCTAACCTTCGTAACTATTATTTCCCCCCTACCCCCCAACACTATGTAGTCTCCACGTCGCAACACACCATCATACAGAATTACATCAATTGTTGTACCAGCGCCGATTGTTCTACGTACCTCTAGGACGCTACCCTTAGCTTCGCCTAAATCTAGTTTTAACCTATCACCCATAAATCTCTGAGCTAATCCAATTAATACCAAGAATAAATCAGCTATCCCCTCCCCAGTAACCGCGCTTGTTGGCACAATAGCAACTGTTTTTCTGAAGTCAGATACCCTATCATATCTATCTGCAGAGAAACCTAAGTCGTAGAATCTACCTATTAATTCATCTAAAGCTAAATCGAGGTTTCTTTTAGCTGTGTATGACTGCTTATTGTAGGATATTAGGAATGGGGTGTTTGGATGACTCTCCCAGCCAGGAAGTCTATCAATCTTATTAGCAGCCACTATAAATGGGGTTCTACTCCCCTTTAACAATTCAATGCTCTCATATGTTTGGGGCTGAAAACCAGTTTTAACATCGATAACAAGTATAGCTATATCAGCAATAGATGATCCCCTAGCTCTCAAGTTAGTGAATGCCTCGTGACCGGGAGTATCAATGAATAATAGTCCGGGAATAAAGAACTTAGTCTTATCAACCTTAACTATCCCGTGATCAGATAAGGGCTTGATTATCTCGAATATCGTGTTTATCGGTATGAAACTTGCACCTATATGCTGAGTCATGCCGCCAGCTTCCCTAGCTTGAACAGCTGTCCCCCTAATCTTATCAAGTAATGTAGTTTTCCCAGTATCCACGTGACCCATGACAACAGTGATAGGGGATCTAACTTTCTTTGCTTGTTCCATTTAAGACACCTCTTGAATAAAACGGGAAAGAAGCATATATATCTATTACATAAAACACCCTCCGAATCATTAAGACTTACTTTACATTGTTGGAGCATTAATTCGCTTAAATATTGATAAATTTAAATATCTGAAACAAAGAATATAGAATACAAATCAATATCTAATCAAATTAAGAAGGAGATTGAAAATGGCAAGGAAAAAGCCCCATATAAACCTAGTAATTATCGGGCACGTAGACCATGGAAAAAGCACAATGGTAGGGCACTTCCTGTACTTAGTTGGTGCAGTTGACGATAGAGTATTAAAGAAATACGAGGAAGAAGCTAAAGCAATGGGAAGAGAGTCATGGAAATATGCTTGGGTCCTAGACAAACTAGCAGAAGAAAGAAAAAGAGGATTAACAATAGACCTAGGTTACTTCAAATTCGAGACACCCAAATACATGTTCACAATCATAGATGCACCAGGGCACAGGGACTTCATCAAAAATATGATTACTGGAACAAGCCAAGCCGATGCAGCAATCTTAGTAGTCTCAGCTAAAAGAAACGAGTTCGAAGCCGGTTATGCTCTCGGTGGACAGACAAGAGAGCACGCCATCCTAGCTAAAACCCTAGGAATTGACCAATTAATAGTCTGTATCAATAAGATGGATGCAGTTAATTACTCCGAGGACGCTTACAAGGAGATAAGAGATGAGTTAGCTAGATTCCTAGCCAGTATCGGTTATAAAGTTGATAAAATACCATTCATACCAACCAGCGGAATGTATGGAGACAACCTAAAAGAGAAATCATCCAACACGCCCTGGTATACTGGACCAACACTATATGAAGCTCTAGATAGTTTAGAGCCACCTAAACCAATGGTCGATAAACCACTGAGAATACCAATCCAGAAAGTATACAAGATCAAAGGAGTCGGAACAGTAATAACTGGTAGAGTAGAAACAGGGGTCTTAAAGAAAGGACAAGAAATCATAATTGAGCCCCTAGGAAAGAAGACAATAGCACAAAGCATAGAAATGCACCACACGCCGTTAGAGGAGGCCGTACCGGGAGACAATATAGGAATAAACGTCAAAGGAATAGCAGCCGAAGAAGTTAAGCGTGGTGATGTTATTGGTTCTGCTGATGCTCCGCCGTCTGTTGTTGGTGGTGGTCGTGGGTCTTTTGTTGCTAGGGTTATTGTGATTTGGCATCCGACTAGGATTTATCCTGGTTATACTCCGGTTATGCATGTGCATACTTTGCAGGTTGCTACTACGTTTAAGAGTATTTTGAGGAAGTATGGTCCTAAGGGCGAGACTTTAGAGGAGAATCCAGAGTATATTGCTAAGGGAGATAACGCTGATGTCGAACTAGAACCTATCAGACCAAGCGTCGTTGAACCATTCCAGCAATTCCAGCCGCTCGGCAGATTCGCTATCAGAGACATGGCCCAGCTAGTAGCTGTAGGAATCGTAAGCCAAATCAAGAAAGCATAAAGGGGCTTCCAAAAAACACTAAATACTTCTTTTAATCACTATACAAGAATACATAATCAATGTATTCTAAATATTAGTTTATTACTTTATTGATCAAAAACTAAAACTCATTCTTTAATTTATGTTTTATTTCCAAGCGAACACTGTTTAGTAGGGATTAAACTGATTCTAGTAACTATCTTATAAAGCCATAACGATAACTTAATTTAATTACTAAATACTAGTAAGCTGATAGGTAGTATTAAGTAAATTCATTTTCCCAGAATTCCTGAATGCTTTTCTCTACTTTCAATTTATGTCCTCTCGATTTATAATTCCACTAGATGTTGTATTTTTGGTTCTAGAAGTGGCTTCTTCCACAATATTATGATAATCGTTAACTGAAGTAATAATTTTTTCATATATCATCATTTCTTGTATTTCAGAAGAATTTAGTTATGCTTATATTAATTACTGCTGTTCTCTCTAAATCTGGATCTCACAGATAATTCTTTCGTTATTGATTTTAACTGAGTGCTCTAGTGACTTATAATGTCATGGGAAATCATAATCC
>Ga0190308_1000678_pt1 | contig 10545 bp, 12 predicted proteins | sample 48700756_MG_FD_165050 | JGI IMG/M metagenome (GOLD analysis project Ga0190308, IMG submission 165050) | Hydrothermal vent sediment bacterial communities from Southern Trench, Guaymas Basin, Mexico - 4870-07-5-6_MG | ecosystem: Environmental > Aquatic > Marine > Hydrothermal vents > Sediment ...
AGCTAAGCTTTACAGATTTGAGGGACGTGTTTGGAGGATACCGCGGGTTAAAGGAAATAGCCTTAGATATCTTATTGGAATTGACAAGAAAGCACGAGAATTATCATGTTATCGGTAATATAAAAAATATTATTCCACCCGAAGGAACAAGTATAAATGAAAGTAATGTATGGGTCTTGCTCAGCATAGATAATAATAATTTAAGATTCGGTTTTCTTCTCTCAGTCACTACAGAATCCCCATTGATATTAGGGCTCTGGCCAGAACCTTATGTTGAAGTAGTCATGGATGATGAAAGGCTATTAAATGGAGTAATAGCTGCGATCTTAGAAAGACCAGATAATTGGAGAAGAGTCGACGTTGTACTACCAATTAAAAAATAACAAGTTTGAGCAGCATATACTTAAAAAAAATTATTGAACATTTATTATTTTTAATCTATTATTCTCGTAAGTTATAGAGGGTCTCGATTTTCTGAATAATTACCCTGAATTAATTCTAAATGAATATAGAAGCAAATTGATTTCATGCTTATGAAATTTACCTAGTGCTTAAAGATATGTAATATATCGGGATTGAGATTATAACTAATACAGAGTAAACCAGAAATGGGGCTAATGGATTAATTTTTGAAGCTATGTAAGCAGAGATAATCGGAGTTATGATATTAATTAGTGATCTTGCGGAGGAGATTAAACCAAATACTTCGCCTCGTCTATCCTCTGGAACTACTTTTATGAGAACTGCCTCATGCTGAATCCACCACATACTTTCACCTAGACCCATAAGAATCATTGATATTATAATTACAAGCAATAGAAATGAGGGGTAAATTACGTATTGTGACATGAACAAGAATATACCTGCTAATGAGGAAATGATCAAGCTTATTGTGAATACAATTAACTTACCTGAGCTCTCTATTTTTTCATGAAATATTGACGCTAAGCCTCTAAAGGATGTATCAAATACCTCAACTAATGTAATCGTTAATATTGTGAAACCAAGAACATTATATAGATAATTTAGAAAAATAAAACCAGGTGTAATAAAGAATCCAGCCAGTATCGTGATCTCTGCGGTAATTAAAAGTATTATTTTCTTATTAAATAATTTAACTCGATGCTTTTTCTTTTCTCTCTTCATCCTAATAATATTAGATGTATTGGGAATAGAATGAACAACATAAATTATTACTAATGCTTGGAGCAGAGCACAGATCTGAAATAATAGTCGAAATCTGTACAGAGTACTGTTGAACATCCATAGCAATAAGCCAAAGATTATAATCGATATGAGTTGGGTTATATATGGCCAAAACATGTGGTGTCTATATGCTAGCTCTTAACTATCAGATGGATATAGATCCTTCTCAATACTCCTATAAGCGACATAGAATGGTGATGATATACTAACTATAGCAAAAGCTATGATAAAATGAATTGGTGTTAAAGCTATGGAATAAAGTAAGTTCTCAATAACTCCAAGGCTATCTATAATTATTATGCAAAGTTTTGGTGAAAGTCTTATATCGAGTAACCTACCTATTACATAGTTACATAAAGCTAATAATAAGTAATATATGGTAAATAAGATACCCACTAATTCTAAACTGAAACCAAGCATGTACATATAGACAGGAAAGAACACATATATAGCCTCAGGTATACTTGCTATAGAGTAATATATAATAAGATTCCTAGCGCCAATAGGTAATTTAGACCAACCACTAAGAACCATTTTGACCCCTCTTAAGAAAGAATCTCGTTTTTGGTAACTAGTTACATTAAAATCACATAAAGAATGATTAATTCTTAATGTTATGAGTTTTCGATTTAAATTTCTTACGGTGAATAAACTGGATTCCGAAAAAGTATTAGATAAGGATAAGAAAAGTGCTTTCCATGAGATATATAGGTATCAAGCTGAATTTGACAAGAGACATGGATGGTACTGGAGTATTCAAAACGAAAAAGACTTCATAAATTACTTACAATACCTAGGTATAGCTCTGTCAGGAGAGGTTGGAGAATTCTGCAACTTAGTGAAGAAATTTGTAAGGGGTTATAGATCTACAAGAAAGATGAAAAATGATATGATGGAAAGATTAAAGGAGGAATTAATTGATGTATTCATATATGTCATTAAAGGAGCTTCTCAATTATTCAAAATAGATCTGGAGAAAGAATATTTCAGGAAAATGAAAGTTAATGAGGAAAGATTCCGAGATTACGAGCAATAAAACATTATTTAAAAAGTTTGCACTATTAATTATTAACCTTATTGCAATGCGGTGAAAACATGTGAGTAGAGGAATAAATTTCGTTGAAGGGGAAGTTGACGATATTAATGTCGATATAGCTGGGTATCAAAGAATTGGAGCTGTAACCTTAAGGTATATAACTATCAGACTAAAGCTTTCTGAGGATAGATATATAGACGTCAGATTCAAGGGTTATACAGGTCCAGTAACTATCATTAGGGGTCATAAAGTAAAAGCATATGGCAATTGGCTCAAGGAGAATATATTCAGAGCTACCAGGATAGAGGATTTAACTACTGGTGAGTGGTGGGAAGCTAAAAGCATTAAGCCAGTATATTTATTGTTAATTGGTTTAGCTGTTTTTCTTATAGTGTTTATCATATTGTTAATCAATATGGCTTCAATATTCAGCTATTATCCAGAATATTTAATTGCTATTGTAACAGTCCCTTTCATAATAATTCTGATGGCGATAATCTATACATCACTTAGATTTCAAAAATCATTTAAAATCGTGAGCTAAATTAAAGAGACTGTTAAAACTAGTCTTAATATCTCTAAACAATATTTACTCTCTCTATTTATGTAACACATTTATTTCTTTTTAATTTCTCTTAAGTAATTCTAATAAATCAATGGGTGATGAAGTGGTGTATGTTAAGAAGCATGGTAGGGATTGGGCATTCCCAGATTATGAACCAAATTATCCAAGATCACCAGATTTCAGAGTCAAGCACGTGAAAGTAGATCTGCGTGTTCATATATACCAGAAAATGATTGATGGGTTAGCTACTTTAACTATTGAAAGTGTTAAGGATGGATTAAAAGTCATCGAACTTGATGCAGTTGATATGAATATAAAATTCGTTAGAGCTAACGGTAAAGAGCTTAGTTATTATTATGATGGAAAGATAATACAGATTGAGCTTGAAAAAGAATTAGCTAAGGGATCTACAGTAAGCATTGAGATTGCTTATTCGACAAAACCAAAGAAGGGATTATACTTCATTCTACCAGAGGATTACGATGGCGTGGTTCCACAAGTCTGGTCTCAAGGCGAGACAGAGGATAATAGGTATTGGATACCAATGTATGATTATCCAAACATCAAATGTACCTCTGAATTAGTTGTTCATGCTCCTAAAGAATTCATAGTGATATCTAATGGAAAGCTAGTTGATGTGAAAGATGAGGGGGATTGTAAATCCTGGCACTGGGTTATGGATAAGCCACATGCACCATACTTAATAGCTTTAGCGATTGGTTTATTCGATGTAGTTGAAGATGAAGTAGATGGAATACCACTAAAATACTATGTGCCAAAAGGAAGAAAAGATGATATAATGAGAAGTTTCTCTAAGACTCCAGACATAATACGATTCTTCAGCGAGTACACTGGTATCCCCTATCCCTGGGACAAGTATGATCAAGTATGTGTAAGCGAATTTATCTTTGGTGGCATGGAGAACACAACACTAACAATCTTAACAGACTTAACGCTTCATGACGAAAAGGCACATATGGATTTCGAGAGCGAACCACTAGTAGCTCATGAAGCAGCACACCAATGGGTGGGTGACCTAGTAACAACTAAAGATTGGGGTAATATCTGGTTAAATGAGTCATTTGCAACTTATTTTCAAGCTCTCTACACAAGGCATTGGAAGGGCGAGGCCGATTTCATATATGACTTGATAGGTTTTCTTGATAGGTATTTGCGTGAATATGGTACAAGATATGCTAGACCGATTGTTACAAGAGTATACAAGTATGCTACGGAAGTATTTGATTCACATGCGTACCCTAAGGGAGCGTTAGTTCTACACATGTTAAAGAACATTATTGGTGAAGAATTATTTAGAGCTGTAGTTAAGAGATATCTAGAGAAATTCAAGTTTGATGTAGCCGATACAGAAGACTTCAGGAAAGTAGTAGAGGAAGTAACTGGAAAAGATTTTGAATGGTTCTTTGACCAATACGTATACAATGCTGGCCACCCAGTACTTAAAATAAATCATAAGTGGAATCCAGAAGAGAAGACATTAAGTATTTCTATCAAGCAATCGCAACCTGATGATTCATGGGATGTATACAAATTACCCATAGAGATATTAGTTATAACGGATAGTGGTAAAGAGGTAAAGAAAACCATATGGATCACACAGAAACAAGAAACATTTTATATTTCTCTGGATGAAAAACCGAAAAGAGTCTGTATTGACCCAGAATTTAAGGTATTTGCAGTACTAGATATTGATCAAGGACAAGAACAGTGGATCGATCAATTACTAAACTGCAAGCATACTTACTGCAGAATACTAGCTGCTAGAGCTCTATCAAAATTCAAGAGCTCAAAAGTAATTGAGGCTTTAAAGAAAGCAGTTATAGAGGATAAATTCTGGGGAGTTAGTGTAGAAGCAGCTAATTCACTAGGCAAAATAGGGTTATCTGAAGCAAAACAAGCATTATTAGACGCTGAAAAACATGTTAGGCATCCAAGAGTGAGGAGAGCAATAGCAGCAGCTCTAGGAAACTACAGAGAAGAGGAAGTCGCTAGAACACTGATAAGAATATTGGAGAATAATGAGGAAAGCTACTACGTAAGAGCAACTGCAGCTGAAAGCCTAGGAAAAACGAAACAGAGCTTTGCACTTGATGTCTTAAAGAAAGCATTAGATATGTCATCACACAACTACGTAATAACTAACGGCGCTATTAGAGGTCTTGCTGAACTAGGATTAGATGAATGTTTTGCACTAATTAAATCACGTGTAACTAAGGGTAATCCAACATTAGTTAGAGCAACAGCAATAATGGCTTTAGCAAAATTCCCAGAGAAGAAAGAGACATTTGATTTAATAAATGAAGCATCGAAAGACGAGAACTACAGGATTAGGGTCGCAGCGGTGAGGGCAGCTTTTGAATTAATGTCACCGAAGCTACTCCCAATGTTAGATAGATTAGCGAAGGAAGATTTGGATGAGAGAATAATCAGATTTTCAAGAGAAGCAGCACAGAAAATAAGAAAGAATTTAGAGAAGGGTGTAGAGTACCAAAAGTTGAGAGAAGAAATTGAGAAAATAAGGGAAGAAAATAGGAAATTGATAGAAAGAATAACTAAAATAGAGGCTAAAGCATAAACAATATAATCTTATTTCTTTTTTTGGGAATTTTTATTTAAGATTAAATGATTATTAAGTGAGTTTCTTTGAATATATCGTATTTCTGATAATGATTTTAACCTTTTTTTGAATAAATTTTATATTTATTTTAAATATTATAATTATATTGATTTAATTTTCCTAAGGTGTTATTCTTTTGAAGGTTGATATAAAAACTGCAGCAATTGCAATAGTTATTATTGCAATTATTATTGGTGGTACTGCTTATTGGTATTTTTACCTCGGTCCAGGAAAACCAAAAGTCGTCGTTATGGGTACCTCCGCAGATTTCCCCCCATTCGAGTTTGTTGATGAGCACGGAAATATAGTGGGTTTTGATGTAGATATAGCTAAATATATAGCTAATAAATATGGATGGAAGCTTGAGATCAAGGATATAGCATTTGAAGGCTTGATTCCTGCATTACAAGCTGGAGAAATAGATATGATAGTAGCTGCGATGACAATAACTTCAGAGAGAGAGGAAGTAGTTGATTTCTCTATTCCATATTACAATGCTAGTCAAGGAGTACTAATTAAAGCTGGGAGTGCTGATATCACTAAGATAGAAGATCTATATAATAAGACTATTGGTGTACAAGCAGGAACAACTGGTGAGGCTTGGGCGCAGGAGAATCTAGCTAATTATAGTGAAATTATTGCTTATCAAAGAGTATATGACGCAGTTACAGCTTTAGTCGCTGGATATATCGATGCTTTAATTCTTGATGACCCAGTTGCAACCTATTATGGCAATGCGTCAGAAGATGTTCAGAAAGCTAGCTTAGTCATAGATACTGGAGAGAGATATGGAATCGCTGTTAGGGAGGGAGATACACAGTTATTAAACATGATTAATGCAGCTTTGGATGAGTTAATTCATAGTGATGAGTACTATGAATTAATCGAAACTTGGTTTGGTGGAAGTTAAAGGCCTCATTCTATTTATAAACTATTTTTTACTTTTTTTCTTTTTAGGGTGTCATGTATGCTTATCGAAGCCATTTCTAATTTTGTTAATTGGATCTTTTTTGTAATCAATTTTATGTGGGGGCGTATTCCTTTCTTGTTAGATGGCGCTAAACTGACCGTTTACATCGCAGTGATGGCTTTTGTCTTAGGTAATTTAATAGGTATCATAATGGGTATAATGCGTGTCTCTGGAGTCAGTATTCTTGAAGCAATATCAACGCTATATGTTGAAACAATAAGAGGGACACCCCTCGTAGTACAAATATTAATAGTTTATTTTGGAATACCAATCGCCACTGGTATAAGATTTGATCCAATCATGGCTGGCATATTAACTATGGGGATCAATAGTGGCGCCTATCAAGCAGAAATAGTTAGAGCTGGTATAAAGGGAATACCGAGGGGACAATTAGAAGCAGCTGAATCATTAGGATTTACTTACTGGCAATCAATGAGGTATGTAATTATTCCGCAAGCAATAAGAATAGTTATTCCTGCATTTGTTAATGAATTAGCTACACTCCTAAAGGATACATCTATACTAATAATTATTGGAGTCCATGAATTAACGAGAAGGGGACAGTACATCGCTGCATGGTCTTATAGATATTTCGAAGTGTATATTACGATAGCTTTCATTTATCTAATAATGGTGCTAGTTGTTTCTCGTGTCGCTAGATTGATTGAGAAGAAAGTTAGGATACCTGGCTTAGGCGTAGCGGGTGGTAGATTATGAGTAAAGATTTACTCCTAGTAGAAAACCTGTATAAGAGCTATGGAGATCTGAAGGTACTTAAGGGTTTGTCTTTTAACGTAACTAGAGGCGAAACAGTAGTGATTATGGGTCCAAGTGGATCTGGTAAGAGTACTTTGCTTAGATGTATTGTAAGACTAGTTGAACCAGATAGTGGTAAAATATGGATCGATGGAGTTGAAGTGACAGATCCAAAAACAGATTTAAAAGAGATTAGGAAGCACGTTGGATTTGTTTTCCAGCAGTTCAATTTATTTCCGCACATGAAAGTTATAGATAATATAACTTTAGCACTGACTAAGGTACATGGATTAGATAAAGAGCAGGCTGAAGAAAGAGCATTAAAAGTCCTTAAAAAAGTAGGGCTAGAAGAGAAAGCCTATGCATATCCTGGTCAATTATCTGGGGGACAACAACAAAGAGTTGCCATAGCTAGAGCATTAGCAATCGAGCCTAAATTAATCCTATTCGATGAACCAACCTCGGCGCTAGATCCAGAGCTAATAGGTGAAGTATTAATAACGATGGAGGAGATAGCTAAGGAAGGTAAAACAATGGTTGTAGTTACTCATGAAGTTGATTTCGCTAGGGAAGTAGCTGATAGAGTTATCTTCATTGATCACGGCAAGATACTTGAGGTAGCTGACCCAGAGAAATTCTTTACTAATCCAGAGCACCCCAGATTAAAATCATTCCTAAAGAGATTGCTTGAGCGAGTCTAAACTAATTAATTTTTCAACATTTTTATTGATGTGGTCAAAATGACTTATTCTATAATTAAACTAGATAAAAATACTGGAACATTAGGAATAGCTGTTGCATCTGGATCAATAGCTGTAGCAACAAGAGTCCCGTGGATTAAAAGGGGAGTGGGTGCAATAGCTACTCAAGCATATACTAATACTATGTATGGAACTGAGGGTCTTAAACTGCTAGAAAAAGGTTTGAATCCTTCGGAGGCGTTAAGTAGATTACTAGCTAGAGATGATGAACCGGAGAAAAGACAGGTTGCTATTATCGATATAATGAATAGGAAAGCTGTACATACTGGTAATCTATGTCCAAGCTGGCATGGTGAAGTAATTGGTGAGGATTATATTATTATAGGTAACTTAATCACTGGTGAAGATGTATTGTTGTCGGCTAAGAAAGCATTAGTTGAAACAAGAGGCGGTATTGTAAAGAAATTAATAAGTGCTTTAGTAGCTGGTGAGAAAGCTGGTGGAGATAGGAGGGGAAATAGATCTGCTGGGATATTGATTAAGGGTCAGATAAATATCTATGAGAGAATTGATAATAATTCATCTCCTGCTCAAAAGCTTTATAATATTTTGAAGAAGAAATTTGATTGGTGATTAAGCTGACGGAATTCTTAGAGAAATCGTTTAGACATATTATTGAGGATCAACCAGTAGCGCTGAGAGATACAAGAGATTGGGTTTTGAGAAAAATAAATGAAGTGGTTGAATTTTTTGAAGATCTAAACAAGATATATTTAGTTGGTTGCGGGGATAGCTACTTCGTAGCTATTTATGGAGCTTTACTCTTAGAGCGATTTACAAAGATTAAAGCTGAGGTTTATGAATCATATGAATTTCTTAAATATAAGCATAATTTTGATGAAAAAGCTGCATTGATCGCTATATCTGCGTCAGGTAGAACTTCAAAAACCGTTGATGCAGCTAAAAAAGCCAAAAATAGTAAACTTAAGTTAATAGCTTTAACTAATTACGAAAATTCTCCACTAGCTAATTTAGCAGACTTGAAACTTATAACAAAAGTAAAGAATCCTTATGGTCCACCATCCACCACAAGCACAACAGCTATGTACATGCTAGACATAATATCCAAGATGCTAAGTAATCAAAATCAATTCAATGATGAACTTAGATCATTGCCAGATATGGCAAGAGAATTCATAAAAAAGATCAAATCAGAAATAAAGAGCTACTCAGAATTATTAAGAGAACGCAATAGGATATATCTAGTTGGGGCAGGACCAAGTTATGTAGCATCACTTTTTGGAGGAGCAAAGTTTAGAGAGGCTACATGGATGCATTCAATAGTATTTGAGGCTGAGGAGTTCTCTCACTATGGCATGATATCACTAAATGGGAGCGATTTAGTTATACTTAATATTCCTATTGGGAAAAGTTTTGATAAGCTAAGAGAAGTCTCTGAAGCTTTAAATCAAATTAGCGTAAATCAATTAATACTAACTAATAAATCAGAAATTGACTGGAAAGGCTATGTTATTAAATTGCCTAACATTGATGAATACAATAGCGCTATAATCTCAACAATATTCTATCAAATACTCGCAGTTGAAACAGCTAAGGCGAAGAAACTACCAGTTAACGGCTTCAGGTACACAGAGATCTTAACGAAATTAATCAAGTATTATAAGTAATTAGAATCCAAAAGCGATTACTACGCCTTGCCAATAATCTTTATTTCAGTTTCCTTAGTTATCGAACTAGCTTTCTTCAATATATCTTTGTCCAATGTTAAGAAAATCTCAGCGTTTAATTGTTTCGCAAGTGCAATGTGAAGTAAGTCTAATGTCTTCAACTTTATCTTCTTCGAAAGCTCTACAGCCTCTATATACATGGAATGCATCTTTAAATTGCATTTTCCTAACTTATAGCTCATCAATTTCTCCTTTTGCATTAAAACACTCGCATTAATTTTCTTTAACGCTAATAGAACTATTGCCTTTATAATTCTACTAGGCGATTCCTTTAGATCTACACCTCTAATTTCAATCAAATCTAAATTTCTTGATAAAACTGAGAACATCTCGACAATACTCAGTTCAGACACAATAAACTTATTATTCCTGAAAGTTTTCAATAGTGCTTGAGCTCTCTCGTGGTTAGGATCATTAATGATAACATTAGCTAGTAAAATGCCAGTATCGACATATATCCTCAATCACGTTCCCTCGAAACAATATCAACAATACTCACATTATCACGTATCTTAATTCCTCTCTCATCAATAATTTTAGCTAAATCATCTACTTTTTCTATTTCCTCCAGCTTGTTATGTAGAAATTTTAAACCACTGATTAAAGCCTCTAATACAACCTCTGAACGTTTCTTCATTAATCTTTTAGATAACTTCTCTATTCTCTCAAATAATTCCTCTGAGACCCTAACCGATATGACTCTACTCAAATTAATCACCATTATAAGTAATATAGTCTGCAACTACTATAAATGTTTTCATATTGAAAACATAATGTATACAAATTGTAAGCAATTCTTTCCCAAAACCTAATTATAAAAAGCTTTAGTGTCGCTTTGCGACCATACACACCCACTGCTTACTTATTTCTTGACAATTTCTAGCTATATTGGTAGAGGGTAGCCATCCGGCGCCTCAAAGGCTGA
>Ga0190308_1000679_pt1 | contig 10538 bp, 9 predicted proteins | sample 48700756_MG_FD_165050 | JGI IMG/M metagenome (GOLD analysis project Ga0190308, IMG submission 165050) | Hydrothermal vent sediment bacterial communities from Southern Trench, Guaymas Basin, Mexico - 4870-07-5-6_MG | ecosystem: Environmental > Aquatic > Marine > Hydrothermal vents > Sediment ...
CGCCAAAGGGCCGTGAAGATAATCACGAACGCGATCTACGGCTACACAGGCTGGATCGGGGCGAGATGGTATACTAGGGAGGTCGCCGAGGCCACGACCGCCTGGGGGAGGGAGGTGATAAACTCCTCGATGAGGAAGGCTGAGGAGCTTGGGATGGCCGTCATCTACTCCGACACGGACTCCCTTTTCCTCAAGAACTATGAGGGGAGGCTTGAGAAATTCATGGAGTGGATTGAGAGGGAGCTGGGGCTCGAGGCGAAGATCGATGAGATCTTTAAGAGAGTGATATTCACCGAGGCCAAGAAAAAATATGCCGGGATAACCGCCGAGAATAAGATCGAGATAGTCGGGTTAGAGGCGGTTAGGGGAGATTGGAGCGGGGTTGCGAGGGAGGCTCAGAGGGAGACCGTGAAGGTCTTATTGGAGACGGGCGATCCGTCAAAAGCTCTAGCCAAGGCGAGAGAGTATGTCAAGAGATTAAAGAATAGAGACATTGAGCTCAAGAAGCTGATAATCTGGAGGCAGATAACGAGGCCGTTAGACGAGTATTCGGCGACCCAGCCGCACATAGTCATCGCCAGGCAGATGAGCAGCGAGGGCTGGAGGATTCAGCCCGGAGATAAGGTTGGATACATTATAGTAGAGGGGGCTGGGCCGCTCTATCGGAGGGTTAAGCCGTACTTCAAGGTTAAGCCCGATGAGGTTGACTGGAATTACTACATCGACAAGCAGGTTGTCCCAGCGTGCGGCAGGATTTTATCGGTCGTAGGTATAAAGCCGAGTAAGCTTAGGGAGGTGTCGAGGGAATCGACCCTAACAGACTTCTTCTAACACCGCTCGCTCTTAACGCGGCCACTTTCTATCGAAGTAGATGTTCTTGCCGTGCGCCGATAGGGGTATGCCTAGGGCGACGCTGCATTTAATGATCCCGAGCTTTATCGCCGCGACCCCTGCCGAGAACATTATCCTATTATCCACGTTTAGGATCGATGCGGTCTTGGCGGCCGATCCCACGGCTATCCCGAGATCTATGAGCTGGAGCGCGCAGTTCGGCCCGGAGTAATCTCTCTCAACCCTCTTCCCGGCTTTCCTAAATTCTTCGCATCCATTGTATCCGCATCCGCCGCAGTCGATCTCCTTCGGCTTCCCCCCCTTAACGCCTATCAGTAGGACTGCCGACGATTTTCTGACGCATTCAGCATCTCTTACGAAGAATCCTCGATCGGTCTCACGCCCAATCTCCTCCATCTTATCCGCAAGCCTCTCAAGATCTCCATGATCCCTTAGTAACACGATCTCTATATCATCTATTCCCTTGGCCTTTGGGGCTGTTCTAGCGCTTATCGCCATGAGCTTAGCCGCCTCGACCACAGCATCCCCCAGATCCATACCGGCTATTTGGCATGGTTCTTCTTAAAAACCTGTAGAATCTCTTATAACGTCCCAACGGGATTACTGTGTCGATGTCGATGGAGGAGTATCTTGAGGCGCTCAGAGGGGCTGCCGAGGAGCTCAGATCCGTAGATTTCGAGGTTCCGATAATATTTCACGATGACGCGGATGGATTATGCTCGGCGGCGATAGCGTCCACGGCCTTGGATAGAGCTGGGATTAAACACGAGCTATATTGTGTTGAGAAGCTTCATCCGGCGATAGTCAAGCTCATCCACTCGAAGGGCTATAAGCTCTACATCTACCTCGACATAGGATCTGGTAGGGCGGATCTAATAATGAAGAGCGTCGAAGAACGGGATTCGAGGGCGATTATAGTGGATCACCACGACCCGAGGAGGGTTGAGAGCGAGAGGATAATCCACCTAAACCCGGAGCTCTATGGATTCAGCGGCGAGACCGATGTAAGCGGGTCGACGGCAACCTACCTATTCATGAGAGGGCTGTCGAGGCTCGACGACGCCGCGTGGATGGCAGTCGTAGGGTCGGCTGAGATTCCGGGAGACTTGAGAAGCCTGAATAGGGTCCCGCTTGAGGACGCCGTTAGGATCGGTGACGTCGAGGTTAGGAGGGCGAGGGGGCGGGAGCGATATCTGATAAAGTTCTTGAAGAAGCCTTGGAACAAGCTATCATCCACCCTGACGGCCATGGGTAGCGTTGGATACTATAGGGGCGGACCATATCTCGCGGTGGAGTCCCTAAAGAGGAGGGCTATCGAGGAGGATCGTGTAAAGGAGTTCGAGGAGCTTAGGAGGAAAAGGTTTAATCAGGCCTTCGCGATCTTGGCGAAGAGGGGGTTGAAGGTCGACGGGATGGTTCAATGGTTTCATCTGGGAGACCTCTTCAAGGGCTTGGGATCGAAGACCATCGGAACATTCACGTCCATGCTAAGCTACCGGAAGATCTGCTCACCCAACAAATATCTAATCGGATTCATGAGATTCGAGAAGAGTCTTCCGAGAATCGGGGAGATCGCTGGGGAGTGGGTGAAGGCCTCGGTGAGGACCCCGAAGCGCGTGGCGGATGAGGTTAGGGCTGGGAGGCTTCCACCCGCGTCGGAGCTCACCGTTAAGTCCGCTGAGAGGGTTGGGGGATCTGGAGACGGCCACAGCTTCGCGGCATCAGCCCTAATCCCGGCTAGAAGAGAGGAGGATTTCATTAGGGAGTTTAATCGCTTGATAGAGGAGTTTACGAGATCCTAACGCCGTATCCAATCCTCGATGAGATGACCCTATAATCGGGGAAGGTCTCCCTCAGATGCGACTCGACCGTGGCCAGATCTTTTCCCCTGACTAGGGCGTGGGCGGCCTTACCGATCATGTTTTGGGCATATCCTATGGTCGGAAGCCTTCTAAGAACCTCGAAGACCTCCTCAACCTCCCTCGTCACGAAGCCAGCCTCCCATGCGAAGGCTCTGGCCTGCTCGAGGAAGTTTTCGGGGGTCGGCCTCTCCAGGATCTTCCTCATCCTCCGATCTCCCACCTCCTCAACCTCCCTGAGCCTCTCAACATCCCCTAGGATCTTGCTTGTTTCGAGGATCCCCGCCACGACGGACACCAATCCGGCCTCGGATGGTAGGGGGATCGAGTCTATCATTAGCTTGGGAGGAGCGCCCTCCCTCAGCACTAAAATCAATCCGCCCGATAGTGTTCCAGCCTCACTATTCAACCCAGTTCTGCACTTAAGCTCGATCTCATGCGTGATTCTACAGGCTTCGAGGAGGGTCATGCCCCTGCCGGAGAGCTTTGAGAGGATGAGGATCACTCCAAGGGCTGAGGCGGCGCTAGTCCCGAACCCCGTCGCTATCGGAACTCCCATTCTATGCCTAATCCTAACGCTCCCCCTGAGATTCAAGGCTCTTCTCATGTATTCGGCCGCCTCGATCGATGGGGGGAAGTATGTGATCGAGTCGTTTACCAAGACCGATGACGAATCCTCTCCATCCAAGTCCAGTTCTATCATGGTTTCAACCCCGTTCTCGAGCGCGAACCCCCCTCCAATAGCCCCAGTCTCGGTTGGATCCTCCCTGAGCTCTCCATCCTTGAAGATCTTTGGGGAGAATATGCTTGAGAGCGGCGCCGGGATCTTCGCGAAACCCCTCTTAACGTTCAACCTCCTCCACCTTCCCCAAAGCTCGTGTGGCCAGCTGCGGCATCGCGCGGACTATTGCGTAGATTAGGGGTGGGAGGATGAAGTATAGGAACGGGATCTCGGTTAGATAGGTCCAGAGGAACCAGACCGCCGCCGCTATCAGCGGCGCGTTCTTAACGCCTCCAATCGGCAGGACGAAGAATTGGCTGAACCCCCATAGGCCCAAGCCTATGATCGCGCTTCCAACCATTAATCCGATCGATGACGCGTAGAGTATTCCGAGATAGGCTCTCCGAGTTAGGGCGACTAGCGACCCGAAGCCAAAGAGGAGTAGCGCGGTTATGAAGAAGATTAGGGCCACGGGCTCCTCGATCGATCCAAGATTGTAGAGGAGCCATGAGAGGATTAATGGGATCGATTGGATGGCTATCGCCGCCGCGAGTTTTCCAGCCCCAGGCTTACGCCAACGCCCCGCCAAAACACCTATCGTATAGAATCCTAGGAAGTTTGATGGAACCCCGACGCTCAAGCTCAGGAGAGGATTACCATGGATTATCATGTCGCTTATGAAGATCCCTATCGCGGCCCCTATCCCACCTATCCAGGGGGAGAAGAGGATCGAGAAGAGGGCTGGGACCACGACCGCCGGCCAGAACCTAACCGTCCCGAAGATGGGGGTGAATAATCCGAGGTAGGTCAGATATCCCACCGACGCATAGAGGGAGGCGTTGAGGGTTATGAGGGAGATCTTCAGCGTGAGCCTAATCTCGCCGCGGCCCCCCATCCATATCCACCTCACGACTTCATCGCATTCTTCATCAGTTCCGTTGTAAGAGCTCAAGATAAGGATTTTATCTTGAAAATCAATATTAATCATGACATGATAGACACGGCCGTGAGCGGCGCCCGGTGGAGGATCCTCAGGAGCGTGATGAGAAGCGGGAGTTCCCTAGTCATAAGCCTGCCGAGGGCCTGGGCCAGGAGCGTGGGGCTAAGGAGCGGCGACCAAGTCGAGGTCAGGATCGCCGGGAACTCCTTGATAATCTCTCCAACGGTCAGCGAAGAATCGCATGAGATGAGGCTTGAGTATGAGGGAGATATCGGGGCCTTAATAAATAAGGTCGTCGCGGCATATCTCCTCGGATACGACTCGATCAACGTGATCATTCCTAGAGAGTTGAGAGATGACCTAGAGAAGGAACTCCTCTCGGTTAAGGATAGGTTGATGGGCCTGGAAATGATCGAGGAAGAGGAAACAAGCATCACGTTAAAGATGATGATAAATCCATTAGAGCTTAGACCGAGCGAGATCCTGAGGAGGATGTGGAAGATATCCGACGACATGCTGGATAAATCTCTGAAGTCTCTTCTCAACCACGACCTAAGGCACTCGAAACTTCTTGAGATGCGGGAGGAGGACATGGATAGGCTATATTTCTACATGGTGAGAATCCTTCGAAAGAGCGCCCTCAACCCCGCTCTCAGGGCAGCCTTAAAACTCTCGAGCTTGGAGCTTCTAGACTATAGGTTGGCAGCATATTTCCTGGAGAACATAGCGGATAAAGCCTACGAGCTTGTGAAATTCGTAGACACCGATCAAGGCAAGCTCCAGAAGGATATGAGGAGGATTAGCGAGATCTTATTGGAAAGCCACCACTACTCGATGGAGGCCTTCCTCAATGGAAGATTGGACGCGCTGTTAACCATAAAAAAGAATCTCGAGAGGCTGACGAAGCTGTTAACTCTCCCAAACCTGAGCTACGAGCAGCTTAGGTTGAGGGACATATTCCTCAGCATAGCGGAGATGCAGCACGACATAGCAAACCTGCTTCGAGCAAATCTGCTCCTTCAAAGACGAAGATAGTCGCAATAGATGAATTAGTGGGGGGAGCTGATGGGGAGTTGATGTGTCTTTGTTGAGAGCTAGGTGGATGAGATTATCCCCGCTCTCTTCAGATACTTGACCATGCCGTCGAATGATATTCTGAGATATTCCTCGATGAAGGGTGGAGCTTCCTCCTCCCCAACCTCCTCGAGATAGGATCTCAACACATCTTCGAAGGATGCTTCACGTCTCTGGGCAACGACCTTATAGACGAGCCTCCTCCACCAATCCAATAACGCGATCTGGTCTTCGAAGAATCCTGGATGGATTCTCATGGAGCCGTAATGTGGTCTTAGGACCACCTCCACCTCAAGCTCCATAAACCTCCTAATGCTTTGGATCGCCTGCTCATGGATATAGCTCGGCGGAGGGGTTTGAGGTATATCGTGATCGAAGGATGGGGTCCTCATGGATAAGGCGTCTCCGCAGAAGAGCGCCCTTTCCTCGATTAGCTGGGCTGAGATGTGATGTGGAGCATGGCCGGGGGTCAGATGGAGTCTTAGGGTGAGCGAGCCGAGCCCCACCTCCTCCTCATCCACGACCCCTTCAATCCTGTCACCATCAACCGGCAAGAACTCCCCAAACCTTTCCGCCTCAGCCCGATAAACCTCCCTAACCGACGAGATCAGCCTCGACGGGTCTATGAGGTGTTTAATCGCCCTTGGGTGAGCCTTGACCAGAGACTTCTTGGAGATCCTGGTGAGCTTGCCGACGGCTCCCGCGTGATCGAGGTGGATGTGGGTTAGGATTATGTAATCTATCCTCGACGGATCTACCCCAGCGGCCCTTATGCCCGCCAATAGATTATTTATGGAGGAGGCGTAGCCAACGTCGATCAGGGCGGTCTTCTCATCCTTTATCAAATATGCTCCGATATATCTCTCGAATCCCAGGCCATGGGTGTCTATCAAGTAGACCTTATCCAATAATTTCTCCACGCTCATCTCCTATACCCTTTCAGGAATCCGGCAACTCCTCCGAAGGCCCGCTTGAGCATGTCCCCCTCCTCATGCTGTGATGAGATGAGTTCGACCTTAACCCCATGTTTCTCGGCCTCCTCGATATAGTGGTCTACTAGGGGCTTCTCCTCAACTACCTCCAGCGACTTCGAGCCGCATCTATCGCATGGCTTTGAGAGTATTTGTGGAAGCTCGGTCACCTTCTCCTTCTCGCTGAAGATATATGTGTATTCAGCTCCGCAGTTCCCGCATCTAAGCCTGACCAAAATCTCGTCGAGGTCCTCGACTATTAGGAGGATGTCTAGTAGGCCATTTTTCATGGCCCTCACGATCTCCCTCTCCCCATAGACCGCTAAGCTGTTATCCTTCGAAACCTCTTCCAAGAACCTCCTGACCAGATCCTGCTCCTTAACCATCCTAAGATCCCTCAATAGGTCTCCAGATCTCCTAATCGCCTCCCTAACCCCCTCCTCGCCCGAATAGGATGTGTCGACTAGGTGGATCTTGTTCCTGAAGGTGTAGTGGAGGTAGCCCTTATCGACAAATATCTCCTTGGTTGGCCCCGGCCCGGCGACAATCACCCCCTTAATCTCGGGATACTTTAGGAAGATCTGGTTCGCGTGCTCCGCCACCCTCTTATAGTATTCGTTTAGATTCATCTCCCTAAGCCTCTCAAATCTCCTGGCCGATTGGCCTCCAGCCCTATGCTTTCCAGGGACTCCCGAGGTGAAGGTCTTGAGCTCCGCGATTCGCCTACCCTTGACCACGGCCACCGCCGCCTTCTCATTATCTATCACCAATATCCCATAGACATCTTTCTCCTTTAGGAGATCCTTTAGGGGTTCGAGGTAGAATCTGCTATCACATCGATATAGGAGGATGTTTATGGGCTCGGGTGGAACTATATGATAGACCTCGATCTTCTCGCTTCCAGGGCCTCCATCCTGCGGGATCGCTCCGCTGAAGATTATTAGCCCAGTTGGCCCAGCTCTATCGAATAGTTTGAGTCTTTGGATGGCGCTCTCGATCGCGTCTCGGACATTCTTCCTAGTAGTCTTCGACTTTATGTTGGCGGCGGTCGCATATTCCTGTCTTAGGTAGCCTATCACCTCGCTTATCGGCTTCTTGGGAGGGATGTAGATCGAGATGAGCTCCGTCCCCCTGCCGACCTTCGACTCAAGCTCCTTTATCAGCTTCTTAAACCTATACAGGGTTACAGAGTCCTTTCTATCGAGTTTAGCCTCCATATAGAGCCACCCCTAACCCGGATATTAGTCAAAACCAGCTAGCGTGTACTGAGCGTTCCTCGGACAACTCTCTCGACATGAGCTTAGAGGGTCCAGCTAAAATAGATTTTCTCCACCGCCATATCTCGATAAATACTCGAGCACCTCATCGAGCAGTCCGAGAGGCTCCAAGACCCCAATCCAATCGATCAATTGGCCGAGTTCTCGCTCAGCTCCAGCCTTAAACGCATCCGCAACCCTCTCGGCGAGAGCCCTGAAATCCGCATCGGTTACATTCAGTTGGATCACCTTCCCCTCACCGAATTTCTTGAGCGCCTCGGCGAACGGCTCGTCTATAAGCTCCGCCGACACGTTCTCAGCTATTTTCCACCTCGGATACCCCCTAGCCTCCAAGACCTTAATCAACCTATCCGGCCTCAACCTCAAGACTATGGCCAATTTAACATCGATCCCCCTGGGCTTGAACGGGTAGATTGAGGCCACAACCGCCCTCCCGTCTCTAAGTTCTCGGCCAAGCCTCGCCGAAACCCTCCTAAAGTCAACGACATATGCTTGAGCGCGTTCATCAAACTTGCTATAGAGTTTATGGAGCTTGACGTAGGCCGGCAAGTCTATGAAACGCACTCCGAGCTTCTCCGCTAGGAGTTTGCCGAAGGTCGTCTTGCCGACTCCGGCCACGCCTAAGACCATTATCACCCAAGATCTTCGTTTCAAGGCGATTTCACGTTCCAAGCATCACTTTAACGATTTAAACGCAGGTATCTAAGGCTAAAATTAAGCTTTTCCCAAGCCCGGACTCAGATTTTTGAAAAAGCTTGATGAGGATATCTGTATGCCTGAGCTTAGGAGAGATCCGTTGACGGGTAGATGGGTCTCCTATGCCCCTGAGAGGGCTAAGAGGCCTGTTGAGATGGGTGAGAGAGCTCCACCCTTAGTGGATGATCCGGGTAGATGCCCATTCTGTCCAGGAAAGGAGCACATGCTCATGCCCGCGACCATGGTCTTAACCAGATCCGGCTCTGGGCTGAGATTCTCGAGGGAGGAGGGTGATGAGAGGGTTAAGGACTGGATCGTAAAGATAATTCCGAACCTCTATCCAGCCTTCACGGTGAACGACACAATGAGGATCGATGAAGAGGTTAAGGGGGTCAGCGGACACCATGAGGTCATGATAGACACGCCTCAACACGACGCCGATCCATGGAAGATGACGGTCGATCAGATATATCTCTCCCTACTAACGGTTAGGGAGAGGCTGAAAGAGCTTGAAAGCTTTCGATATGTGAAGTTCGCCGGGTTTGGGAAGAATCATGGCCCAAACTCCGGAGGATCTCTTAGACATCCGCACACTCACGTCTTCGCCACCCCAATAATCCCCGAGATAATTGAAGTAGAGGCTGAGAGACTTAGGAGGGAGAGGTGCCTTCTATGCAATTGGGTTGGAGAGGTCTCGGGGCCTAGGGGAATAATCTCGACCGAGAACTTCATGGCCATCTGCCCGTGGGCGAGTAGGGAGCCATATGAGATCCTCATAGCGCCCAAAGATCACCTAAGGAGATTCATAGACCTGGATTATCAGAGGTTGATGGAGCTTTCAAGCATGCTCTCAACGATCTACAAGGCATTAAACATGGTCTTAGACAACCCATCATTCAACCTAATCCTACACACAGCAGCGAAAGATGTAGATGATTTCCACTGGCACTTCGAGCTCATACCGAGGATCCTCATGCCGATGGTCGTTGATATCGGGGTTGGAATTCACGTGAACACCGTTTATCCCGAAAAGGCCGCCGAAGATCTGAGAGCTGCGATCGAGAGACTATGAAGATCTGTAAGCATTTTGGGGTGTGCGGCGGATGCTCATATCTTGATAAACCCTATGAGGATCAGCTTGAAGAGAAGGTTAAGCGAGTCGAGGATTTATTCGGCGTAAAGGTCGCTGAAGTGCATCCATCTCCAAAACAATACTATTACAGGAACAGGATGGATTTCGCGGTCTCAGAGGATCTGAAGATGGGGTTGAACGTTAGGGGCAGGTGGTGGGAGATCGTAGATCTGGAGGAGTGCCTTCTACTCTCCCCCGAAGCTGATGAAATCAGAAGGGCATTCAAAGAATACATGTTGAGACATGGATTACGTGGATGGAATAGGGTTGAGAGAAGGGGGTTGATTAGATTCCTGAGCATAATCGAGGGAAAGTTCACGGGTGAGCGCATGATCTTCATCACATCCTTCAAGGGCTTAGAAGGGAAGCTCAACAAGTTCTCAGAAGAGCTTGAGAGTATGGGGATAAGGGTTTCAAGCATAATCTTAGGAGTGAATCGGGGAATCAGAGACGATGCTAGGGCTGAGAGGCTCCGAGTTCTTAAGGGAACTGAAACCATTGTGGAGAGAATTGACTCGAGAATCTACCACCTCCATCCAAACACCTTCTTCCAGCCAAATCCATACACCTTAGATAAGTTGATTCGATGCGTGGTGGAATTGCTCGATGTAAGGGGATGCGGGGAGATCTTGGAACTGTTTTCTGGGATAGGAACCTTCACCCTCGATTTGGCGAGGATCGCGGCGAGGGTTTACGCCGTCGAGGAGAATGAGACCGCGATTAGGATAGCTGGGATGAATCTGAGGGAGAATCGGGTGAGGAACGTTGAGCTGATAAATGAGAGGGCTGAAAGAGTTTCAGTCAAATATGATTACGTAGTCCTCGATCCTCCGAGGACGGGCTTAAGCTACAAGCTTGTCAAGAAGCTAAGGAAGGCCAGGCCGAGGAGAATAGTCTACGTCTCATGCAACCCTGAGACCCAGCTCAGAGACATAAGGCAGCTCGGCTACAAGATAGATGGGATCGTATTGATCGATCAATTTCCGCAGACCCCCCTAGTTGAGAGTGTCGTGGCC
>Ga0190308_1000680_pt1 | contig 10537 bp, 13 predicted proteins | sample 48700756_MG_FD_165050 | JGI IMG/M metagenome (GOLD analysis project Ga0190308, IMG submission 165050) | Hydrothermal vent sediment bacterial communities from Southern Trench, Guaymas Basin, Mexico - 4870-07-5-6_MG | ecosystem: Environmental > Aquatic > Marine > Hydrothermal vents > Sediment ...
TTTCTCCATGCTCTCCTCCGCATCTTCCATTTTCCTCACCTCCTACACATACACCCCAGCCCCAATACCTGTCCAATTCCAGATTTTCCTTCAGAACGGGGCATCCGACACGCTCACACCACTCCACAACAGGACATCCGACGGCGAAGCACTGCGCTCTCGGATAAAGGAGCGGACAGTTCGCACACTCTTTCTTGAAGACTTCGCAGTCCTTACAGTCAGAACAGGGCATCTCGCATCACCTAATATTCTGCGTTTTCTTCACGCAGGCACGAGCAGGGCGGTTCAACATACGGAGCAGGCGGATGCTCTGATGGCAGGTCAATGATTTCGTAGGCGTTGTGGCGATAATAGTGGTCAAAGTTCTGCATAACTCTCTCGTCGTTTTTGTGCTTCTCTCTGAATTCCTTTTGCGTGAAAACTCGGATTAAACAGTAGCGACAGTAGTGCTTCCCCGAATTGCTTATGTCTTTAACGGCCGCGAGGTATTTCCCTGGTAAGAGGTAATAATAGTCCCACCAGTGATTGCCCGTGCGTGAGCTTTCGGTGCGATGTGGTTTGAGTTTCTTTCGTTGGCGAGTGCTATAAACTGTCCATTGTGTAAAGGCGCCCATGCCCGTGCTTCTCCCAGCGAGGCATACTTTCACAGCACGCACATTTTGCAACGATTCTTTGGCGCCCCCTTCCTCGTGGACGGGGGTCGCCACTTCCCCGCCCCGCATCACCGCAGGGTTATCTCCCGTCATCACCTACCACCATTACCCTATATAGAGTAGTGATTAAAAACCTTTTCGGTTTTGTCCGCTGCGGGAAGAAAACCGAAACGATTTAAAAGCAGAGTCGCAGATTTATATAGATTATATAGCGTGCATCAGAAGACGAATCTGCGTTTTTTCTCACGCTTATAGAGTTCATCAATGAGTTCTTCCCAAGTTGAGACTTTGAGCCACGCCTTCAGTTCTTGCAGTTTCCAGTAAGAATCCTCTGTGAGCGTGAGATGCTTCGTCCTGCTCCAGTCCTCCCGCTTCCGCCCCGCTTTAACCCGCACCATCGCCTTACATAAAGTATATAGAGCGTAGGGGTATTTAAATAGACTTACGGATGTGAAAATATGCCAGAAGGAGCGCACCCTACTCTGTTGGCAGATTACTATTACGACCACAGCAGCGAAGGCGACTTGGGGGCAGGCGACACATGGACACAGGACACTTCGTTAGAGAGCGACCAAGTGGCAGAAATAACACACATAGAAGTATTCTCACCGATTTCAGGCGGAACCGCGGGCGACTTGAAAAGACTGGTGCTGACGATTGACGGGCAGGACATGGGTCAATACTGTCTCATCAATCCATACTACTGGCACAACACCGCACCGCCCCGCTCATTCATCTATAATACAGTCTGGCAGTTCGGTCCAGGAGCAATAGCGGAGACGCATCCGCTGATGAATCCGACATTCAAGGCGAAGAAGAAGTTCGGCATCAAGGCGACCGCAGGCTCTTCAGCGGTGACATCATCGTTCAGAATCCGCATCTATGGCTATTTATATCAAGGAGAAGACCACTTGAGAAGGATTTTTGGGGACAGGGCATATACGGACACCGCAACGATTGTGGATAGGAACAGAGGTGTCTCGCTTGATGTCACTAAGGATGCGGTGGATGTCAGCATAGACAACTGGGACGAGATGGTCGGCGGCGTGAAGCAGGCGAAGCCAATCGTGTATCCTGTCGTCAGATATGCATACAACGCCTCTGCGACGACTGCGAACACGCCTTACGAGTTCTCATACAAGGCAAACCAGGTAAATACCGCAGAGGAGAACCTCTTCTTTGAATACGACGAGAGCGAGGCGATGTTCATTCAGAGCTTGGGCGTGAGAAGCGTCAATCATTTGAAATACGCAGGCATCAAAATCGGCGACAGGAAGTATCCAGCGGAGAACGGATTCAGAGTGGATTATCCAGTGGCGCATCCGCTGCACTTCGGTCATGGTTATCCACTCTTCCCGCAGGACATACCAATATTCTATGCAGTGCCACGCCTGAACTGGGGCTTCTTGATTCACGACGAGAAGGGCAGAGTCTTCGTGCAGGACGACGGCAATTCCATCAGTGCGAACAACATCGTCGTGGCGATTCAGGCAATCTATGTGTCGTTGTAAGTCGTGAGGAAGAGTGAGGAAGGGGGTGAGTGGAAAGATGAGGACGCTTGTCGTCATGGGTAAAACGACAAATGACGGGGAGGCGACGGAAGTCACGCTCTCAAACGCACCGCCACTCGCATCCATCATAGCAGGAGACCTGTTCGTTGCGTCATCTTCCTCAAGGACCGCACTAACAGTGGTATCAGACACTCCCGACGCAAACGGCGAGATACAACTCACGGCGACAAACAAGTTCAAGCTGTATTTAAGCACGGGAATGACCGCAAATGACATACTCGTGTTGCAAGTGGAGGTCGTGGGTGAAAAAGTGGCGGTAGAATGAGCGTCGTAGTTTCAGACATCTCAAACTATCCTGTGAAACTCGCAGAAACGGTAGTGAAGAATCTGAGTGCCGGGATTAGTTCGCTGATTTCGCTGAAGAAAGAGCTTCAGGACAAGCTGCTCATCGTTGATAAAATCGTTGCAGCAGAAAACGCAAATGTGTCGCTAAGAATTCAAGCAGATGTGTGGAAAGAAGAGACGCTGACGACAAACTTGGGCAACGATTTCTACCTTTACGCTTTTTCCCTTTTTGAGATAAAGGCAGTCGCAACGGCGTCAGTGACGAATTACACGCTTCTTTGCTCGCAGGTATGGCAGAAACCCACTGTCGCACACAAAATCTTGTTTGACATGACGCTCACCGACGAGGAGCGAGAGATTGCAGAGACGATGAATGTGGAAGAGAGCATAGAGCAAGGAACACTGCCTCTGCCGTTTGATGTCTTCGTGAGGCGAATAACGAAGACGAAGAAGCGGGCGACAGTGGCGAGAAGCGACTCAAGTGCTGCGGGGGTGCGGTTTTTCCCGCTCTCTGATGAAGTCATAATACTGCGGAGCGTGCAAATTCCTGAAGATGCATCGTTGCTGATAACCGTTGACGGAAAGGATATATGCACTTTAGATGGTCGTGCATGCGGTGCATCAGATGTTGAACTATATGTGATTGCAGAGGACGAGCTGAGACTGACTTATTCGCCGTCTGCGACGGCAGAGTGGAGATTCACTTACGAGAGGGCGAAACTCACCGACTATCTGCGAATGCTCTTAGGTAGAATGACGAGGGCGCATGACGAAGAGCTCTGGATGCGTGTCAGAGCGGGAATCGTATGACTATGAGAGCGGAGAAGCTTGTTGCGATTTCGCAGTTTCTCCCCGCATTTCCGAAGCTGTTTGATTGGATTCACGACAGAAAGGATGATGTCACGGTAGGCGCTGGCGAGCTCGTTGAACTCGTGAGATACGAAGATGTCAGAGGACTCCTCTTGGATGCGACGCTGAAGACAACCTCCGATGTGATGGTCATCCACTTCACGATAGACACAATCACCTTTGAAGTCACGCCGAAGATGCTCTGGGAAATGGGTTTAGGCAAAGAGGAGCGCCGGAACTTCCGCATCATCAGATACGACCCCGATAACAAAATCTTTGTTGGCGGATTTTACCCCGACCCGCCGTATCCGTTCACAGAAAGCATATCGGTGAGCGTGCTGAATCCCACCACAGAGGATGTCGTTGTGTCGTGGCACATCTACTTCCTGCAATACACCGAAGAGCTGCTTGCGATGATAGACGAGATGATGCGTGAGAACGAAGAGAAAGAAGGGGCGGAGTGAGGGCGTGAGGAGGTGAGGAGAAAAGAATGACGCCTGATGAGCTCCGCTTTCTTCTTCGTGAGACTTTCAACGAGCCTCGCACTTTGCGAATTAAAGATAAACCTTACATAGTCAATTCAGGCGAAGAGCGGAATTACGACGATGTTCATGCTGATAATTCGTTCATCGTCGCTGGCGTTGCTCGCATATTCGGCGATTTGATTGTTTATGATGACGGCGGAGTCGTTGTAGAGGACACGGGCGAAATAATCGTGTGGTAAGAATGGTGATTAGGAATGGATGTGCTGCTCGCAGCACTCGGAAGCTTCGCAGCACTTGCGTCGTTCACGCTCTCCCTCACAGTTTGGCTCTGGCGACTTCGCAAGAACGAAATCGCACATTTATATAGACGCATGGAACAAATAGAGAGACGCATAGAAAATATTGAGGAAGATTTGACGGAGCTGCGTGAAAGGGTGGCGAGGCTGGAAGAGCGTGTTTGAGTTTGGAGGGGAATGAAAAATGGCGAAAAGGACTTTGGTGAGAAGGGCGGACAATTCCGCAAGAATCTCTTACGATGATTCCACTTCCGAACTCATTTTTGAACGCTACAACACAGAAACCGCAGCATGGGAAGAATCGCTGAAGATAAATCTGCCAGCGAAGCGCATAACAACAATTGCGGATGTTGATGACGACTTGAAACTCAATTTCGGCAGAACGAACAAGTATGCTCTATGGTATAACAGCACAAACGACACAATAGTGATAAGCGATGAAGTGAATGATGTTGATGTCTTAGAGATTGGAAGGAATGGTGTGATAAGAGTAATAGGAAACCTCAACGATGACTTAGAGCTTCCCTTCGGAGCGGACAAGGATTACGCAATTGCATTTGACGCAACAGATGATGTCTTAGAGATAAGAGATAAAACGAATGGAACTGTTTACACCTTTGCACGCAACCAGAATCGGAATTTCGGCGTATTCTCAAAGCATCGCTATGCATCCGAGACATCTGGTGTTACGAATGGCGCTTCAGGCTCGCCAGCAACCGTTTGCTCTATTTCAGTCACCGCCTCTGATTTCCAAACACTTCTGCCGCTGAATTTCAACGCTACTCCTGCATCGCTTGCGACTGGCGAGACAGTCACATACAGAATAACGGCGACGCTTGACGACGGTAGCACTGTTGATTTATACAACTCTGGCGGGGTAAGCACTGCAGTTTCGGGAACTATCGCAGATTGTGATTTCACAGGCATTGCAGACGGCAGAAGAATTGTCAAGCTTGAACTTACGGCGGAATCTTCCGAAACCTCACCTTCCTCAACATCCACAGGGGCAATTGCAGGCATTGAATACGACTGATGAAAATGCTCACGGTTGAAGATACTAAACTCATGCTTTTGCTCCCGCAGGCGAGATATGAGATTGAGTGGAAAGGTAATGCGCTCTATGCTCACAAAACAGAGGGCGCTTACAAATGCCTCTGCGGCGGGGAGCTCTTTCCGCATCATGTCGCATCGTTGCACAGAGCGTTCAAAGGATGGGCTCTGGATGTGGCGTTCAAGTGCAGAGACTGCCATTTGTATGTGGTGCATGGCATTCCTTGCGAGGAAGATAAGCGGTTGAGGAGGTTCGCAGGAAAGTTCATTATAAATGAAGATGAAGAGATAAAGAGGAGATTGGAGGAGTTGGGGTATTGGTGAGGGGAAATGACATGGACGCTCTCAAACAGGTGTTCGGTTGTGGAAACGATAAAGGTGGGTGAGAGAGTTGATGTCACATTCCCTCACCGCAATTCCGCTATGGATACAACGGCTCTTCGCCCTCATGAGTGGTGGGATTTGTCAGGAGGTGGTGTATGAAAAATGCTTGGCTCTCGCTTCACCTCACTCCTCTCCATAAAAAGCGAGAGAACGGAGCCGGAGAGAGTTCTATTCGCCCAGACAATAGGTGCATCATCATCGGCAGAGGTTCTCGTTTCAGGCGAAGGATACTCTGCCGCCGTAATGACTGTGAAAGCCTCTTACGATGCTTCTGCTACCGCAGGCGTCAGAGTGCGATGGCTTTACAGCCCTGATGGCACAACTTTTGACTCGCCAGAAGATGCTGAGGATGCCAATAATAGCGCTGACCTGACATTCTCCGCAGGCGCCACCCGCACTCGCACTGTCTTAATTCCGCTGCTTCAGAAATACACAAAGGTGCAGATTGTGAATTTGGATGGTTCTGCGAGTGTAACGGTGGATGCGTGGAAGACACTCATACGGTAAGATGCACTGGCTCATCGCTAAGCTCCTTGCGGAGCAGCGCAAAAACAGAAATCTTGCGTTCTTAGCTCGCACAGGCACGGGCGATATGCTCGCCTATAAATTATTTAAAGGTTTAGGAGGATGGGTTATATGTATGGCGAGGTCGCCAGTCACGGGTCTGTGTATTAGGAGGGCGACATTCCAATACAGGCGAAGAGTCACAATCACGGAGCTGAGTGGAAGCGATTTAAGCGATTATCAGGTGCGCATTGATTTGGATGCGACGAACTTTGACTTCTCTCACTTCTTGAACGAAGGAAAGGATTTGCGCTTCACCGATGCAAACGGAAATCTGCTTCCGTATTGGGTTGAAAAAATGGACATCGCTGCTCAACAGGCGACGATATGGGTGAAAGTGCCTTCTATACCTGCGAACTCCACAACCTATATCTACATGTATTATGGCAACGAAGAGATAGCTTCTGCGAGTGATATTGACCAGACTTTTATTTTTGCTGATGATTTTACCTCTCCTCCTGAAAGTCTTAATACTACTAAGTGGAATCTTGTGCAAGGAGATGTAGACGTAAGGCAGTGCTTTGCACCAAACGGCGCTACGGAGTGGTGGTTTAAACCCGTTGCGATTTATTATAATGGGAAGACATATATTATATATATACGGTCAGATGGCTTGTTAAAGGTAATTGAATATAATCATCATACCGAGAAGTGGAGCGGGGGAGTAACTTTACATGATTTTGGTTCCACCAACGATCATCAAATGGGCGCTTTATGGGTTTTATCAGATGGCAGGCTCCTCGCCATCTATACAGCACACCATGGAGCATTATATTATAGAAGGACACAAAATCCTGAAGATATAACCTCGTGGGAAACTGAAAATGTGCTCGAAACCGATGAATGCAGTTATGGACAGCTGATACAGCTTAATGACGGGACTATTATTTTGTTTTACAGATACAATGTTGATTATGAGAAATGGTGCTGGAGAACTTCAACAGATGGGAAGATGTGGAGTGTAAGGACGACAATAATAGACCTAGGAGGTTCACGACCATACGGGTATATAGCTACTGATGGGTTAGCAATACATATCACTTTTTGCTATAACGATGGTAGCAAAATGCAAAATATCTATCATGCCTACTCCCCAGATGGAGGTTCTACTTGGAAAAGACTTAGCGATGGAGCCACGATAAGCTTGCCACTCAATACAACAAATGCAGACTTAGTCTATCAAACAACTACAAGTGGCACAAGAATTACAGACTTCGTTTTAGACGAGAGCGGACATCCAGTAATTCTCTTTGACGACGATATAAATACAGACAGCGGAGCTCTCAAGAGAGCTAAATGGAATGGGTCTGAGTGGGAGTTTTCAACTATTGGAAATTTACTAAGATTCAGAGTGAACTCTTCAGCGAGCTATCAATCAAGCGGGGCTTTAGATCCAAAAAATCCTGATAGGGTCATAATAGCCGAAAAAGTAAATGATGTGAGTGAGATTCGAGAGTATAAATTTAATGGTGCCTGGAATTTAGTAAAGGAATATACAAACAACTCGGCTTACGCAAATGTGAGACCTCGTTTCGTGTATAACTATGCGAATGAGCTACAGTTCATAAATTTCCAGATAACTAAATACAATGAATATAATGACTGGTCAGGTTATTTACGATGCTACCCAACGGACTCCTGTCCGTCGGTTCTTGTTCTAACAGGCACCTCAGGGACCAGGGGCCTAATCGAATCTGTAAAATCTTTTGGATACCCTATCGTGCTTGAATGCTCCGTAAGTTTCCAAACAAATTCTCATCGCTATCTACATTTCTGTGGTATGCGAAAGAGCTTAGATTTCTCCGAAATAGCAGGAGATATGTTTCCTGAGAGGAATGAGAATAAATTAACTTGTCAAGTCAGAAAGGAGGGTGTAACAAATAAAGCTTCATATATCCCTGTAGAGGATTTAAGAGATGAGCGAAAATACGCAATTAAGTGGATCGGCGATAAAAGCGAGTTCTATCAGGATGATTCACTACTTACATCGCTTACGGGAGCAACGCTAACTGATCAGGTTGTGTTCCTTTATGAAGGGCCTTACTCTAGGGAGGAATGCTATGTTCATTGGATTAGAGTGAGAAAATACACGGAGCCAGAGCCTTCCGTTTCAATCGGGGCGGAAGAGAGCGCATGATGAGAGATGAGAGAGCTCTTAGCGCTCATACCTGAAAACCGCAGAAAGTTCATAAAGTTCCTATGCGAAAACGACGCTCCGCATAGCCTATCGCAGATTTCGCACTCCTTGAATCTGTCATTCGTCACAACAAGAAAAATCGCCTACGAATTTCAATCTTTGGGATTTGTTAAGATTTACGACATCGGCAGAGCTAAAGTCGTCGTGCAAACGGAAAAATTGAAAGAAGTGTGCAACGATATATCTTAAGAGAAAAAAACAGAAAAAGGGAGGGAGGAGGAGAGGCAAAGGTGAGGAAGTATGTGGTTCGCAGAGAACAAAAGCTGGTCGCAGTTCAGACGCTCCTTAGGTGGTTTTTCTGCAATCGTGTGCAAGCAAGGAAATGATGTGTGGGCTGAAGACGCTTATGGCAAAACGATAGCGTCAGGAGAAGCAGGAGTGGACGATGCGAGCGTGATACAGAGTGCGATTGATTCTGTTCCAGAAGAAGGAGGAAAAGTATTCATAGCACCAGGAACATATCAATGTGTGCGTGATTCAGGAGCACAAATATATTTAAAGAGTTATGTTTGGCTTGTTGGTGCAGGAAAAGATAGCACACGATTGATTATAAATAGAGCAAACGGAGCAGGTAAAGGAGATGGTATATCAATATCAGATACGGTTGGTGCACGCTTAATAGGTATTTGGGTAGATGCGAAAACATATGACCAGTGTGCAGCAATTGTTGGTAGTAATGTTTCTGATTTCGTAGCTTATGATTGCAGATTTGAGAACTTAGATAACATATTTGCAGTTTATTTTGCAGGTCCAAGAGGTGCAGATGACAGCTATGTTGACAACGAAACGTTAGACAAAAACAATAAGCTAATTAATTGCGAAATTTATGGTGAACATACTGGAGATGTTCTTTCTTGGAGTTTTCAAATGGATAGCGAAATTACAGGATGTAAAATATATGGGCGAGTTGCATTGTATAAGGGTAAAAACGTCAATTTCCATCACAACGTAATTTATGGTTCACCAAATCAAGGTATTTGGATAACAGGAAAATACTATAATATTCACATAAACAACAACATAATAAGAGATACCGCTGGCATGGCGATAAAAAACACTGATGATATTTATGGTCTAAAGGTAAGTAATAACATAATTTATAGAGCACAGGCAGGCATACAATTAAACGATTATGTTGAAGGTAGTGTATCAGACAATTATATATTTTCCACGAAATTAGGAGCAATTACCGTTAATTGCAGTGGAATATTAAAGGTTGCAAACAATATTGCGATGAATTGCAACAGAGATAACAAACACTGGTATGATGACGGTTCAATATTTGGCATATCTGGACAGAGAGATTTGTTCTTAGAGTTTAGAAATAACATTGCATATGACCTTAACACGAACGGTGCTCCCTTGACAATAAGTTTAGGTAATGAAGAACCGAGGGCTGAAGTCATATTTGAAGGTAACATTTTCAACAGAACCAATTCATTTCATGGGGGAAATCACCCATCACTTGGTAATAAAGCCAACTCCGAACTTTACATAATTGCTAAGGACTACTTAGCAAAATACAAAATGGGAAGGAACTATGCATTTACAGACACAGAACCCGAAAAAGTATTGTTAAAAACAGGTTACGAAAACTCAGGCACAGCCCCCCTCAGCGGAGACGGCGCAACAACCGACTTCGAGATTGGCGCTCACGGCTTAGCTATAACAGACCCTTCAAAAATTGCTGTCAAAGTTACGCCTGTCTCTTCAGATGCGATTGCAGCTTCGCCTTGCGTCGGTTATGTTGACCCCGCCGATAACACCAAGATAAGAGTGAAATTCAGCAGTGCGCCTGCTTCTGGCGCCGATAATGTTCAAATAGTGTGGCATGCGGAAGTTATAAGCTGACGGGGGAGTATGCGAAAGTTTAAAGAGAGACATCCGGTAGTGTATGCAATCGTAAGGTTCTTTGCAGAGGTTCTTCTTTGCACATTAGGCGTTATAGTAGGCTTCGTTATCTCTCGTTATTTGCTTTTTCCACCTTGATGCCTGCACATTCAACGAAACCGGTCCTTAACCTTTTTTATCCCAATCAGCTGTCCTTGTTTATGAACGATGAATGCTCCTCTTTCCTCGTAGCGAAGAATAACAAACAGTGCTTTCATGATGTCCTTCGCAGTGAGCATCTTTATCACCTCCCAGCATCGCCACCGCACCCGTCACTCGCAAACTTCTATTATATATTCTACATCATAATATT
>Ga0190308_1000682_pt1 | contig 10529 bp, 9 predicted proteins | sample 48700756_MG_FD_165050 | JGI IMG/M metagenome (GOLD analysis project Ga0190308, IMG submission 165050) | Hydrothermal vent sediment bacterial communities from Southern Trench, Guaymas Basin, Mexico - 4870-07-5-6_MG | ecosystem: Environmental > Aquatic > Marine > Hydrothermal vents > Sediment ...
CTTATTAATAGCGCAGATGCAGGAGAGAGAACCAGCTCAGTATCTACAGAAGCAGGTTGAACTACTGGAAAAACTTGTTGAGAAAAAGGAGGAGGAAGAATAAAGATTTTATTCTTTTTTTATTGTTCTACGTGAACATGCTCTTCTAATGACCGACTTTGATATCCGCTTTTAGGTTCTTAATGTCTCCAATATCGCTATTTCTACGAACATACAGGAATTCTTCTATGAAATTCTTAAATATAGATCAATTAGGATTATCCTAATAATATTTGGGTGTTCCTAATGGCAGAAAAATTGCTCACCAGGAGAGAGGCTATGGTTCTTAGATACATTTATGGGGAGTTGAAGAATAAACCTATAATTGGTGTAAAAGAAGTTGCGAAGTTTTTAGGAGTCTCATCAGCATCAACATTTGAGATTCTCAATAGGCTCGTTAATAAAAAATTATTGCGGAGGATTGAGAGGCGTGGTTACATACTGACTCCGTGTGGAGCTAAGATCGCTGAGAAGCTGGTATTTACGCATAGAGTTGTTGAGTATGTTTTCTTTAAGGTGTTTGGTATGAGTCCAAGCTGTGCATGTGAGTTAGCAACATATATTGATTACCTCATAGACTTGCGTAGTGCGAATGAGGCATTTAAATTCTTCGATTTTCCAAGGCGCTGTCCATGCAACAAAGAAATTCCTAGGATCCAAATGGTGAATGAAGAATGAATAGTAGACGTATGGTTGTCTTCATTTTGTTTCTTCTGGTAGTGTTTCCCAGAAGCTCCTTAGGTAACCAAATGGCTGGAGATGAGCAAAAAATTTTTATTGTATGTAGTTTAGAGGCTTTCGCAGGTATTGCCCAGCGAATTGGTGGCGATTATGTTGTCACAGATTACATAGTTCCAGAGGGCATGGATCCGCATAGCTACTCTTTATCTCCTGACGATGTTGAGAAAGCTGGTAAGGCTGATATAATAGTTCTTGCTAACAGCAGATTTTTGAGTCTGGAGGCGGATCTTAAGGAAGCGATTCAAGAAATGAATCAGAGTAAGATATTTTTGGATTTTGATGATTATGATTATTATGGCATCACAATACTACCAGCACCAGGTATAGAGGAGAATTATCATGGTTATTGGTTATATCCCGACAATGCTATTGCAATCGCAAAAGCCATAAAAAATGCGTTAGTTATGCTCATGCCTTCCTATGTCGATGTATTTGAAGTAAATCTCAACGAATTCATCCGGGAGGTTGAGGCACTAAAATCAGAAATGCTAAATCTAGCTGAGGAAAAAGGACTTCGACAGAAAGGTGTTTTGTTGGCGGTTCCCGCAACCGCGTATATAGCCCTATCTTTCGGTATGATTCCTAAAGCCATGATACTTAAGGCTCCTGGTAGCTACGCAAGCTCGCAAGAGATCATGAATATCGAAGAGAAAATAAAGAGTGGCGAGATAGTATTAGCTCTCTGTCCAGAGAGTATGAGGAATTCAAAGCCAGGGCAGATTCTGAGGGATATTCAGTCTAGAACAAGTGTGCCCATAGCATATGTTCGTGTCTTCGCGTTAAGTGGTCTTAAAGACTATGTAAGTCTACTAGCATACAATCTAGGAGTAATAGGGTCTCTAGACGCGCAAAGTAGAGTGACGTCTGACGTTAAGGAACTCTGTGCATATCTCGGCATAGCTCTACTATTTGTTGCGATGATTGCTATTGTGGAGGCCTTCATAATTTTTCGTATGAGACGATCAGCCGAGGAGGTGCTCTATGAGTAACAAACTAATAAAAGTCATAAATCTCGCCGCAGGATATGATGGTACCCCCGTAATTATGGATATAACGTTCCATGTTGAGCGTGGGGAGATCGTTGCGATTATGGGTCCAAACGGAGCAGGTAAATCAACACTTCTAAGAGCGATGCTAGGACTAGCTAAGATATTTTCTGGGTCCGTAGAGATCCTTGGTTATTCGCCAGAGAGGGATCTCAGTATTATCAGAAAGCTTGTTGGTTATGTTCCACAAAGGGAGAATATATCGTTAAACATACCAATAAGGGTTAAAGATGTTGTTCTTTCGGGGATACTACTTCGAAGAGGACCTCTTTCACTTCCTACAAAAAAGGATATGCTGAGAGCTAAGGAAGTTCTCAAAAGTGTGGGTCTGCCCAAAGATCTGTGGTCGAAAAAGTTTAGTGAGCTGTCTGGTGGGCAGCAACAGAAAACTTTGCTGGCAAGAGCCTTAATTTCGCGACCACGAATATTATTACTTGACGAGCCATTCTCAGCAATTGATATAAAGTCTCAGAGGGAGATAATGCGTTTTCTAGATATGCTTAAGAGGGAGGAAGGGATTAGTGTCCTCCTTGTCGTACATGACATAAATGAAATCGCAGATTACATTGACAAGGTTATTCTGATAAACAGAAGAATGATAGCTTGGGGAAAACAAAGTGAGGTTCTCACACCAGAGAACCTAAAAGAAGCCTACGGAGCTGAAGTGGAGGTAATAATCTATAGAGATAAGTGTTTAGCCTTAATAGGCGATAGACATGCTTGACGGGATATTAGCGATACTTCTCAACCCATTATTTTACAGAGCCTTAATATCGGTGATACTAATAAGTATAGTAGCTTCCACGATTGGGAGTGTTATAGTCTTTAGGGGTATGAGTTTTTTGGTCTCAGCCATAGCGCATTCCGCCTTAGCGGGAGCTGCTTTAGCAATAATTCTTGACCAGTACAATATCGTTAAGGACATAAATCCAACGCTTGGAGCTCTCATCTTTGGGATAGCGATGGCTATGTTCATTGGAACTTATGGTAAGGCCGAAATACGAGAACAAATGGAGATTGTCATTGGGATATCATTCGCTCTTTCAATGAGCCTCGCAGTGCTTTTCATATCAATAATGAGAGAGTACTCGACATCTGTCTGGGCACTAATACTAGGCGACATCTTATTGTTGTCAATAGAAGATGTTATTCTTCTTGCCGTAATATCAATATTTGTATCATTTGTCTTTGTACTATTTATGCGAGAGTTTATACATATAGCGTTTGATGCTGAGGGGGCAAGAGCTTTAGGTGTTAATGTTAGACTTTACGACATGCTCCTCCTGATATTAATAGCAAGTAGCACAGTTGTCCTTCTAAGAGGAGTAGGAGCGATACTCATATATACTGTATTGGTAATACCGCCAGCAATAGCAAATATTAGTGGTAAACACGTAACAGATGTTATTTTAAAAGCCTTTATAATCTCGATAACCTCCGGTATACTGGGCATTCTATTGTCCTTTCCATTACATGTGGCACCTAGTGCACTTATAGGGATAATCTTGGTGTGTCTATATATAATTGTAGCAACGAAAAAGCGGAGGTAAGATGATAGGTGAAATCTAAGAATGTTTAATTTCAATTTTCAAACTTTATCTTTTTAATGTAGATATAAAATTATGTGTATTCTGCATTATTATGTGATTGGATATGATTATTGGTTTTCTCCTGCTAGATTCAGGGGGGACAACTCTTATCTCTAAGGACTACGCTGGGATACTAAAAGAACAGGAAGTATTATTCTCTGGAATAATGACGGCAGTCAACCAGGTACTTCAGACCATAATGAAGACACATATACGACATATAGAGTTGGAGAGATATCATTTGTACTTTAGGTTTTCGAGGAGTTACATACTTGTAGTAATATCGGATGTCGAAGACGACAGACTTTTTAGTCTCACCGAGAAGGTTCTTGGGGATCTAGAGGCTTTAGGTATAGACCCTGACTCCATACGGTTCAGAAGCAGCACTAAGGATGAAGTTTTAAGTCTAATTGAAAAACATGTTGTTGAGTACCCCCCATCAATAATGGCTGTTAGGAGAATAGCGGAGAGAATAGAAACATTAGAGCTGGAATCTCCAAACATCGTTGAGGTCGAATTAGATAATCTAATACCTAAGATGGGATTTGTTGAGAAGAAGACTTTGAGAACGAAGCCTGCGGTTGTCGGTAAAGTAGACTTCGACCTACTTCTTCAGAAGTTCCTAGATGGCGATTTCGAAGATATCCTGAGACTTGCTCCGAGGGGGTTTTATGAGGGAGATATACCAAAAGTTCTCTATGTAAAAGCAGCACTCAAGGTAAACTCATTTGATCTTGCAATCCAAGCCCCTCCCCTCGAGTTTGTATATGGAACAATTCTGAGCATAGAAGATGAGTTTTTGAGAGTGTATCTGCTATTTGAGCTCAAAGAGTTTTTTGATTTAGATGCCTTAAGAAACAAGATTAAGTTAGTAGCCATAAGAAAAGAGCATATATTAAGAGCTTTAGAAAGGGAGCACCCAGTCAAGGAGATATATGCTATTGTACTATCATCAGTTCCTATGCAAGAATTCTTTGGAGCAATCCGAAGTGTCTTGAAGACCGAATCAGAATGGATAGAACTAGAATTGATGCGGTATGAACTTATGAACAATATGTTTAGTGGACAATGGCTAGGCTTTGATGAGTGGAATTTAAGGTTATCAGAACTCCGCCAGAAGCTGAACAAAGTTATAGATAAGGAAGTTGAGCTCACCTACTATTACCTACTTCTGATTCAAATGGTATATGTATTAGGTCTATCGCTAAAGGAGCTCACGATCGAGGATGCGGAACAGCTACTAAGAGATATTCTAGAGCAGATGGATAAGTATTATAGTACTTTCGAAGGGAAAGATAAGCGTGTTCCGAGTTATCTTAAAGCTGATAACTATTACCTAACATTAGGATTGATATTGGGAATAGCCCTCGATATTTGGGGAAAGGACAAAGCTGGTGATATTCTTAAGAGGTACTGTGGAATAATTCTACGGAAAATTAGGTGGCTAAGAAGCATGGTGCAAAAACACAGAATACCCCTCGCTTCATACTTTCGAACAATATCTGGTCTTCTGGCATCCTACACAACAATAACCAGATATTCATATATACTTGTGAAGAATCTCCCAACAATAATAAAGGATCTCTCAAGTGAATTCATCGAAAACCTATGGGGATGCGACGAGTATACATATGCTATGATAATAATGGATCTTCTTACATGCCTAGGAAACCTAGCTATCTTCATAAGAGACATCAGGCATAAAGAGGAAATATTAACAGAGATAGCTCAGCTCCTAGAGAGACTTCATAGATTCTTTGAGAAAGTTCCCCTAATGAGTGTGTTATCCGCAATAAGAGCAATAAGATTCTACGTTCTAAGCCAAAAACCTGAAAATAAGAAGAGATGCATAACGATACTCCAAGAAATAAAGGAGAAGTTCCCCGATTTTTATTATAGATTAGGGGAGAAAATATTAAGCTCTGCGTAGAAACAGAGATATTATTTTTCAGAAGAGGTCCGAGCTCATCATCAATTCAGCAACAGCTCCGATCATCATCTCTTCTAAAGGTTCCTTTCAGGGTTGGGTGGTGGGTAATGCAAATTTATTGGTCGAAATCTAGATATATTCGGCTAGGTGTGGGACCCTTCTGAGCTAAATACTTACTTGTTTCTCGCCTATTGTATGGTACTAAGGATGGCTTATCTTGGAGTATAAACGCTAGCTGTGCGATCTTCATTTTTGGATAGAGCTTTATAGGGACAATATTTATGTTGCTCATCTCAAGTGTTAGTGTTCCCTCAAAACCAGCATCGACAAAACCTCCTGTTGAATGAATTATAAGCCCCAGCCGTGCTAATGATGATCGCCCTTCAATCCTAGCACTTATATATGATGGTAATTTTATATACTCCAGTGTGGATGCTATCACGAACTGCCCTGGATGAAGAACAAGGAACTCTCCATCATTAACATGAATATACTCGAGATAATCATCTATAGGTTTGCGCGGATCTATGGCCTCTATACGCTTCCTATCAAACATGATGAAGTCATTTCCCAGTCTAAGATCCACCGAAGAGGGCCCAACTAACTTCTCATCGAAAGGCTTTATAATAAGTTCTCCCTTCCGTATAAGTTCGATTATCGTTCTATCGGAGAGCAACATAGTTTTTCGCTTTGCTCAGAGCCTATAATGAATCCTATTTTTGAATTCCTTCTGCCTCCCTATGTGCCACGACTGGACCGGTCTATAATAACCAACTATCCTACTCCAAACCTCGGTCTTAGACCCGCACTGGGGGCATTTCCAATAGATTCCTATACCTCTCCAACCACATTTCCTACATGTAGAAATAACGGGAGTTATACTAAAGTATACAATTTTTGTGTTTGTCACAATACTATAGATGAATTTCTTAAGGGCCCTCGGATCTATTGGCTCACCGAAGAAAAGATGCGCCATTACGCCTCCAGTAAATTCCTGCTGAACCATCCCCTCAAGTTCTACCCGCTTCGTTATAGGTACCGATACATAGTATGGTACTATACTATTACTGTATATAGGCTCCCCATCAAGAATAGGGATAAATGCCTCTTTCCTCTCAACAAGATCTCTAAACATCTTATAATCGCTCATGGCAAGCTTATATGCTGCGCTTTCGCCAGGGACCTCCTCAACATTATATAGCACATTATCGAGCTCCTCCCATTCCTCGGTCTTCTTCCTTATAAATCTGACGATTCTCCTCATAATCTGGATAGCCTCACCGACCCTAGATGTATACCAGATATTAAAGTCGCCTAAGAGATTCATCACCGCTTCTGGAAGCCCAATAACGCCTATGGTGCTGAAGTGCCCAGCGAAGCTGGGTAAATATATTCTCGTGAGGGGCATAAGGCCATTCTCAAGAGATTTCTGATAACGAACTCTAAGCTTGGTCAGAACCTCCCTAGCTACAAACATCCTCTCTAAAAGCATATCAAAGAACCGATCTTCATCGCCCTTACTCATGATAGCCAGTCTAGGGAGATTTATTGTTATCACACCTATGCTTCCAGTAGCATCGGGCGCCGCCCAAACGCCACGAGGCCCCCTAGTTTTTCTCAGCTCATCGTAGATATCCTCAGAAGGTTTTGGTTGGAATTTGAAGCCTAGATTATTTAGTTTCTTAGTGTCTATGGTGAGTCTGCAGCACATCGCATATAGTCCTTCAATATCACTTGCATACCCATTGAGAATGTATAGTGATCCGCGCTTGGCGAGTAGCTCAAAAATAAGGTCTGTAAGCTCACCCCATCTAGTTCCATTCCAATCGAATTTTGGCGTCAACATAAGTGTTACTATTGGAAATGTGAATGGTCTCCCCAGAGCATCCCCCCCTAAGTACAATTTCAATAATTCTTTGTCAATCATTATGGCCTCATCAAGGTAGTCTCCGACACTACCTACAACTTTACCTCCAACAATAGCTTCGCTTTTTAGGTACACTTCAGATAAATCCATAACAATTGTGATGTTGGTAAATGGGCTCTGAAAGCCAATCCTAGATGGGTAATTTATTTCGTATACAAGTCTCTGAAGTGCCTGCCTTATTTCTCTAGAACCTATACCATCATGCTTAACGAAGGGAGCTAAGAAAACATCAAAACCGCTTGTTGCTTGAGCTCCACTCCACTCATTAGCGGCCAAGAAGAAAAAGTTTACTAAATGTGAAATGGCAGTATCAAAATGCTTAGCTGGATTAGACACAATAGTTGGTGTCCTAAGACCTATCCTCAAAAGTTTTTGTAGCGACCAACCAGCACAATAAGGAATGAACAGAGACAAAGGTAGCTTGTGGATATATATGTCACCGTTAAAATGCATCTCAACAGCGTCCTTAGGAAAGTACTTCTCCAGAACAGCAGGATGTTTCAATGACTTCGAAAGAATATAACTAACAAAAGCCCCAAACGACTTATTTATATTAGCATTTTCCTTGCTCTCCCAGTCACTCTGCGCCAAATACTGTTTTTCCCACTTATCTATATTCGAAATAATGTAGTCCATAATTCCCAATAGTCGTTGTTTGCCAAGCGCACTCTCAATCATTTTTATCATCTTAAAGTGAAGTTAGTATAATTCTTCCCCTCATATAATAAAAGATATGACAGAGACATTATTTAACGGATTGTTATGATGAGATTCTCGTGGTAATATGATATAGATAACCGTGATACGTTAAATAGGAAACCCTGCGTCATACAGAAAGAGAAATAGCCCATTTGGGGGCAGACATAACCACTTAGATAGGTCCTGGAACTTCTATCCCATTAGGAGGTTCCATCTATAATTGTTTAAAATAAGATTAAGGGTGGGGGTATGGATTATTAGCGAATTCCGCAGATTGACCAGTATCTATGATAGAACTAGGTTCAAAGTCCGCACAACAAAATAATAGTACTTCTTTTTATTCTGCTGTCTATATACCTATTTATCTAGGAGGCTTGGGGTATCTACCTCTAATCTTATACTTATCTCTATCAGCACCTAACAATTTCTCATTTCCTCCTCTCTCCTCCTTAGGATCTTTAAGGTGAGCTTTATGGTAAATGCGGCAATAATATTAGCGGCAGGTCACGGGGTTAGGCTAGGGAAAGGGAAGCCTAAGCCTATTGTTGATGTAGAGGGTTTTAAGCTTTTTCAGCTTCCTCTGATCTCCCTTATGCGTGTGGGCGTAAGAAAGTTTTATATTGTTACTCAGAGAAGAATAATTAGCCAGATATCCCGATATGTTGCAGAGCTAGGTATAAAGAACTATATGATAATAATAAATGATGAGACTCACAGGGAAAATGGATTTAGTTTCTATTTGGGGCTGAAGGCTGCGAAGGAAGAAGTCCTATTTGTGTCTATGAGTGACCACATATATCCTCCTCAAGTACCAGAGAAGATCCTTAGAAATTACCGTAGTGATGTTGATGTTCTTGTTGCTGCCGATGCAGATCCAATATTTGTAGACATAGATGAAGCGACTAAGATTTTGACGGAGGGCCATAGGGTTCTGAGGATAGGAAAGCAGCTTAGAGACTATAATTTTGTTGATGCTGGGTTATTCTTAGTAAGCAGGAGGATTCTCCCTATAGTGGAAAGATTTGTGCGGCGAAATTTCATTGTTAGGATGTCAAGCATAATTAACTATCTTGTAGACATGGGTAGAAATGTTTATGTAGCCGACATAACTGGTTCTCCCTGGCTTGATGTTGATATGCCAAGGGAGCTAAGAAGACTTATTTGGGGAGATGCTAGAGAAATTCTTAACGAGCTAATAGCGACAGCGAACAGTATGGGTGTAATTGAATGATAGGTAAACCAACTGATGGACCAGTATCACGATATATCAACAGAAAGCTTTCGATGCCTATCTCAAGACTGATAGTTAGGTATAACAAAGATGTAAGTCCAAATCTTATTACGATTCTGACAACAATCCTAGGAATACTGTCAGGGATAACCTATATATTTGCCCCAGCATGGTTTGCAGGCATAATGGTTCAAATAGCATCGATACTCGATGGGGTTGATGGGGAGATAGCACGTGCTACTAATAAACAAAGTCCATTTGGGGGGTTCCTAGACTCACTGCTAGACCGCCTCGTCGATATATCAATAATTATATGTATTTCATTGTCAATACTCCTAGATTCCCCTGCATATATCCAGTTAACTATCCTATTTGCCTTCTCAATGCTGGCGCTTTCTGGTAGTATCCTAGTAAGTTTTATGAATGCGAGATCCGAGGCATCCTTAGGCAAACATCCCTCCAGGATAGGAGGAATAACGATAGCTACACGTGACATAAGACTCTTCATAATCTTCACTGGTAGCCTAATCACAGTAATTACCGAAGAAGCGTTAATATGGACCCTAGGGGTTTTAGCATTCCTAACATACCTTCATGTATTCTTAAACCTAGGAATAATATCGAGTAGATACTTGGCTAGGGAAATAGGTGAAAGTATACATATAGCTAAAACAGTGGAACATAATGATGTATGTAGAGGAAATAGCAGCAAGTCTCCTGAGGAGATATCGGAGGGAAATGGACAGGCGAAGTCTCAGAGTATTTACTTATAAGCTTAGTCTCCCAACAAAGACAAAGAAGAGGGTCTCTAACCTTCTTTTTGGTGTAATAATGAATCTACGGCTAATCGACTGGATAATAGATAGAATAGGCTTAGATGCATTTCATAGGAGGGATCTCCTAAGGGTTTTAGTGTATCGACTTCTCATAGAGAAAAATAGAGAGGTTGTTAGAAGAATAGGAAAGATTAATGAGATTGGAATAGAGGACCTAGCGGGAAGATGTGAGGATGCTATCAAAGAACTTGATAGCCTTCCTAAACTACGGCGGATAGCAATTGAACTATCATACCCAGATTTCCTAGTGCGTAGGCTAAGTAGATATCTTACTCTAAATGAGCTAGAAAGGATGCTTAGAACGATGAACCACAGGCTTCCCTATACATGGGCATGCATAAACATATCTAAACATACACGTGAGGAAATAATAGAACTGCTCCGCGATGAGGGGTTCAAGGTAGAACCAGACTCTGATTTTTATGATTTAATAAGAATTGAGGAGATGCCGAGAAAACTCGAAAAAAGCTTAGCATACCGAACAAGAAGCA
>Ga0190308_1000683_pt1 | contig 10521 bp, 11 predicted proteins | sample 48700756_MG_FD_165050 | JGI IMG/M metagenome (GOLD analysis project Ga0190308, IMG submission 165050) | Hydrothermal vent sediment bacterial communities from Southern Trench, Guaymas Basin, Mexico - 4870-07-5-6_MG | ecosystem: Environmental > Aquatic > Marine > Hydrothermal vents > Sediment ...
CGCTAGGAGGGTTGAGGAGGAGGTTGGCACTGGGATTACTCTCATAACCCTGACACTAGAGGAAAATGATGCTTTAGCTAGTGATTTCCGGAGGTATTTTAGATTTGAAGCCTGAGTCAAGATACGTTAGAAAGGCTGAGGAGCTATTCAGAGAAGCTAAGAAGGATTTGGATATAGGTTGCTTTAATAAAGCTGTTAGTACCTTTTATTTTAGTATTGAATCTTTAGCTAACGCTATTTTATTTAAGTATGGGCAAAGGGTTAGGGGATTTAGGGGTAGGATAAACACAATAGCTATTTTAGTTTCTAAAAAAGTTGCTAAGGATATGCTTTATCTTTATGAATTAAGGGTATTAGCGGATCATAAAGAAGATTTAATGAGTAAAGAAATGGCTTATGGAGCATTTAAAATTGCTGAGAAATTATACTCAGAGCTTAAAAGGTTTTTGGAGAGATAGGCTTTATTGAGATTGTTTTGAGGCGTATATACAAAAATTTCATGAGTTAACAATAGTTTTTGGAACTAATCCAAAACAAGAATCTATGTGATGAGCCCTAGCACCTCTGAAATAAAAAATGATGATGCCGAACTTCACTGAATTCTCTTTATTTTATTTAGATAAGCTTTAAAACTGTTTATCTTTTAGTTATTGAGGGATTTTTTAAATATATTGATGGTAGATATTAATGGAGACTTTAGAAAATTTAATTGATCAATTAATTAGGTCTGATCTTTATAAAGCTGATTACGATGAGGTTAAGAAACTAAGAATAAAAGCTATAAAAGCAGCTCACAAGTATCATTTCGAAAATAATATGTTCTATAAGAGGCATTGTAAAGCTATTGGAATTGGTAAAGAGATATATGAGAAGGATTTATACCAAGTCCTTGTCCCTTCAGAAGTATTCAAGTCATACCCAATGGATTTCCCAGAGGAAAACGTTAGTGAGTTCATTGAATGGTTAAGAGGGATTTCCACAATTAAGATACCTAACATATATGGTTCATTTAAGAGTCTAGATAATATGCTATACGAGTTTGATAAGAAAGGTGTTCTCTTAGGTTTCAGTAGTGGGACATCTGGTAGAATGACTTTCTTGCCAAGGGGCAAGAAGACTCAAGAGTATTTAGTTAGATCATATATCTCTACAGTAACAGCAAATGTAAAGTTAGAGATGGGAAAGGAGTATTTTGTTCTTGGGATTCCAAAGAAATCCTATTTGCAAATAGCTTGGAATGGAAGAAATGTAGCTGAGACAATTAGTCCAGGTAATGTATTCTATGCATTTGATGAATTAAAGGCAGATATAGTTAGGATTAGAACTGGTATGACAAAGAATTTTAAAGAGAAGTTAATTAGTAGTTTAGCTGGCTTTATGCTTCCTAGGGTTGAGAGAAAGGCTGAAGAGAGGATTCTAAATAAGCTTCTAGAGCTTAAAGGCAGGAGAATAATATTTTTAGCGCCACCCTGGATTCTAGCTAACATAGCTAAGCGAATACTTGATAAGGGTGTTGAGGTGAGATTGCATGAAGATTCAATCATATCAAGTACTGGCGGTTTTAAGGGGAGGAAAGTGATTGATCGTAAGGAGCTAAATAAGCTTCTTGAAGAGGCTTTAGGGATCAATTCTGATAGATATACTGATTTATATGGTATGACTGAGAGTAATTCAATATTTATGGAGTGCTTCGCTAATCACGTAAAGCATATTCCACCATGGATTGAACCCATATTGCTTGATGATCAATTAGAACCTATTGAACCTCATGGGAAGACCACTGGTAGATTCGGATTTATAGAGCCATCTGCCTTATCTTACCCAGGATTTATACTTACAGGGGATAAAGTAACAATAGATTGGGATGGCTGTGACGCTGATGATTTAAATGGACCTGTTATATTAAGTATTGAGAGAATTAAGGGTCTTGAGGAACGGGGCTGTGCTGGGGCATTATCAAGAACTTTTGAGGGATAATTAATGGTCTTAGAGCTTAAGGCTTATTACCTACCAGAATCATTAAGAGACATTGAAGATGATCTAGAATTTAAAGAATTAGAGATTGATCATTACAAGATCCTATTTCCTAAGATAAGTAGAGATCAAATACTTAAGATAGCGAAATTCATTAAAAGTAAAGTTCTCGAAGTGTATTCAAGGGATGAAAGGGAAATTGGAGGTATAGTTGAGAAATTAAGGGATAAGTGGCTTGACGAGAACTTTACAGGATATAAGATAGCTATGGATATACTACCTAAATTGACTGGTTTAAGTCGTGAAATAATTACGCTTTATCAATTTGGTACAATTAAGAAATTCACTAGGGAGGCTGTAGAATTCTTCAATAATCTTAAATTAGAAAAAGATGTACTTAGTGATTTTATTCTCCTTGATAAACCAGGGGTATGGTTAAAGGGCCTCGCATCCTTATTCAATAAGATAAGATTTAGCAAAGCTATCAAAAACCTAAAGAAGCTGAAACTAGTAACATTCATTACTCCTTCTAATGTTCCAGGCCTAATTGAGGCGCTAGGCGTATTTCTAGCATTAATTGGTAAAACAGGAATGATAATAAAAACGCCTACAAAGCAACCAGTATTCGGGCCTCTTTTCGCTGAGTCACTGAATGAAATAGATAAAGAGATCGCTGAGACGATAGCAGTATTACCGTGGAAAGGAGGTGATAACGAGATAGAAATTCCTCTGTTCAAGGAATCGGATGCAGTGAGCATAATAGGTAGTACTGAGAGTGCTGATTCAGTTAGAAAAAGAATAAATTCACTAAGGAGAGAGGGCTATAAAGTTAAGGGCTGTTATCATGGAGGTAAATTTGGTTTAAACATTATATCGAAGAAATTTGCAACAAGAGATGTAGCTGCATTATGTGTTATTGATGGAATAGGCTACGAGGGATATATGTGTTCTTCACCAGCATTTGGATTTTTTGTTGAGGACTCGGGGAACGGATCAGCAATGAAATTCGCGGAAATGATGTATGAAGAAGCTCAATGGATCTCTGAGATAATGCCTCAATCAGATTTATTTAAGCGATATAGAAAAAGAGTTCTGGATAACTACTTAGCTCTTGAGAATACAGGAAAAGCTGAGGTACTAATATCGGAGAAAAATGATTTCGCGGTAGTTTACTTAGAGGAACTAAGATTGGTTCCAGATGGTCAGAATAGATTATTTAAGATTTATTCGATCAAAAATATCTATGAAGTATTGAGAATGCTTAGGAATTGGAGAGATTACTTACAGACAATTGGAGTAGCAATACCGAATAAGGATGTATTTAGATTCGCTAATGAAGCAGCTAAGATAGGTGTAAGTAATCTTAGGGTGGTTGGGACAGTTACTTTACCTAGGTTAGGTGAGAGTTGGGATGGATATTACCCATTATTAGAGTTCATGATTAATGATGATTATGTTCACTGGGTCACTATTAATGCTAGGGATATTGAAGAAGAAATAAAAAAATTAAGTTATAAACTAGATGATTTAAAGAATGGAAACTTATTATCATTCGCGTGATTGAAAATGACTAATGTTTTTGTAACTGGAGGGACGGGATTTATAGGTAAGCATCTTGTTGAAGAGCTAGTTAAAGAAGATTACGTAGTTAGCATATTAGCTAGGAATCTTGAAAAGGCTAAAGATCTCGAGGACTTGGGAGTAAAAATAATAAAGGGAGATGTAACGAAACCTGAAACATTAGAGAAAATTGATAAAGAGATAGAAGTTGTGATACATTTAGCAGCATTAATGAAGTTTCATGGAGCTAAATGGGAGGATCTATACAGAATCAATGTTAAAGGCACTGAGAATATTATAAAAGCTGCGATTAAACGTGATGTCGATCATTTTATTCTAACAAGCACAACTGAGGTAATCGGCCCATCCGAGAGAATACCAGCAGATGAGAATACGCCTCCAAACCCAAAATATGATTACGGAAAATCAAAATTAATGGCGGAGAAATTAGCTCTAAATTACTATAGGAACGAAGGATTACCAATAACAATCCTAAGACCATCGGGAGTATATGGTCCTGGAGACCTATATGTAACATACTCAGTGATCAAAGCAATAGCAAGAGGCTTAATGAGCAGACTACCGAGTGGTGGTAATCATTATATTCAATTTGTCTATGTTAAAGATGTTGTTCAAGGATATTTAAAAGCGCTAGAACATAAAGAAGTCGCTGTTGGCGAAACATACATTATTACGAGCGAGGATTACTATACCTACAAGGAAGCTTTCTCAATAATAGCAGAAATTTTGGGTGTAGATCTGCCTAAAGGCTCTATACCTGTTAAACTCGCTAAAGTGTTTATCTGGCTTATCGAAAAGTGGAATTCGCTTAGAGGTATTGATGATTTTGTTTTTCACGTATCTGTTGTAGATGATATGTTAACGGATAGAGTTTACAGTATTAACAAAGCTAAGAGAGAAATAAATTATGAACCAAAATACAAGTTTAGAGAGGGGATGGAGATAGCGATAAAATGGTATCATGAAAATGGTTTGCTATAGTAATAAAATGCACTTAAGCACTTTAATTAAAGTTTAATCAAGTAAAAATTTTTCTTAATCTACTTAATTCCTAAAAAAATTAGGATTGAATGAGTTTTTATATTGTATAAAACTCTAATCTATTTAATAGAATTAGAGATTGCAGTTGTTTATAACATGTCCACCATAGAGGAATATTTTAAGTTTAGACTTAGTAAAAAGGAGAAGAAAGAGCTCTACCTAGCGGAGCTGAAATTTAATGTCAGTAGATTAATTAAAAAGCTTGGTGAGGAAGCGTTCTTTATTAAAACAATAATTAACAACATAGATGCTGGTTTCCTTATATATGATTTAGCGCGGGAAATAAATGAGAATAATGTAGTGGTGGTTTTAGATTGGTCTGGTATACATGTTATGTCAAGAGAATTGATGATCAAAAGATTAGCTAATTTTTTAACTAATTTCAAACATGCTGAAATCAATTATTACACTATTCAATACATAGGGGTGCTTATTAGGGATAAAGAGCACTACAGAGAGCTAATCGATTACATATCAAGAAACCTAGGTAAAGAACTACCTGATTACCTCTCAATGAAAATAAGTAGGGGGAAGAGCATATTGATTGAGCGTCAAGATAACTAAAAAATTATCTCTCATCTGATTATTCTTAATAATTGATTTACTAACTCATTAATCTTCCTGCTACCATCTAGATATATAATGTTTAAGTCTAAGTTCTCTAGTAGTTTACTTAATTCTTTATCTAAATCTCTCTGAAACCTTAGAAACTCTATAGGATCTTTACCATATGTTTCGTAAGGAGTATAATTTCCACGTGATCTCTTTAGGGCTTCTTCTGGCGTAATATTAACGTAAAATACAGCTTCTGGTTTAGGTAGCTTAAATAATGTTTCCAATATTGTTAGATCAGATAATCCAAATAGTTTCTCTTTCACATAAAACCTATACCAGTAAGAATCTATAAGCTTTATGTTATTTTTTAGAGCATACTCATACATGGTAGATGCTACTAATAGTAGAAAACTAGCACGCGTCATTGGACCCATCTCAAAGACTATTTCATAAGGTCTCTCAAGAATAGGATTGATCCAACTTACATCCCTTAAATCGCTCCAATGTAGCGATGGTATACCTCTCCTTCCTATAGCTCTAAGTATTGTCGTTTTACCAGAGTAATCTATCCCAGTTATTACCCAGAAACGCCAATTATGCATTTATTGCCACCCTTCATTAAAAGTTGAATTAGAAATATAATAGTTAATATTTTTAATTATTTTATCATTGATATTATCTGCTTTTTTATTAATAATTTAAAAATTAGGTGTCTATCTTGGGGAAAAATAAAATAATCATTCTGCTGCTTGTAACAGTTTTATTATCACAAACATTAATAATCGTGGGGACATATTCAACATATCATAGAGGCATAAAACCAAAAGCAATAATCGATAAGTTCGCACCTAAAGCCAAGCCAAGTAATCCGGGACAAGGTCATGGTCCACCTAGTGGAGGTGGAGGAGCAAGTGGAGGGTCGGAAATAACTGGACAAAAATATGCAGTAGTGATAGGCATATCTGATTACGAAGGCGAGAGTAATGATTTGGAGTATTGCGATGATGATGCGAGAGATTGGGCAGATTACTTGAGTTCATTAGGTTATGATGTTTATCTACTTTTAGATAGGGAGGCTACTGCTCAAGCTATAGAAGATGCTATTAATTGGTTGTTATCAGTTGTTGATGAACCAGGAGATGCGGTGGTTTTCGCTTACTCTGGTCATGGTTATTATGATCCAAGAGAGGGATCGATGATAATATCTACAGACTTAATTGGAATCACTCAGAGCTACTTTGATTCAGCTTTCAGTAATCTAGTTAGCCAACATGCATTCTTCTTCTTTGATGCTTGCCAGATAGGAGGTATGGCTGTACTAGCTGACGAGGAAGTTGGAAGATATGTTGCAATGGCTTCCAATAAGCATAGCTATTCATATGATGGTACAGAAGATATGCAGAATGGTTTCTTTACGTATTATTTCTTAGAAGACGCTATAAAAACTAAAGGCTATGTCTACATGGAAGATGCTTTTGATTATACAGTTTCAGTTTTAAAGAGTGTTTTACCACAGATGAAACCAACAGAAGCAGATACCTATGAGGGCGGATTAGCTTTATCCTAATTAATTTTTCTATTCCCATAATACAGCATTAATATTATTTTTTCTTAATTTCTCGATAGTCTCCGAATTATCGTCATAAACTATTTCTATTTCCTCACCAATTAAACTCTCAATTTCTCTTATTTTAGATAACTTGAACTCTGGAGCCTTTCTAAGATCTTTTTTATTTCGCCATATAACTAGAAAGGGTTTGAATTGATAATTATGTTTCTTAGCTTCTTCTTTTAATTTTTGGATCAGCGTTTCAACGATTTCTTTTCTTGTTCCTGATAAAATTATTACTTTTTTGCCTTTGTTAACGTAATCATTAAAGATCTTTAAAGCTTTCAAGTTTACTTTATCCAGTTTCCTTGCTAAATCGGGATTAAAAAAATTATTCCAAAAGATTTTTCTTGCTCTTGGTGATAGCTCATCAATGTCTCTGGCTTTAGGATCAGCTTTCTTAATTGCATATTTATAGCGCTTGCTATTATCTATTAGAACGCCCTCAAGATCAAAAATTATTACCAATACGAACACCTAACCTCTAATAACACATTATGCACCTTTTATTTTTCATTAACCATTACTTCACCTATATATCTTTGCTCGAGATTTAAGAATGATCTCAAGCCCAAAAACAGGAATTCGAATTATTCTGCATTTGGGATTCTTGGACGTATATCGAAGAGGAGATATCAATAACCTTCGATTATAGAAAGACAACACATTTATAATAAGTTCTGATTATTCATTAATTCTGGTAATTAATTAAATTCGAAGGCAATTGAACTTGCATATCAACTCAAGAAAATTGGACACAGAGACATGATCGATAATCTACTGTATACTACATCGAAAACTGGAGATATGATGTTCATGAGTATTAATACTGAATTCAAACTATTTCTTAAGAGTCATCATTTTGATGTAGAGAATATTATGAGCCATAGGGAATTAATAGCATTATTTAAATAATAAATCTACTAGCTTACTTATGAATCAAAACATATAATAATATTAAGTTTGGTGAATAATTTTTTATTTTATAATTCCATTATATTTATTAATTATTTGGATTAATCATTGGAACTAAAATTCATAAAAAGAGGATCCTCAAGTCATGAAATGGAGATTCAGTAGGCGTCTATTTAGTATTAGACTTAAATCAGAAATTAGGAAGTTCCTTTTTATAGACATGTTAGGCGTTATTAGTGGTATTGTGGGCGGTTTAAGCGCTATAGTTTTCATTGAGATGATAAAATTTAATAACTACATCTTCTTTGAATTACTTCTAGATCTAATTGATATAGAGTTACTAGGGCTCGATATAGGACCAATATTTGTTCCAGCTATAGGTGGCTTAATAGTTGGGCCTTTAGTATATAAATACGCACCAGAAACAAAGGGTCATGGTGTACCAGAAGTTATAGAGTCGATTAAGCTTCATAAGGGTTACATGAGAAAGAGAGTAGCAGTATTTAAGATGCTTGCTTCATCAGTAACTATAGGATCTGGTGGTAGTGCTGGAAAAGAAGGAGCGATAGCTCAGATAGGGGCGGCGTTTGGATCATTATTGGGGGATATTTTAAAGTTAGGTGGTAGAGAGAGAAAGCTCCTTGTTGTTAGTGGTTTATCTGCTGGAATAGCTGGTACTTTTAATGCACCATTAGGTGGTGCTCTGTTTGGTCTTGAAGTAATCATGGGTGAACTTGCATTAGTTAATGCAATCGCTATCATACTCGCCGCTGCAGTGGGAACAGCTGTAGTAGAGTTATATTATGGTATAAGCCCTCCCTTCCAAGCACCGCCGACATTAACATTTAGTAACCCCATTGAGCTTATTTTCTACTTGATCTTAGGTTTGTTCTTTGGTTTCTTATCTGTGTTATGGGTAAAACTCTTCTACTGGATAGAAGATTTCTACGATAAATCAAGAATTTTCCCATACTTCCGGCTAGCTGTTGGAGGTTTAGTGACGGGAGTAACTGGTTTTATGTTTATAGAGTATGGTATATTAGGTCCAGGATACGAAGGAATCAATTTGGTTCTATTAGGGAAAATAGGGCTTGTTACACTAGTTATTCTTGGTACACTTAAGATGATAGCAACAGCTAATACTGTGGGATCTGGTGGCAGTGGAGGCATATTTTCACCAAGCTTATTTATCGGTGCTATGTATGGAGGAGCACTAGGTTTAATCTTCCATTCGTTATTTCCAGGGATTATTAATGAGCCCTTTACTTATGCATTAGTAGGCATGGGAGCACTCTTCGCCGCAGCAGCACATGCTCCTCTAACAATGATTATTATGATCCCAGAGATGACTCAGGATTATAGCTTATTGCTACCAATGATGATTGCTTGTTCAACTAGTTATATCATCTCAAAAACGATTCTAGAGAATAAGAATATTTATACTCTAAAGCTTATAAGGAGAGGTGTTAGACTTTTCGTTCCGAGGGATTTGAGTGTATTCGAGATGCTGAAAGTTAACGAATTCATGACTAAAGAAGTTATTATTGTTGAACCCGAGCAAAGATTAAGTGAGGTTCATGAACTAATAAGACAGACACATCATGACTGCTATCCAGTCGTTGAAAATGGAAGGATAATCGGAGTGATTTCGTCAGATGAAATATTAAATGCTCCATTACATATGTTACCTAAAATTACTGTTAGAGACGCTATGAGGAAGAAGTTTAATTATATTTATGAGGATGAATCATTACTTAAGGCAATTGAATTAATGAGAACCAGCGACACAGGAAAAATAATAGTAATAACTAGATCTAATCCAGCCAAAGTGGTTGGAATCATAACGAAGACAGATATTATTAAGGCCTATCATTATATATCCAGTTTTTAAAGTTCCCTACAATTAGTCTAAATGATACGTTAGAACCAAATTTCTGGACATTTCATCTAACTCTAACCAATCTTTCTCACTTAATCTCCAATCCAAAGCTCCAATATTAGATAATACATGATCCTTATTCTTCGCTCCAATTATCGGAAATACATCATCTTGCTTAAGTAACCAATTAATAGCTATTTGAGCTGGATTTTTATTGTATTTCTCGCCTAACTCTCTCAACTTTCTCACTAAATTCATTATCTTAGTCAAATTCTCCTTATTCATGAATAATGGGTCTTTCCTCCTGAAATCATTTTCGGGTGGTAAATAATTCTCATTATATTTTCCCGTTAACAAACCCTTAGCCAGAGGACTATAAGCTAGTATTACAATTCCTAATTCACGCATCTTAGGTAATATCTCAGCTTCAATTTCTCTCTGAATTAGATTATATCTCACCTGATTACTAATTATTTCGCTTTTCTTAGTCGAATAAACTGCTTCTTCAGCGAGACATGGTGGGAAATTAGATAATCCTATGTACCTTACTTTCCCTTCATCTATCAATTTCTCGAGAGCACTTATTGTTTCTTTAATTGGTATGTACATGTTTGGCCAATGAATCTGGTAGAGATCTATATAAGTTGTCTGTAATCTCTCTAAACTTTTACTGAGAGACTTTAAGATATCACCATATTTTAGGTGGGATGGGGAAACCTTAGTAGCAATAATTACTTCATCTCTATCCGTGATTTCTCTTATAGTCTCTCCTATAATCTTTTCTGAAAAGCCATCACCATAACCTTCAGCAGTATCTATGAAATTTATACCATTATCAAGGGCTGCCTTAATTATCTCCTTAATTACTTCACTATCTCTAAGACCCCATGCTTGAGAACCAAACTGCCAACCACCAAGAGCTATTCGAGAAACCCTCAGGTCAGATTTTCCTAGCATGGAATACTCC
>Ga0190308_1000685_pt1 | contig 10500 bp, 27 predicted proteins | sample 48700756_MG_FD_165050 | JGI IMG/M metagenome (GOLD analysis project Ga0190308, IMG submission 165050) | Hydrothermal vent sediment bacterial communities from Southern Trench, Guaymas Basin, Mexico - 4870-07-5-6_MG | ecosystem: Environmental > Aquatic > Marine > Hydrothermal vents > Sediment ...
AGCCTATGCAGTATACGGCTCTCTTTGAGATAGTAGACGGGTATAAGAGGTTGACCACTAACCTAGACTATGCGAGGGACATACCCCAACTTCTCAGGATTCTGATAGACCCAGTACGCCAAAAACTAGAGAGGAAGATGAAACTTACAAATGAAGAGATCCCAGCATTAAAGAAGAAACTAGAGGACATAAGAGAGAGGATAAGAGAGGAAGAAGAGAGGAAAACATCGCCAACATCGATGTACATGGTAAACCTGAGAAGAGAGGAAAAGAGGATTCACGATGAGATCCAGAAGAAGACACAGCTTATCGAGTGCATAAAACTGCTTGATGAGACCCTCAAGAGACTCGACAGATTGCTAGAAGAGTACCTAGAACTGATAACCAGGTGAAAAGGAAAAACTATTTTTTGATTTTTTCAAATCTATGGGTTTATGAAGTCCTCTAATAGGATTGGCTCACTTCTGTACATGTACTCGAAGACTAGTAGCAGCGAGACGTTAGCCCAATACCTCGCACCTTGGTAAACATAGAGTTCCTTTAATCCGAAATCCTTGAGATATGGTATGAAGTCGAGTTTTAACACAATCTTTGAGCCCTTCTGTTTCTTGACCACTCTCAGTATTTCCCGAACCCAGTAAGGCCTTTTGTCATAAGCGAGTTTGTAAGGCGGATCTGAGAGTACAGTATCGAAACAATCAGACCTAAAAGGCAACTTAAACATATCGCCTTGAACATCTACCGCTGCATACCTTTCTATGTCGAAGTTGACAGCACCAATTAGCCTTGACCTACCGCAACAGAGATGTAACGTCTTTCCGCTCACGTGCCTTTGGAAGAACCTACGTAGTACTTTCTTATCCGCAAATGTCCACTTAGGATGCTTGTCTAGAAGTGGATACCTCCACGACATGCCCAGAACACCTATTTTTACACTCATTTCTTGAAACCCTATAAAGACATTTCTAGAATGGACATCCCCCCTCTATTAATTCTCTATCGTCTTCTTCCTTAATCTTTTTTAGACATTCACGGCAGATGCAGAAATACCTACCTACCACTTCTCTTTTGCCTCCAGTATTTCTGATGATATACTCTATGACTGGGAATTCTTCTTTTGGTTTCATCTTCCCGCATATGGCACATTTCAACATCATAATCTCACTCCTTAATTCTTGTTCCTAGTACTGCCCTATAGATGCATTTTGGGTTATCGCATACCAATTTCACTCCATCTAGTGGTGCAATTGCTCCAATACTGTTAACTGTCAATATTCTACCACAGAATGGACATCTTATTTCTCCTCTCTCTACTTTTTTAAGTAGGCCTAGTCTCTTGAGTACCCGTTCTAATTCTCTTTCATGCACTGCTGTTATTGTTATCCTCTTTTTCATCTTTACTCCCCATAAATCTATGTGGAAAGGGGAAACTCATAATCACCGATCTGTATGGGGGTTTCCTCCGCCCTCACCCTATCCCACTCCCTCTTCCATATCTTCATACTGAGACGGAATGCAGTATCATCATCACAGATCCAAACCACTTTAAAGAACCTGAACCATGTGGGCGAATAGGGTAGGCCATCGAGTAGGGAAATGCCGTGATGTATGAAGACCATATGGTGGTGATAGATGAAAAGGAGCCTATACCAACTCATAATCTCACTTCAGGAGTACTATTGTCCCCCTCTTAATCTCGACTAGTGCCACTTTACCCTCCTCTATGAGATCCCTAAGTATCTTCAGATCGTGCCTTCCATCAAATATTGTTAGTCCTAGTGTAGTCTTCTTCAATAGATTGATTATTGCCCTTCTCCTCCAGACGTAGTAGTACGACGGGTGTATCTGACTCATGTGGTATATGATCGACCTGTAATTACGGAATCTTAAAGTCCTCCCATGACAGAGTTTACATCTAAAATTGTGGTATCTCGGGGGTAGTCCACCAAGACCCAAATACTCCACTAGCCCACTCTCTAATATCTCCCTAATAGTGTACTCCTGGAGAAGCTTATGCCTGTCTACCTTCATGTTCTCCTCCTAGCCATCTCTAGGAACTCTGCTAAGCTCAAGCCCATAGCGGCTGCCTCCTTACTCAGGAACTCGTATACTGCTATCATAATTGCCGTACTCCTGTCCTTGAATACTCCCTTCTCCACGAGGTCATCTATCTTGTCCAGAGTGTCTTCATCTATCCTTATTGTCACTAGCTTGGAATCGTGCATTTTGGGGCCAAATACCCTTCTTCTTAAAGTATAGACTTGTGAATATAGCCTACTCACCTTCCTCTCAAGTTCGGCAATTGCCCTCCTCAACTCCTCCACTTCCTCTACTATATTCCTACTCATTCGCCCACCTCTTCAAGACCCTGAATGATCTATCTGCTACCTTCTGTGTTACAACTCCCTCCCATACAAGGCCAAGTAGGATTAGCTGGAGACCAGGGAACTCCTCATCAAGCTCTAGTTTTCCTTCTTCATTTAGAATTTCTAGTCTCTTGCATCTCTCAATCCACCATTTTGGTGCTTCCCCACTCTCCATGTACTCTCCAAGCACCCTGAAGAAATTCCCAGCCGTTTTCCTGTCAAATCCTACTTCCATAGACCACCTGTACAATTTCTCACCAAGACTCATCTTCTCACCTCTTTTGGAAGACAAAGAACCAAGGTTCATAGAGAGCACTAAGTCCCTTTCCCCGTTTCCTCACAAGCTGGAGGATAACGACATCCTCATGTCTGATGACTCGCAGATATCTCTTACCGTCTATACACTCCTTAATCTCGTCCTCTCCCGATGAGAAGAACTTGTCCAACACTCTCTCTATGGTCTGGGGATCGACTTTATACCGTTTGGCTACAGCATCAAGAGAAGCGAGATGTACTGCAAAAATGTACTTGCTATTCATTCTCCCACCCCGTATAGCTCTTTCCTCTCCTTTTCTGAGATCTTCTCAACCCTAACCTTGCCATCCTTCTTCGTAAACTTGAGGTTTAAGTAGTAGTGTGTTTCCCCCTCTCTGATAGTTTCGAGAATCTTCACTATCCCCATAGCCCATAACAGACATAACCCCTTTGCCAACCTTCTCTCAAGATACTTCCTATAGCAAGCTCTACACAACTGTAGTCTAAGGCGCTCTTCATCCTCAAAGTTGTAGACAAAGTTTGTGAAAGCCCCGCACTCCCTACAGAAGTATGAGGTCCCAATAGCCTTACCACGTCCACGTCTCCTAATTCTAACCTTTTCCTCGATCAACTCTTCAATCCTTTTTGACACATCTACCATTTTCAATATCTCCCAGACCTCATCAAACCTCTCCACAGCCTTATTCAACCAATACAGACTCATTCTCCCACCTTTAGGTACTTCATTACGAAGTCCACTACCTTCCTCTCCTCACCCTTTTTGAAGATAATCAACTGCTTCTTTACGAATCCACTAGGCAGTATGTCATCGTAGATCACTAGGTAGTCATTCTTCCTGATCCTTATCGTAATTGACCTACTCACTCCTTTAACATCCACCATGAACCACCTTCCACATCCCAACAATCTAAGAGACCTTTTTTGAGGAGTGCTCTTAGTGCTCTCTCTATCTCGCTAATCCTACGTTCACCATAACTCCTCCTATAAACCTTTACTACCTCAGATGTTCTAAAAATACCAGAAACCTTACTCTCGGACAGTTTCTTACATACTTCGTATACTTCTGATTGAAACCCTGTTAGTAGGACTACTCCATGCCTCCACCTAGCGTGGTTAATCAAAGCAGCTAGTACTGAGAATTTTCGCTTACAGACTGGGCATTCATATATCTTCTCAGCTTTTACTACCCTCACCCCTACCCACCTCCTCAAACCCCTTCTCGGTGATAAACAGTCTAACCCTAGACCCTGCTCTCTTCCATCTGTGGAACCAAAGCCTAGCCTCTATCTCCTCACTCTCTATGTCTGGTTTATAGAGTTCAATAGTCGCATAGGGTAGGTATTCAAAAGGTGCTCCTCCGTAAAATGGATATGTCCTCCTCCTCTCCTCTTCAGACATTCCCCTAAATGATCTTCTTATGTTCACTACTGTAGCTACGCAGTTGTAGAGTTTTGCCAATTTGATTAACATGTACACTTGGTCTTCAAGTTCCGGTCTAAGCTCTCTAGCCACTAGGAGTACTCTATCTTTCGGCACTCCTTTCCACTCTCTACGGTAGGTGATCGTTATAGGGTCTACTGATACGAGTAGTGGCTTCTTGTCCTGTGTGTCTAGGTATTCTGGGATATCGTGGAATAGTAACCTACTCTGTGCCTTAAACGAAAAGGCAGTGTACACCTGAAGCCTATTCTGGATATCCTCAAAATCGACATCGTAGATCTCGCACAATTGGATTAGTCTGTCTATGGAGAAGCCACCATCAGTATTGACCACTATAAAGCAGTGTTCATCCTTCAACTCTCCCCTTGCCTTCTTCTTTCTGTATATTGAGATTATAGGAAGATATGTAGCTAAGGTCGTTTTACCGCACTTACCGGGACCGAATATGTGAAGTAACTCTCCTTCAAGATATCCTCCAAACAATATATCCAAACTCTTACAGAATGTAGTGTACATACTAATCACCCCATCAACCTCTCTCTCAGCCAATCCCTAAACTCCATGAATTTCCTTATGAGACTGTGCTTTACGATCTCAAGTGTTGCTATTGTCCTATAGGGGCTGACATCGACATTCTCCGAAAGGTACACGAGTGTAGAGTAGAGTAGTGCATCTCTCTTCTCCTCGTCTTCGATCTCGTTTATCCTCTCAGTCAGTTTCTTAACTAATTTATAGACCTTCTCTGCATCCTTCAACCCCTCACTACTCAGGTACTCCCTAGCTCTCTCCACTATCTCCTCATCCCACATACTCCCCACCCCTCTCCCTCTTTAGGTAATTCAGTATGAGCAATCTGATGACACCAGCCTTTGACAACCTCAACTCCTTTGATATCCTCTCCAACTCGTTATAGAGAGATTCGTCAAGCTCAATAGTCAGTCTCCTCTTCATTCTCTCACACTCCTGTGAACTCTGTGGAGGAGTTTCCAGAGGGCATTCTGGTAATGGCACCTTGGGCATTCAATATACAGCCACCAGTAATCTGGACCCCCATGAGGATACATCGAAATAATGAGTTGTAGTGGCCTATGGCAGACAATACACCTGAAGGGACTCTTCCTATATCGGTCTCTGATCATCCTCAGCATTACTGGGAGATCTCCAGTCCTAACCCTCACTTCCTCTCCCTCCTGTGAAGTAGGTAGAGTATGGCTACACCTATAGCAACTATGAACGGTACTGAGATGTATCTGCATGGGCACTTTACTGCGGCATCTATGGCTAGTATCGCTGTTACCAGTAGGACTACTCCCTTTAGTACCTTACCCATGTTCTCACCTCCACATAATAATTACATAACTCCTACATAAACTTTATGTATAAGTTGTGGTAAAAATACGTGGTGAGAACATGAGTCCTAAGGCTATTGAACTACCGGATCCGAGAACCTATGCAAGCCTATGGATTGGGGATGATGGGGAGAGTGAGATGGTTATAGAGTTCCTAGAGAAGAATGCGAAAAGCATAGTGTCTCCAACAAAGGGTTTTGAGTTGGGAAGATTTACAATCCTAGTCTTTAATGTGCATGACAAGGAACTATCGCCATTTCTCTACGATATTGGCTTAGCACCCACTCCTAGGCTATTTGTGGGCGATGAGGAGATTAGGGGAGCAGAGAGGATAATAAAGTACCTAGAGAAGTTCGTGAAGAGGTGATTTGACTTGAAGGTAACGAAAAAGAATCTGGATAAGATAGTAAAAAAGATACTGAAGAAGGTGGTTGAAGAGGGGAGACTAGTCTACTTCAACATCGGATACTGGGATTCTGGTGGTGTCAGTCCATGCCACTTCAGTCCTGTTGTCCCACACAAATCGAGGATCATATTCGTAGACGACTATGAAAAGATATTGGTCATGTTGCTCTCACACCCGAAGGTGAGGGAGATAGAGTACGATGAGAAGGAGGGCTGTGTGTCAGCATTCTTTGACGTACCAGAGGAGTACTGGAAGGAGGAGGATGTGGAGGAACTTGAAGAAGAACTCTTCGAGGAAGAGGAGGATGAAGATGAGGCTTGATGAGAGAATAGATCTGGCGTTTCAGAGGTTTCTGAAGAAGAAACTGGGTCTCTGCTATAGCTGTAAGCACGCCATTTTCCTAGGAGATGGATGGGGAGTATACTGTCGGGTAAAGAGGAGGATGTATTACATGAGGGTCATAAAGTGTCCGTACTATGAGAGGGAGGTGGGAGTGGATGGTTGAAGGTCTACTATTGTTGTATGAGTACGTGAAAATTAGTCCATTTGGTCTCATAGAGGTCTCAGCATACATGGATGGGAATGGGAATATTGTGAAATTTGAGAGAAGGAAAAGTACATTCTCTAAAGAGTACCTAACCCTCATATTCTCTATGCTAATCAATAGGATTTGTGAAGTACTCAAGAGGAGAGAGTATGATTGTTGAGATGTTGTATGAGGATAGGCTAAAGGAATACCTTGAGAGATGGAAGGAGAGAGTTGAAGAGGAGAACATAATCCACGTTACCGAACTAATCTCATGTCCTCTGAAAATAGAGTACCTTATGAAGTACCCAGAAGTCGGCAAGGGACAGTTGTTGAACAGCACATTCTTGAGTGGCATCATAATGCATAAGGGACTAGTCCAATTTCTGAGAGAGCATAGCAAGTATACAGTACTTGAAGAAGTTGAAGTACAGAAGAGTATTGGGGACTGGACTATTAAAGGCAGAGTGGATTGCTGGCTCACATCCAATAGTGGAGAGGATCTGATAATCGAGATAAAGACTTCTAGGAGGGACATAGGACTACCACACCAACACCACATAGAACAGCTAAAATTGTATTTGTGGATCACTGGAGTGAAGAATGGTCTCTTGGTCTACATTACCCCAGACCGAATTACAGAGTACGAGGTAAAGTCTACGCTAACTGATAGCGAGGTCCAGAACTATATTGACGATTTCATAAAGAAGACTAGGGTTCCTAGATTTCCTTGGGAATGTTCTTACTGCCTATGGAGTAATATTTGTAATAGGAAGATAGTAGGCTCCCAGAGGTGATGATGTGGGATGTCCGTACAAGAATAGTGAGTACCCATACCAGAACACCCTGTACTCGCTTTCTATGAAACTCTACAACTACTTATGGAATAACAGGCATAGGTTCAGGAGGAATATCATGGTCAACGATGGAAAGTACAAGATATCGGCTAGAGTCATAGCCGCTGAAATGGGACTAGACCACTACAAGACATGGGGTACTGTGCTCGGTAATGCATTCAAGCATCTGGAGGAGCTTGGGCTTATCGAGATAGTGGAGAAGAGGGTAAGGAGCGGGAGTAAACACAGGGTAGTCTACGTTTTCAAGTTCAAGACCTAAGGGAGACAAGCCAAAAATCGAAGATTTAAAATAACCTATTTTTTACCCTTCTGTCTTCATTAAGTTACCTAAGATGGAAATGGCAACTGGTAGACCTACTAGACTTCCTAGTAGGAGTGCTATGCCTATCGATGTATATGGACTACTCTCCTCTGGGTCTTCTATGTAGAGTATTTTAGAATACGGGATGAATAGTTTTGCTCCTCTCTTCCACTTAGCTGGGTATAGGTATACTCCATTCCCCGTATGCCATACGATTATCGTAACTGGATCTATCTCCACTCCTCCCTGCTTTGGAATGTAACCTGTAACGTAGTATGTCGAACTAGGCTCACTCGTAACTATCTTGTGGAGCTTTTCGTACTCCTTAAAGCGTTTTATTACCTCCTCCTCCCTAAGCTCATCCCAGAGTATGTTATCATACCTGATACCGAAAGCCGATATCTCTAGAAACTTCTTCTCCTCCTCTTCTTGAGCCATACTATCACCATTAAGTTTAACTAATCCACTCTAATTAACTTTACACACTATCCCATTTTTACACATGTAAAAACGGTAAATTTACCTATCCTTCCTCATCTTCTTTCCTTCAAAGTAGTGTTCGTATGCCAATCTGTCTATTGAACCTTCCTCTAGGAGTTGTCTAGCGCACTTGTAGTGGAGACGTACTGATGCGGCTGTTACCCCCAATTCCCTATTCTTGACATGCTCCCCGCACACAATGCACGGGTTTAGCTTGTCGCTATACTTGTACTCTCTTACCTTCCTCTCAAGAGCCTTATACCCGTACCCTTCTCTCGATAATGATACATAGTATGGAACTTTATGGTATGGAACTCTATGGTGAGCTAGTAGGAATGCATGAGAGTACTTGATACCATTACCTGGTTTAACATGTAGGCAGTCTTTGTATGGCTCTATGTGCTGTGTAAACTCTTCCTCTAATTCATCCAGACTCTTATCAATTTCTAATTCTTCTTTCAATTTTTCAATTTTTTCACGGGGTGTTGAGCTAGCTAAACACTCTACTATACCTCCACTTTTATTCACCTCTACCCACCACATCAACTTGACATACTTCTCATAATCCCTCCAGTACTTGTAGAAGTAGTAGTACCCCCTAAGAGTATTGGGTTTATACCTTGGATCATCACTCCACTCCCACCCCTCACAAACCCTCCTACATAGTGCCATTAGAGGAATTTCTGGATGTCTCTCTAGGAATTCATACAGATCCTTTCCCATAGCGTACTTCCACTTAGCCTCATCATCTTCTCTCATCTCCGCTTTCTCACTAAGTTTTCTCTGTAGTTCTACTATCTCCATCTCAAGCTGGTCGAGTAGATCCTCAGCGTACTCCTCCTCATCAACTACTACGTACTCCACCATCCCCAATCTCACCTACCACAAACTGGTACCTGCCAAAGTCCCCCACAATACTGAGGACTTGCCCATAAATAGTGATGTGAAGTTGCCATTTTCTGATAATCCCCTTCTTCCTCAACTCCTCCATGTACTCTATGACTGCATCCTCTCCCTCACTCTTCAATAGCCTACTAACCCTACTAGCAATTTGTTGAAAGCACTTCTCCTCCTTTCTCCTCCACTTCTCATTTACTCTCTGCTTTTTCATAATCCCTCACCAATATCTCTACTAGTTTTTCGGAGAGAGCTACAAGTTCAAATTTATCGGAGTACGGATCTGGAAAAATGTCTACTAATCCCTCCCTCTCCAGTTCATCAAGTGCATCATACAGTATACTCCAACTCGTGATCCAGCTTTTGAGATCCCATTCGGATAGTGCCACCCACCTACTACGGGAGACTAGTGTCCTTCTCAACAACCAATACAGTATGGAGTACTCGACCATCCGTAGATGAACCTTATAATGCTTCTTTCGTATATGCTGTTTCAGTCCCCTATTTAACCCTTTGAACTTCTTACCACAGTACGGGCATTTAAACTTCTTATCAGAACATGGAAAAGACTTTTTAACACCTTTTCCCCTCTTACTCATGGGGACCGCCATGTCTACCTACCCTATGAACATATAAAACTTTCTTTTGGAGGGTAGGTAGGAAACCTCAGAAATCCTTCATCAAGATTATCCCGACTAGAGTCATTACCAGTGCTAGGAGTACCAACACCATCACTATGGCGACCATCAGAGTCAGCAGTTTCATGCAGAATTCCTTCGATGCATCTATGACCAATTTGTTCGGGACTAGTCCCCTAGCCTTTTTGAAGTACTCCTCGATGGAGTGTTTTAGTTGAGTGTACGCTATCCCAAACTCTTGGAGTAAAAACAGTACTATGATCACGAGTACTATGGCCGCAGTCAGCTTGACTAGGATTCCCATGCTATCACTCAGTGAAGAAAGGTTCGTCACCACTCGGCGGAAGGTACTTCATCATCCAATCAACGGATACTCCAGATATCCCAAACCCGCCATCATTTGGTCAACTCCTTGACAAACCCAGCTATGAACTCGCCAGCCTTCTCGACAGTACCGAACTTCTTCTCCAGGTAGTAGAATATGAGGCTACTTACCACAGCACCAGCCCCGAAACCGATAAAGAACACTGTAAGGTACCTCTGCAACTCCTCCCACTCTTGAGGCATTACTCTCCCCTCCTCCTAGTGACCTCGTATGCTATTAACCCGCTTACTGTTATAAGTCCTACTCCTAGTGCGATATATGGAGCGTATTTCACTATCTCTCTCATCAATTCCTCCCACCAAGGCGGTGGAGGCGCAGGCGGTGGAGCTACTGGTTTTAGTTCAAAACTACACTCAACCCTCTCACCAGCCCCCACAGTCACAATCCTAGATGCCGGTTCATAACCAGTCTTAGAGGCAGTAACCGTGTACGTGTTCGGCGACACCTCTACCTTGTAGTACCCACTAGAGTCCGTTACCGCAGTATATCCATCTATCCTGATTATCACGTCTGGTATAGGCTCCCCAGTCTCCGCATCCCTTACGGTTCCATAGACTACTCCCTTCTCTGGCGGTGGAG
>Ga0190308_1000689_pt1 | contig 10466 bp, 7 predicted proteins | sample 48700756_MG_FD_165050 | JGI IMG/M metagenome (GOLD analysis project Ga0190308, IMG submission 165050) | Hydrothermal vent sediment bacterial communities from Southern Trench, Guaymas Basin, Mexico - 4870-07-5-6_MG | ecosystem: Environmental > Aquatic > Marine > Hydrothermal vents > Sediment ...
AGCTTACCATACATAAAATACTGTCTCTCCAAACCTCTATGCAAAACCATTTTACTGCATAGACTTAAAACATCTAGACGAAAATAATGTGAAATTAGTATATCGTTTTCTCTTAAAAACCTATATACATATTTCATTTGCTCATTATTAAGAAAACTTATATCTATAATCCTAACACCATCAAAATTCTTCAATATATTCATTATACTGAAAGTAGGTGCAATCCTAATTATATGGAAAAACTTTTTCTCCACATGTTTAACTTTATCTATGAGTTGATGTAGCCAGCAATACTCGGCAATATATTCCAGCAAATCACTATATAGTGCTAGGTCTAGGAAATCCCTATATTCAGAAATCTTATTAAAATCATTTAAAGAAACAACATTATCTAAAACCAAACCATACAAAATATCTGGATCAACCTTAGAGGAAAGAGGCAGTACACCATCCTCAACAACATATATCCCATCCGCATCGGGATACATTTTTCTAGGCAAAAAGAATACAATCATAACTATTCACCAAACTCTGTTAAAGCTATTTCCTCTGGAACAATCCTCAGGAGAACTGGATGAGGAGTATAAATTCGTTTAAGAACCGCATTTCCCGGCTCTCCACGTTTAAGCCAATTAATCGCTGAACTATCCAATCCCATGTATAGGCGAGTATAGCTCAAATAGTCTGGCTGACTAGCTCCTAGTGCAAGAGTATATCCGCAGAAATTCCTATAGACCTCATCTACATCGCTCCAGCTGTGAGTTAATAACATTAATGCGACACCGAATTTTCTGTAAATTCTTGCAACAGTAGTTGTAAGAGGTTCCCCAAATTCATGAGAAGGTTTTGCGAAAAGATGAGCTTCATCTATGATTAGTAGATATCTTATTTTTGTCAATCCCTTCTCCAACGACTTTTTAACTATCTTTGTAAGAAACATGTGGAATGTGAACCTCATAATTTCGATTGGCATCATTATATATTTTCCACTTTTTGTCGATCCGAATGTCAGCAATATTGGCTTATTCCTATCTAAGATTTCATCTAAATTGATTGACTGGGATGAGAAATATGGTAATATTTCTGCTATTTTACTTGCCAGAAAACTATACCTTCTTTCAAGACTCTTAAATAACTCTATAACACCAATATCACTATTATTTTCAGCAATATTTCTAATTATATTTCTCTCCTCGAAACTAAGAGGTGCAATATAACGCATAGCCTTGAAAAACTCATTCAAATCAATACTTAAAGGATTAAATGGGTAATCAACTAAATCCACTATAACTCCTCCTATTGTCTGAAAGAATTTTCTGTATTCGCCGGAGGGGTCGATTACAATGGGAGTAAAACTACCTTTAGCCCTCAAAATAATTGTCCGTGCAGTAGTAGATTTCCCGGAACCTGGGGGTCCGATCAATAAACCGTGTACATTTTCCAATCTATTAAGCTCCAAATAGACCTTATCATGCTTTGCAGTCGCTGATACTCCTAGATAAATACCTTTAGTCGTCCTAGGTGTAATAAATGAGAAGGGGCTGAATACTGCTAACTGTATACTTGTCCTTAAAAACTGAGGTATACTCCATGAATTAATTTTCTCCTCAAAATCCTCATATATTTCGAGGAATCTTCTTCGTTGAACGCCGAGAATTCTACAATAAATATCCAGCATCTTATCCTTCCTTGATTTAACCATAGTTATGCCCATGTTTCTTAGAAACTGTAGAGTCAATCCAACACTTTTCCCACCTGTACAGAAAACAGAAACTAGGAAAGGCATCTCACCCTTCCGAATACGATCAACCAACATCAAAGTTTTAGCTGCACTCCTAACATCTCTGATTTTAGCAATACTCTCCTTATCCAATATATCCTCGCTTCTTTTCTCTAATCGATAAATTCTGAGGATATCATATGGCTTTAAATGAATGAATATTGTACTGCCCCCGATATTTAAGTCTCTCATACTTAAAGCGATACTGCCTATTTCACTCTTTGAAGGATATTTCTCTGTCAATAATCTCGAATTGAAAAATACTTTGTCTTTAAACTTCAGCCACAACTTATTGTATTTAAGTAGTGATAGATGATGTTTCCACACACTTACCGTCAACGCCACCGTTAATGGTAAAATATATGGTGTCATGAATCCCAATAAATTTGACAATAATATTATGGATGGAACAAGAGCTGAAGGTCTTTTAACCGTAAGGGGTTTCTCTAACAATCTTACATTAATCTCCCTCTCAACATCATTCACCGCTATAATTTTCGAAATATATCCCTTATGCAATAACTGATTTTTAAGGGCTTTTACTTGACTAGCAAATAGTTTTAAAGCTTCGTCACTCTTAATATTAGCATATTCAGCCGTCAGCCTTAAAATATAATAATTATTTTTAATAATAATTAGAATATCTAAACTGCTATGTAGAAATCTCATAAAGTATTCTGCTAAGTCGCCGATACCCAGCTCTGATTCAGTATATTCTGTTTCCTTGACTGCTAGAAATGTCGTAACATAGATCTTCTTTCCAGCTCTAATCAAATAGTAGTCATCCCCTTTTTCTACGCTGTCTATATCGAGTAAGCTAAGCATATTCTTTAAAGACGTGAAATTATAGTACAGCTGTCTGCCATATCGAATTCCTATGAAAAAGCCTAGAATTGACAATAAGGGTAAAACTATGTATATATTTCTAAACAATAATGCGAGTAAAAATATCATTAGTACAAGCCAAATCAGGAGAATCCATTTAATTCCTGGAATATACATTTCTTTCACCCCTTCCAGTTTTACGGAATCTATTCCTTATATGTGGATAGTTTTTGCGAAAATATTCTACACAATACTTCATATCTCTAATTATACCATATTTTTCATCAATCTCCTCTAACATATTGTAGAATAGGATGTATGGATCCTCCTCCATTCCTTGAAGAACTCTAATCTCGTTGTGAAATGCGACATATAGAACTATCTCGTGAAGCATTTTTCTAAAAACTTTTCTGGCATTTCTTTCAAAATTTCTATCATATTTCTTTAGATAGTGTTTTTTATAGAACTTTATTACACTCCTATCTCTGCAAAGCTTTTTCAAGCCATATTTATGTAGAGTTATATAGTCTTCTGAAAGAAACTTCGATATCTCTATTAGACTAGCCCAATTATCAATCCTCATTTTTAATACTATCTCCCATCCCCTCAAAATCATAATACCATATTTATCCACCATACTGGCCACCCTCCAGAAACTTTGTGAGAAATTCGATACGATAGTTTAATTCATCGATAAGCCTATCAATTAGCAAAAGCGTTGGCTTATATTTCTCCACAAATTCATTACGATATTCTGGAGGTATGAATCTGAGAGAATCATCATACTTCATCCTATACACATCTCTAGCCAATCTAAGCTTATCCCTATATGCTATGCATTTATCACGATATTCCTGTAAATACTCTAGATATTCTCTTCTCAATAAATCAGATCCATATCCCCTTCTAAGAGTAAAGATAGCTTCATTAAGACTTTGATTAACATCTTCTCCACCAATCTCTACGATAATAGCATTAACCTCATGGTTAATCTTCTTCATATATTGAACATTATTTCTAAGCCTATTCAGATTCTCAACAATAACACTTACATCCAATACTGGAGCCAAAAATTCCCTAACCTCCTCAGGAATTCTCTCCTTATCCACAGTCTTTGAATATCTTTCATAGGGCAAGAAAGATAGTAAGTCATAGCGTCCTTCAATATTCTCCATAATTTTTTCAAATTGCTCCAGCTCTCCTCTCGCTTCATAGTATTGTTTTAGATATCCCAGCATATAGGGTAGAGAATATTGTTTAAAGTTGTTTGATAAGATAAGATTTTTAAATAACTTGGCTTTTTCATCGCGAAGGGGTTCGGCAACCCTTTCATAAGAAAAAGTCTTTATAGGTTTAATTTCTCTAAACGGAAAATAGCATAGTAAATCATATCTACCCTCAACTTTATCCAATAATTTCTGATATTCATCCTCCAATCCAAGTTTAAGGTAATATCCCTTCAATACCCCTAGACTATAGGTTGTATCTTTTCCAGAAAATATGTTGCTTATATATTTCTTAAGATCCCTATCAGCTAAACCTATACCTCTACCAAATCCCTCAATATATCTCTTATGATAGCTATCCAACAATTTATAGAGATGAGATATATCTCTATTACCTAAAATTAATTGTTCACTTCTAAATAGAATATAATTTCTCATAGACACTATATTGATGTTTCTAAAGAAACGTGATAACTGTTCACCTAAAATACTGTCTTTAAGCTCCGATAAAACCTTGCTTAACAATTCTTTATTTACAGCTCCTTTCTCATAGAACTGTATAGTAAAACTATCCAAAATACCCGCATACCTATCATATACTTTAAGAAACTCACTATAACTCTTCAATTTAAATGGAAAACTATATACATATCCCTTATAGAATCTCTCTAAAGCCCTATACTTTAATCCGAAATCTACTTTTATCTTAGATAATTCCTCAATAATTTTCCTCTCAAATCTAGCTAGTTGACTAAAACTCTCCATCGACTTCAATCTATCTTTTATAGCTTTAGCGCCTATGACAGTTGAAAAAATAAGAAGGTCTAAAGGTCTTCGGGTAGATAAGAAGTATACAGTCCTCAGCTTTTCAGAAATACTGTAGAGTAGTGGGCTACCCTTTCTCTCCGCACCTTTCTTTGTAGTTCTATATCCTAGATAGAATAATCCAGTTAAAGGATGATGAAAAACTAGACCATATCTATACAAAGAATAAAATACTTTCCCAACTTTATCTAAATAATATTTTTCTACCTTTTTTACAAAATCTCTATCATTTATTGTTTTCCCTGTCTTTGATGCTAGTGCTAGAGCAGTAATATGTTTAAGCCCCATTTGTCTCAAAGCCCTATATCCTATCCTATATGTCGGATTAGTCTTCCGAGAAATAACGTCTAAGAATGAATATAGGCCTGAAGAAATGGTTTGACTTATAGAGCTATAAAATCTTGTCTTTTTAACTATTCCTAGATAAGTTAAGCCAGATATACTAATTCCTCCAAACAATCCGCTTAGAAAATCTATTATCATGAATGCGGATACAAGAATTGTAAATATCTGTATCATCAACCCATAAATTTTACTATGATCCTCAACCAAAAGTTTGAGATCTCTATAAAGAGGATTATCCTCAGTCCATAAAAACTGAGATAACTCGTCATACTCGAGGGGTAAATAGTACGTCAAATTGTGGATACTATATATACAGTTACATTTTATTCCAAAGGGAGCTCCTTCACAACTGTAAAGCCATACTATACTATTATTCCAACAGTAATAACAATTCCTCAAATATTCATCACCCCACTTGAAACGTGTGTGAGGATTAATTACCTCAACAAAGATTTTGGCTGGAGAAGAAATATTCCCATAGTAAGTTACATTAATTATACCGTAAATTGCATCTCTATATCCAGTGATCAATGGGATATCAAATTTCTTGACTATTAGCATATAGTCGTATCGTATATTATCTAAGAGTTCTGGATAACCTATATCTTCTAGAAAGGTTGTATTCAAGATAATTTTGTCAAATAGACAATCATAACTTTCAATAAATGTATCTGAGCCATTTATGATGCTAACAGTATTATATAGAAATTTAAATGGATCATATTTCTTATATCGCCAATCAAATAAACCGATATGCGAATACTTTGTCCACGACTCGCTTAAACTGACTTCAGCATCGAAATACTTTAAATAAGTTGTATTTAGGTCTGGAAAATCGATCTTAATAAAACTCCTACCGGTCTCATTACTTAGAACCCTATAATGACCATAAATTTCAATCATAACTGTGGTCTTCTTAATCCTAACCTTTTTAGTAATAGTAGTCCCATTTTCTAGAGTTATAGTAATATTTCTATAAACCCAGGTAACATTCACTCTATCTTGGGAAACATACTTTGGATCCAATATTCCTTGAAATACTGTTTGTTTGTAGAAAAACCATCCTGAGCTGAAATCACATATACCGCTAGATGCAATAGTATTATCTGTAGCGAAAAACTTAAATCCATCTTGAAAAAGTGGTTTTGGATAAACTACACTTAAATATATTTTGTCGCTGGGTTTAGGCTTTAATTCTCTAGTATTCATTAGATAGTCTAAGCTATATGAATCAATTTTACTGCTATTCACATAGACTGGAGAAGAATAATTGTAGTCGACCGGAAAACCCATCCAGCCCCATATAATAGCTTTAGGAATATATTTTCCAGTTGGAACCAATATATATCTAACATATTTTCCTAGATCCTTTGTAGTAGTAAGATATTGTGCATAACTTTCTCTAACACTTCTGTTCATAAATTCTAGATTTCTTAGATAACGCACCGCAGTATATTTTGGGCATGAAATATTTTTCCAAACAATCTCATCATTTTGAAGAAAAGGTATACGTTGCATAGGTATAATCTTCAGCCAACCCATAGAAACAGGAGGACTTTGTGCAATATTTTTTCTAATAAAATCATATTCCATACTGATGTTGTAGAAAATATAGGGTAGAAATACTCCTACAGCTAGACTAAACAATATTAGGCTTATGCCTAAAGGTCTAGTATTTTTGAGAGGTAGAATTCCTATTCCAATAAAATACAGTATTGGAAATATTAGTTTAGCTAGAAATACAAATACTACGAAAAACTGTCCAATGACAATCATATTTTGAGAAATATATGTTCCGGCTAAAGCAATACACTCCAGACTTCTATACGATAATTTCGCTACACCTACAGCAACTAATGAATATGGAGATGATGAAATAAAACTCATAATCAAAAACACTAAACTAACAGTCTCAACAAAAACACCATATAATGAACTTAGAATAGCCACACTCATAAAATCTTTATATGATTGAGAACCAAGCTCTCTTAACTCGTGTCCAACTACATTCAACTTATTCAATACATTATATTGATTAAAGAAAGTGTATGAGGTAAAAAGTATGGATGAAACTATTAGTGCAAAAAGACTATACAATAAACGATTATAATCTTCTCTACTCAACCTAGACTTATAATTAAACTTTAAAGCAAAATATAGAAATTCAACAAAACTTAGACAAAACGCAAGAAATAAACTAAAGTCTTGCAGAGATAACATGTGCAATCCCACCAAATAATCTCGATAAACCATAAATTGTGAGAATAACTAATGACCAGCAAAAACTAATGAATACAATAATTTTAATAAACTCCAATCCATCCGCTAACAATCCTGACTGCCCATTCCATAGACATGAGATAATTTCACTTATCTCTTGAAATGGAATCTTTATTGGAAATTCCTTAGTTTCCAATATTCTTATAAAATCTACTTTTGGTAACCATGAAAGAAATATTCTTAGTACAATCGGTGATGCAATCATACTTCCAGATATACTTCTAGTTCTATCATTTACTTGTAATGCTATCCCTAAACTTACCAGAAATTCGAAAACCCACTCGATAATTATACACAGTATATAGAGACTGTAGAAAATGAAGATAAGTGTCTGTGTTGTGAGATTGAGAAGCCAGGTCATTGAGATCCAAAGACCAACTAGTGGAGATAATATCATCGTGGCTTGCAGTCTAGCTGCTACAGAAGCTATTCCAACCTGATATCCTAATAAGTTATGTGAAACCTTGTTGTAGAAATCCTTTGCATTTGTTAGACTTGGAATTGTAAAAAATGTTTCAGATGTAATGACTCCAAGTGTGATGGACATAAAAATTAATCCAGCAATACTATTACTCACATGAGATAATCCTCTCTCCCTATCAATATCTGAGGGGAGATTATATAAGCTTAAACCATACAATAATTCTAAAAAAGATATACCAAATCCAAGTGATAAAAAAACATAATTTATCATTTATCCTCCTCCAAATAGCTCATTCCAGTTTATTGTTAGTGGTGCGCTTGGAATAACTCCTAAATATACTAGAAGGTCTGGAAGCCAGATTAGTAGCATCAATATGATTAATGAGATTATAGGCTTCTTAAATGCATCTAAGATTTCCCTTACACCTAGAGTCATGTATCCAGCTGGAGCCTGATACTCTATACCGCCCTTCAATCCCCGCAATACTGAAAAAGCAAATATAATTATAATTGCAATAGTTGCAGTAAACTTAATTGCTGCAATCAATAGATTCTTAAATTTATTTATGTCAAATGATATTGGAGGAGCTGGCTGAGCAACGAATTCTATTGAATACATTAGAAGTGTTAGGAATACTATAATTATTTTTAATTTTTTCTTCAATATTCCATCCTCTATATAATTATTTCAAATAATAATTATTAAAAACAATAATATATTATTTTCTTTAACCTAAGCTAATTTCAAAAGTGAAATAAGATACAAAATATTAGGTTAAATTTAGTTAAGATCCTAAATATCTTTTATTAAATAATTATTTATCCACAAAAACCTTATTACTATGTTATTTAATTATTTGAGGAGTTGTAGTATTTTTTGTGGTATTATATATTGTTTTCCGCAGTAGGGACATTTTACTGTACTTTCTTTAGACTGAAGTGGTGCTGATGCTCCGCAGTAGGGACATTTTACAGATATTGCTCCGTTTCTATCTATTTTGAATTCTACAACTACCTTATACTGTATAGTTTCTCTAGGATATTCTTGTACTTCATAGATAAGTGTTGAAATATTTTTAATAAATTTCCTCATCTTATCTCTGTCCACATATATTTTTTCTATCATACCATACTTCTTGCTCGATCCAGGAAATCCTAGTAGTACTGGTTTTCTCCTATACTTAACATCAATTAGTAACCATCCACTCTTCTCTCTAATATCAGTAATTCTTTTTAAAGGTAGTTGAAAGATTATCCTCCTATAGCCTACAGGTTTATTTTCAGAAACCTTTATTGCAGATAATATAAGTATTGAAACTATGAAAAGGACGATAGTTAAGAGTGCAAAGGTACAATTTGGAGGCTGAGATGTAATAAAATATATGAATATAATGGGATATCCTAGGAAAGTCATTAAGCTTAAAACGAAAGATATCAATGACCGTAACTTCTCTTTCCTACTAATCTTTTTAATCTCATATCTATATTCTAGATGAAAAAGTCTTTTATTTGTTAAAATGAGGTCACCATATTTCCACATTGGAGTTCCTTTAAAGGCATATGCTACTTCTTCATAATCACTTATAGCACCAACATTTTTATATACATAAAGTATTTTCTCATAGGGGAGAAGGGCTATGAAATCACTCCAGTCACTAAACAATTGAGACATAAAGACACCAACAACCCCTCTACTACTAATTATGGAATACAGTTTTCCTATAGTTCTCCAATTATTTATAATTTATGAATAACAAATAGTCTTAGGTTTGTTTTTACTTTGCTACTTGTTCCTATTCTATGTTCTATGAAGGTTGAATGGTTTACTGACTCCTTGATAATATTTTACTATAACTTTTTGATTCAGGGATCGATATACTATTCCGAATCCTGCTTTATTCATTGATTCTGAAACTTTATCTCCAATCTTTTCTAGAATACATGTGTAGATATATAATTGATCTGGAGTAGTATCTAGTCTAGATCTATTAAATTAATGAAATTATAAAATTTATATTTTCTTTAATGTTATTCTGATTCCATTTCTTCTATATTCTCTTCTTATTACTCTCCATTTTCTATTTTGGCTATCATTTATTTCTTCAATATTTCTTAGATATAGGTTTATTAAGTATGGTGAAACCTTGGCTTTATATCGAAGATTTCTGTATATTTGGCTTGAGCTTACAGATGCGTAAATAGATTTGAAGCCAGCTAGAAATTTTTTCATAAAACTATCAATTATTTTATACTTTTCTATCCTAGATTTTTTAAGCAATTGCTCGCTCATATTCTCGCATTATTTCTAAAAAATTATTATATAAATGTTGAAGATCTTGAGTTTCAGGGGGAGGGGGGGTTATCAAATAGTAAAGTCTTTGATAAATTTGCTGTGATAATTCTATATTTAGAATATAAAATAAGGATCTATCTCTATGAAAAGCTTCGAACTAAGCAAAAGAGTTAAGGAATAGAAAGAAGAGGGGAAATAGCTTAGGGTTGATAATCTATACATCCCTCCCTGTTTATTGTAAATTGTGCGGTAGCTCCCCTAGATATTCTTGGTGAATCCAAGCATTCTATTAAAATAAAGTCTTTTCTTTTCTTCAAGAAAAATCTATGTGTTGCTGCATGCGCTACAATATTTCCACCTGTTGGTGATTTTATTGCGATTCCGAAAGGTACTGGTTGCACTACAACTTGATTTGTATAGACTACTGCAATATTATATATGTTTGAATAACGCTTAAGCCAGTCTAATA
>Ga0190308_1000692_pt1 | contig 10456 bp, 9 predicted proteins | sample 48700756_MG_FD_165050 | JGI IMG/M metagenome (GOLD analysis project Ga0190308, IMG submission 165050) | Hydrothermal vent sediment bacterial communities from Southern Trench, Guaymas Basin, Mexico - 4870-07-5-6_MG | ecosystem: Environmental > Aquatic > Marine > Hydrothermal vents > Sediment ...
GTTCTATCGCCTCCACCGGCAAGACGGCCGGGAAGCGGGAGGGGATAACCGGCCCCCTGCCCCAGCCGGCCTGAGGGGAGGAGGCGAGGCTCGGGGATACCCGCACATGCCAGGCCCTTCTCCGGGGAGAGCGTTTACGTTAAACTTCGTGTTGTTTCGGGATGGAGATCATCGCGCATCGTGGCGCTTCTGCTTATGCGTTGGAGAACTCCCGGGCTTCAATCGCGCTCGCGCGGCGCTTGGGGGCCGATCGTATCGAACTGGACATTCGAGTGACCGCCGACGAGGTCCTCCTCGTCCTTCACGACGAGCGCCTAGAGCGCACCACTACCGCCACCGGTCTCGTACGGGAACGGAAATATGCGGAGCTCACAGGTGCGCGCCTGAAGAACGGGGAGGAGCTTCTCACCCTTCAGGATGCCCTGAGCATCACGGCTGACATCCCCCTTTATCTAGATGTTAAGGCCGAGGAGGCGTTGGAGCCCCTGGTTTGGACCTTGAGGAGGCATCCAAACGTGGAGGTCATCGTTTCCTCCAAAAGCGACTCCTTCCTACGGGCGTTCCACAAGAGGCAACCTGCGTTACCACTCTCCCTCCAGCTCAAGGGGCCGGATCCCCACGCGGTGGAGCGTGCCCTGTCTGTGAAGGCCACCCTTATACATCCGTGCTGGGAGAATGACCCGGACCCGGTGGGAGCCCTTAAGAAATCCCTGGAGGATTTCCGGCGGGCCGGCCTGGGGGTAGTGGTATGGCGGGAGGATGACCCCCATAGGCTACGGGAGGTGAAGGCCCTGGGAGATCCGATCCGAGGGGTTACCACAAGCAGGCCAGACGTAGCGCGGAGCATCCTGAAGGAGGGCCTACATGGAGCTTTTCCACCGTCCCACCGATAATCCCATCTTAGAGCCGCGCCCGGACGTGCCCTGGGAAGTGAAGGCGGTTTTCAACCCTGGGGCGGTGGAACATGAGGGGAAAGTGTACATGCTCTATCGAGCGGTGGGGGAATACGAACGCTATATCTCCCGTCTCGGCCTCGCGGTGAGCGTTGATGGCATCCACTTCGAGCGCTTCCCGGAGCCGGTCTTCGGGCCGGAAGAGCCCTACGAGCGTTTCGGGTGCGAGGATCCGCGCATAACCCCCCTGGAAGGCCGCTTTTACATCACGTACACGGCGCTTTCAGCGCGGGCGTTTTCGGAACGGGGAAACCATGTCGCGCTGGCCTCCACCGCCGATTTCCGGCGGTTCGAACGGCATGGGGTGATCCTACCGGAGTTTGAGGACAAGGATGCGGTGATCTTTCCCCAACGGGTGAAGGGCAAGTACGTGATGTTTCACCGGATCGTCCCCGATATCTGGATCGCGTACTCCGACGATCTCATCCATTGGTACGGCCACAAGAAGGTAATGTATCCGCGCCCGGGGTGCTGGGATTCGGTGAAGATCGGGGCGGGTCCTCCGCCGGTGAGGACCGAGGAGGGGTGGCTTCTTTTTTACCATGGGGTGGACAAGGCCCGGAGCTACCGCATGGGGGTAGCCCTCTTCGATCTGGACGATCCCTCGCGGCTCATCTCCCGTCCTCTGGAGTACATCCTGGAGCCCCGGGAGGAGTGGGAGCGGGAAGGGGACATCCCCCACGTGGTCTTCGCCTGTGGGGTGGTGGAACGAGGGGGTGAGTATTACCTGTATTACGGGGGTGGCGACAAGGTGGTAGGGGTAGCGAAGGCCCCGGTCAAAGAGGTGGTGGAATTCGCCCGCCGGGGCTGATTTTGCCACCGTTTGCGAAACCGAGGTGGGGCGCGATTTTCCTTTTGTAAAATGATCTTTTGGGTTCCTATGGTGTTGACCGTTACCTTCCACGGAGATATAATTAAGCTGCTTTAAAAGGTGATCAAATGGGAGGTGATAGTGGCGTCGTACAAACGCTTTCAGCTTAAAAATTAGGAAAATTTAAGGAGGTGGAATTATGAACAGGTGGTGTGTAGGGCTCTTGATCGCCGCGATGTTGGGCTTCGCCGGGCTTGCTGCCGAAACCGTTGAGATCACGGCTTGGGCTTCTGGCTCGCCCGTCGATGCAACCCGCTGTCTCAACTTGTATCTGGCCGGCGGATACCTGGAGAACGAGCTGGATGCCGAGGGGGCCGCGCTGGGAATCGATGTGACCTGCCAGTACACCCACGTCGAAGACTGGGCAGCTTACATGCGCCGCTTCCGGTTGGCGTTCGAGGCCGGACAGGCCCCATGGATATTTGCAGCCGGGCATGAGCTGATCGGCGAGCTCGCCGATGCCGGCTTGATCATCCCCTTGGACGAGTACTACGAGAAGTACTGGGACAAATATGAACTCGGGGATCTCTACCAGCCCCTGATCGAGGCGTGCAAGTATCAGGGCAAGCTCTACGGGTTCCCCCAGGACACCGAGGCCCGCCCCGTCTACTTCCGCAAGGACGTCCTGCGGAAGCTCGGCTGGTCCGAAGAGGAGATCGAGGCACTCCCCGAGAAGGTGCTGAAGGGTGAGTTCACCCTGGACGACATGATCGCCGTCGCCAAGGAGGCCGTCGAGAAAGGGCTCGTGGAGTGGGGTATCTACCACCGCCCCTCCCCCGGCGGTTACTTCCACATGATCACCATGGCCTTCGGCGGGATCCTGCAGGATCCCGAGACCGGCAAGCTCGTCCTCGATAAGAACGCGATCCTCAAGAACCTCCAGTTCCATGCGCGTCTCGTTGCGGAAGGGGTCACTCCCGCGGCCATGACCCAGACGAGCTGGCGCTCCATCCACAAGGCCGTGGTCGAGGGCAAGGTCCTCTTCTGGTTCGGCGGGACCTGGCACTGGGCCGAGTGGCAGAGGGTGGCCTACCACGGGGAGCTCGGTACCCTCCCCGAAGAGTACGAGTGGGAGAACCTCGGGTTCATGCTCGTCCCCGCGGCCGAGAAGGGCGGCAAGCCGGTGACCCAGTCCCACCCCTTCGTGTATGTGGTGACCAAGCAGGCCGAGAACCCTGAGCTCGCGTTCCGCCTGATCGCTTTGACCGCAAAGCCGGATCTCGTGGCCAAGCATGCCCTGGGCTCCGGCCACCTCTCCATCCGCAAGACCAACACCGCCGAATACACCTCCTGGAAGTTCGGGAACGCTGTTACCTACATGCTTGATTACACCACCACCATCCCCAACCACGCCAGGTGGAGCGTGTACCACCGCGCTGTATACGACGCGATCCAGGCCGTCGAGACCGGGGCCATGTCCCCGAAGGAGGCCCTTGCCTGGCTCGAGGACAAGCTCACCAAGGAGCTGGGGGACGAGTTGATCGTCAAGGGCTAAACGATCACGAAAAGGGGGAGGGTACACGACCCTCCCCCTTTTCTTTTTTTGCGTTTTGGGACAAAATCTCCCCTGGAACATGAAGCCCAAACGCGTATGGCGGCGTAAACGGGCGATTCCGATCAGGATCCCGCCCCATATCCCTTTTCTGCTACCGTTTGCCTTTTTAGTGACCCTCTTCTTTTTTGTCCCCGTTGTTCTCAATATCCTCTTAGCATTTACGGATATGGACTTCGCCATGCACTGGAACTTCGTTGGGCTGAAAAATTATTTTCGTTTCTTTACCGATCGCATAATCCCCAAAGTCCTGCTGAACACGGTGATCTATGTCACGGCCACCTTGGCCATCAACGTAGGTTTGGGCTTGGTGTTGGGGATTCTGAGCACTTATTATGTGCCCGAGAACGTGGGGTTGCTTTTCCGCGCCATATGGCTCCTTCCCCGAATGACCCCCCCGGTGGTGTACGCCCTTCTTTGGCTTTGGGTCTTAGATCCTACGGAGTATGGGCTCCTAAATATGCTCATCGGTCAAAACGTCAACTGGACGATGCAGCATCCACTGGGGGTGGTGATCATCGTCAACGGAATGGTGGGGGCATCCTTCGGCATGATCATCTTTTCCGCCGCCATTAAGTCAATACCCAGGGATTACATCATGGCAGCCCAGGTCGACGGAGCATCGAATTGGCAAATTGTGCGGAGGATCATCATCCCGCTTCTTCGCTGGCCCCTCATGTTCGTTACCTCATGGCAAACGCTTTCGCTCCTTACCTCGTACGAGTACATCCTCCTTGTCACCGATGGCGGACCGTTTTACAAATCGGAGGTTTGGTCCCTGTATGCCTACCATACGGCCTTCTCACACCAGCTTTACGGTTACGGGGCAGCCATCGCCATGGTCCTTGTGATCGTGGCCATTGTAGTGACCATGATCATGCTCAAGATATTCGGCTTCCGAAGGCTTATGGAGTTGGCGGGAGGAGGATGAACAGGAAAAAGGAGCGCAGATACGTTGCACCTAGTACCTGGACCCGGATTGTCCGGCGGGCTTCGAGGGGAGTCCCGTATATCCTCCTTGCCCTTTCCTCCCTCCCCATCTTATCCATGTACCTTTGGCTCTTGATGAGCTCCCTCAGCAGCAAGGTGCTCTTCGGTTTTATCCCGGCGGAGTTCACCGCAAGAAACTGGCGCTTCCTATGGGAACCGATTCAAATGGGCGCCGCCGCCCATCTCAGTGTTTGGAAGGCCACATGGAATACCCTCATTTTCGCTGTATCCGTTATGTTGATAGTGGTTTTGGTGGCCACTTTAGCCGGCTTCGCCCTTTCACGTATGCAATTTCGCGGCCGCGAAAGTATCATGCGCCTTATCATCCTTCTCCACGCCTTCCCCGGGATAACCCTTCTCATCGCGATCTTTTACGTACTGTACTTTCTGACCCGAGCTACCCACATAAAGTTCCTCGACTCGCTGTGGGGAGTCGCGTTGGTCAAGGCATCTTTGGAGATCCCCTGGTCCGCATGGATTATCAAGGGCTTTTTCGACAACATCCCATGGGAAGTGGAATGGTCTGCATACATCGATGGCTGCAATCGGTTCCAGGCGTGGTACAAGGTGATACTTCCACAATTAAAACCGGGAATTGCTGCCATCTCGATTTTCTCTTTCTTGGCAGGTTGGGGCGAGTTCATTTACCTTTATACCTTCATCTTCTCCGAGCAAAACCAGACCCTCTCCCTCCTCATCAAGGCCCTTATCGGGGAGTTCAGGTTCACCGATTACGGCTTGCTCGCCGCCGTTTCCCTCTTTTACATTATTCCGGTGCTTATCTTCTTCATCTTCACCCAGAAAGGGTTGATGAGGGTGACGGTAGGCGGGATCAAAGGTGGGCGGTAAAACTGGGCTACCGTGGTCATTTACGGCTCCGTGCCGTACGTTGGCTAGGGAGCCTGAGATTCTCCTTCTGATTGGCGGGCGTGAACCGTTCCTCCCTGGCCGTGTCGCGGTCACGCTTCCCACGGCCCGTTGCATTCCCCTGCACTGGGGGTTGTCTTGACAATACCATGCCTTCTTTCGGCACTCCCTCGATAAAGGTTATTCCAGAACCCAAAGAGATCGTTGCTAAAGGGAAACCGGTAAGGCTAGAGCAAGTAAACGCAATCTTGGCCAATCGGGTGGACAGATTTGCTGCAGATATCCTACAAAAAACGTTTAAAGATGTGTGCCACCTTGAAATCCCAATCCTCGAAAGCCAAAAGGCATCGGGAGCTGGAAAAGCCGTGGTCATAGGTATACCCAACCGCGATCCCTGGGTGGCCGAGTTTTGCTCCAGATATGCGGTGGAGTTTCCAGAAGAATTAGGAGATGAAGGCTATGTGCTTCTGGTGGACGGGGGCGGAATCCTGGTGGCGGCCAAGGGAGCGGCGGGCGTGTTCTACGGGGTGCAGACCTTGGTCCAGGTTCTGGAGTCCGGATGCCGGGATGGAGAACTTCCCGGTCTCTGGGTCCGGGACTGGCCCGACATGCGCTACCGAGGACTTTTAATAGACATCAGCCGGGGCCCTGTGCCGAGGATTGATTACCTCAAGAAAGTCATCCACACCATGGCCCGATACAAATTGAACATGCTTACCCTGTACACCGAGCACACGTTTGCCTTCAAAAAGCACCCGGTCATCAGCCCCCCGGGGGCGGCCCTAACGGCCGAGGAGATTAAAGCATTAGGGGCATATGCTAGGCAACACTGCGTGGAGCTGGTAGGGAATTTTCAGTCCTTGGGGCACTTCCGCAACATCCTCAAACATCGGGAGTACCGGGATCTGGCCGAGACCCCCTTTCGCTGGGTCGTTTCGCCAGCCAAAAAGGGGACCTATAAGCTTTTGGAAGAACTGTTTTCAGAGATCGTCCCCGCATACGAGTCAGAATGGTTCATCGTCGGCTGTGACGAACCCTGGCACTTGGGCGAAGGTGCCAGCAAGGCTTGGGCGGAGGAAATCGGCGTGGACGGGGTGTATTTGGAACACCTCTTGAAGCTCCGAGAGATCCTTGGGCGATACGGTAAACGGATGATGTTCTGGGGGGACATGGTCCTAAAGTACCCCCGCCTCATCTCGCGGATCCCAAAAGATGTGGTGGTGCTAAACTGGGCGTATTCAGCACAGACTGACTACCAGGATCGGGTGAAAGCGTTCGCAAAGGCGGACATCAAGCAGTTGGTGTGCCCAGGGGTGTGCTGCTGGAACCGCATCTTCCCCGATTACGTAAACGCCATCTCAAATATTCAAAACTTTGTGCGGGAAGGTTACCGTGGAGGCGCCCTCGGCATGTTGAACACGGCCTGGAACGATGACGGAGAGAATCTCTTCGGGTGTAATTGGTACGGTATTTTGTGGGGTGCAGAGTGTGCTTGGGGGCCGGAACGGGCCAACCGAGAGGCTTTTAGGGAGAAGTTTTCCCCTTGTTTCTACGGCGCGGACCTTCCGGAAGTCACGCACGCGATTGAACTGCTCGGGAGTTGTGAACACGTGATTTGGCCCGAGTACACCCTCGGTATCAAGACCAATGCATTGTTCTGGGAGGATCCTTTCAATGCCGACACGCCAAAGGAGGTTAAGGATTTTTGGGAAAAGATAAGGGAGGTCGGCCGCCGAGCTGAAGAAGCGGAGACCCTTTTGGAAAAAGCTGTGTCACGCGTCAAGCGAGAACGGGAGAACCTGGATTTTTTGATCTTCGCTGCCAGAAGAACGGCCCTCTTGGCCCGGAAGTTCCTCGAGGGACGTAACATCCTGGCGGAATATCGTTCCCTCTCCAAGCATCCCTTCGAGGCTAAACGGGCAGCTTCGAAGTTGGAGGCCCTGGGCTGGCGGTTGGCCGAATTAAGGGCCCAGATGGAAGATTTGGAGGATGAGTATGGGAGACTTTGGCTAAAGGAATATCGGCCATTTTGGCTGGAGGTCAATCTGGCTAAGTACGACGCTTTGATCAAGCGGTTAGAGACCCGAGCCACGCGACTTTTACGTATTGCGAAGGAACGTGTCAGGGGAAAACCGCTTCCCCCTCCCGAGATCTTGTTAAAAGAGGGCGATTGACATGTACTCAGAAGGCAAGGGGTGTTGGAGGTGGTTTCCAAAACTCGTGTAGCCTTAGCTAATGGATGACCAGTGGAGGGGGATCCGACCGCTTTTACCTCCAACCCGCCCGAATCGGCCCTCCTCGGGCCGACGACCGGGAGGTCCTGAACGGGATCCTGCATGTACCGCTCGAGCCTGGATGAAGAGGGGAAGCTTTTGTGGTCGCGAGCGTTCCCTCCAAACATTTTATGGAGCTGTAAAAGCGCGCCCCGCCAAGGATTAATTCGCCACGCCGGGGGTGTGGACCCGTTTGGGGAACTGAGGGATGTGCAGGAGCGGACAAGGCTCAAGCAGAAGTTCCACGCCGCGTTGGCTAAGACGACGGGGCGGACGAGGCAGGACATGAACCGTTGAGATGGGCCTACACCGAAACGGGAAACGTGATGGCCCGTCATCACAAGGTCCTTGGCTTTGTTCCGGGAGTTCCAGGGCGTGAGCGTGGCGGACACATGGGTCCAAGGATGCCCGGTCAAGGGGCTGTGAGACGCCCCTGGGGGAGAACCTTATGCCATGGGGACGGCGAAGCGATATACTGCACCGGAACGGGCTGAAGGGTTTGCGATATAGATCAGAGGAGGGAAACATGGGTTGCCTCGGCGTGCGCTTTCAAAGATGTTTTTCCAAAAAGGGACCCAATTTCGATGGACTTTGGCTTTCCCCGGTAACGTTTTCGATGGGGCACATCGAGAGGTAGACGGGATTAAGGGAGGTCGGTAAAATTATTTGCGTTCGATGTCATGGCATCGATCAGGCTCGAGCGGCTAACCAAAAGGTTCGGCAAGGTTGTTGCCGTAAACAACCTGAGCTTGGAAGTGCGGGATGGGGAGTTCATCGCCCTCCTCGGCCCCTCCGGGTGCGGCAAGACCACTACTCTACTCATGATCGCCGGGATCTACCGGCCCACCGAGGGGAAGATCTACTTCGACGACGTGTTGGTCAACGACGTGGCCCCTAAAGATCGTTACGTGGGACTCGTCTTCCAGTCCTATGCCCTCTACCCCCATATGCGGGTCTACGACAACATCGCCTTCCCCCTCCGCCTGGCCAAGGTCCCCAGGAAGGAAATCGACCGCAAGGTCCATGAAGTGGCCAAGCTCACCAAGATCGAGGAGCTCCTCGACCGCATGCCGGGGCAGCTCTCCGGCGGCCAACAACAGCGAGTGGCACTGTGTAGGGCCCTGGTGAAGGAACCCGAGATCCTCCTCCTGGATGAGCCCCTCTCCAACCTGGATGCCCGGCTACGCATCGAGACCCGCGCGGAGATAAAACGGTTGCAACGGGAACTCGGGATCACCTCTATCCTCGTAACCCACGATCAGGTGGAGGCCCTCACCATGTCGGAGCGGGTGGCGGTGATGCATCAAGGGGTCCTCCAGCAGTACGGCCCCCCCGACGAGCTCTACGATCGGCCCCGGAATCTGTTCGTCGCCTCCTTCATCGGCGATCCCCCCATGAACCTCATCCCGGTGGAGTTCAAAGAAACCAACGGCAAACCTTCTTTGGTGGCCGACGGTTTCGTCCTTCCCTTGGGGGAGGCATGGGGGAAGGTTTTGGGACAGATGGACCAGGGGAAATTCACCTTGGGGATTCGGCCGGAAGATGTGCGCCTCTCTACTGAGAAGGAGGAAAATGCCTTGCTCGGCGAGGTCTTCCTCACCGAGCCCCTGGGGGGTGGAACGTTGGTCCACTTCAGGTTCGGGGAGATCTCCTTCCGTGCCCTGGCTTCTCGGGAGATCAAGGTGGAAGTAGGCGACAAGCTCTGGATCGTTCCGGATCAGGAAAAAATGCATCTTTTCACAAGCGATGGCCTTTCCGTGCGGGAGGTGGGGCGTCAAGATGCTCACCAAGGATGATCGCGAAAGGGTTATCAGGCATGCGCCTATCCTTCGCTTCGACGAACGGGAACCCTTCATGCCGGTAAAGGTAGGAGTGGAGGTTTTCCGCAAGCCCGAACGCTCCCCTTCCTTCCCCAGGATCGTGGATGTCCCCCAGAACGCCTCTTACACCGTGGAGTACGCCATCTGGTGGGACTGGGACATCCAGCACCTCTATGAGCTCGAACACGTGTGGATCTCGGTGGATGGGGAAGACAAGGTGGTCAATGTAGAGGCCAGCTGGCACGGGACCTACCGGCGCTTTCCCTTCTGGAAGGAGGAGGAAGGACATCCGGTACTCTATTCCCAACCCGGAAAGCATGCTTTAGCGTTCGATCCCCGGGAGTTCCCGGTGATGGACACCATCGAGGCCTGCACCTCGCAGGCCGGATCCATGGGGCTCTTGGTGAAGGACTTCTTCGTGAAGGAGTTCCCTGCCAAGACAAAGGACCTGGATCGCGCGGTGGAAAGCTATCTAAAGGCCAAGGCGTTCCAGCCCACGTTCAAGTTCGAAAAGGTTTACCGCTTCCCCGATGATGCGTTCATGAACTGGCACGAGCTGAAGGAGTATATCCCAAAACGCGTCAGGGAGATCGTCAACCAGCTTTCCCTCCAAAAGCAAAAATAGGACCTAGAGGCGGGTTCATTCCCACCTCCGCACCTCAATGTAGAGGTGGCGTTTGATCTCCTGCTTGGTGGATTTCACAAACGGTTCATCCACCAAGTCGATATCCTCTTTGCTCTTTATCCTCTTGAAGAGGGCCAAGTTCCGCTGGGCCTCCCTTATCTTTTCCCACAAAATCTCCTTGGCTTCTTCCTTTTCCGTTATCCCCTGCTCCCGTAGGGCCTCCCAGTTGGGGTAAATGAGCGCTGCCACCACCACCTTGTCCTGGCGCCGGGCCTCGTAGACCATAACCTCCTCGATCTCGGGGATCCGGGAAAGCTCCCACTCCACCTCCTCCGGATACACGTTCTTCCCCGACTCCAATACGATCACGTTCTTTTTGCGGCCCGCAAGATATAGCCTCCCCCTCCAGTCCAACTTCCCCAGGTCTCCCGTGCGGAACCAACCGTCCGGGGTGAGCACCTCTCTGGTACGCTGGGGGTTGCGGTAGTAGCCCATCATCACGTTG
>Ga0190308_1000693_pt1 | contig 10454 bp, 23 predicted proteins | sample 48700756_MG_FD_165050 | JGI IMG/M metagenome (GOLD analysis project Ga0190308, IMG submission 165050) | Hydrothermal vent sediment bacterial communities from Southern Trench, Guaymas Basin, Mexico - 4870-07-5-6_MG | ecosystem: Environmental > Aquatic > Marine > Hydrothermal vents > Sediment ...
CCTGAAAATGATGTTACTATCGCTATTAAATCCTTAACGAGCTCTTCTTCAGGACTTTTACTTTCTTGATTTACCACAACGAGCTCGACTCCGTAATCATCAAAAATCTCTTTCAAGTATCCTAAGCCAAATCTTGCAAGTCTATCTTCATACTCAACAACAACTTTCTTCGCTTTTCCTTCTCTTATGAGCTTTAAGAGCTTTTTGAGACCTCTTCTTCGCTCATTCAAACCTGAACCTATGTCTTCTATGATGTCGACTATCTTCAAACCTTTGTTCTTGCAGTAATCTATAAGTCGCTCTCTCTGTCTCTTCAAATATTCTGCTTGCTTGCGAGTGGAAACTCTCGCATATATAATTGCGGTGTTATCCTCAGGAGAAGGAAGGCGGCCCATAATCCTGTCTAACTCTGCCTTCTCCACAAATCTGTGAGTTCCTATTCTAACCCCTTTTATCAAGCCCCTGTCGATGTATTTCCTCAGCGTGTTCGGGTGCAGCCCTGTGTATTCCGCCGCTTCCTTCATCCTCATCAAAGGCATCATTTATGTTAGAGTGAGAGGGGTTATATAAACTTATCGGTTACTGTTGCGAACCACCCCTCATTCAGCCTCTATGCGAGGAGCGAGCATGTAGACAACCTTTCCGTTTCCATCGGCAATCTCAAACTCCATTTTCAGCGGGTAGTCCGTGCCTATGAAGAGCGTGAGCGTTTCTGAGGAGATGCCCTTAGCCATCGCTGCGAGATATTCAAGCGAGAACAGTGAGCGACAGTCGCTACCGCTGAGATGCATGAGCTCATCTTTGTGCAACGAATATCGCATAGTTTCCATGTCCCCCTCTGCTTCCACGAAGAAGGTGTTGTTTTGGACACCTATTGCGATTTGGTCGCTGATTTTCTCCGCTGCCTTTAAGACTTTCTTGAAGTCATCAGCGTCTACGACAACCCTCGTGGAAAACTCAAGCTCTGGTATCTTCGGCTCGCCTCGCAGCGACGAAGGGTCTAAGAGCGAAAGCGTATAAGCGTAAGCAGAAGACTGAAGCGCCACCTTGTCGTTGTCTATGTCTAAGGATACATCGCCAACAGCGAAGCGTAGAACCTCTCGCAGTTTGTCAAATGGAACGCCTACGACTTTCTCACCTTCTGCTCCGCCTTCGGCGTTGTATTCGTCGAAAGCCTCTCGCTTTAGTTCTAAATCAACCAAAGCGACATTCGCAGGGTCAACAGCACGCACTTTCCACGCCTCTTCGCCTATCTTAAGGCGAGCCTCGTCAACGACAGCAAGCACGGCATCAACGCATTCTCTCAGAATGGAGGCATCTACTCTAAACATAAACCCTCACCTCCTAACAGCTTCTCAAGCTCCTCCTTATCCTCTACTAACGCATTGTAGTAGTCCTTTATTGCTTTCTCAGCCTCCTCTATTCTATCCTTCGCATATTCTATCCGGTGTTCTATTTTCTTCCGCTGCTTCTCACTCAAAGCATCACTGTATTTCTCCAAGAACTTTCTGAGAATTTCGAGCTCTTTTTCGTGTGCTTCTTTATCTCCTTGCGCATGTTTCCAGTTGCGATAATTCCAGTAGAAGCTATCTGCAAATACTCCTAACGCTATTGCACGCACATCCGCCATCTCTTCGCTACTCATTCACACACCACCCCCTCATAAGCCCAATGCTACGCCGTTTTAGTACCTCTACCTTAACTCTACAGTCATCAGGACATAGCGCTGGTTCATACTTAAAGGCGCATTGCTTGCACCTTTCCCTTATTTTTCCCACATCTTCTTCCACCATCCACATCACCTCTTACAAAACTCCCCCACATCCTCAACCCTCAACCCCTTCCTCCCACCATTCAGCGCCCAAATCCACAACTCCGCTTTGCAGTTGTGAGTTTGCGAGAAGCGGAGAATTCTCTGCAACTGTTCTTTCTCTCTCGGCGAAGGATGCCATGCCTTCTTCCTTGTCCCTTTCACCTCTACCACTTTCACCACTCTTCCTTTATTGAGGACAAGGAAGTCGGCGCCAAAACTGCCGATTGCCACCTTTATGACATTATCCTTCCCGTACTGCTGGACGAGCAACTGTTTTGTCCGATATTCGTCGCTGTACCGTTCCCATTTTCGTTAACAGGCATCATCAAACATTATCAGCCCGGGCTCAATGATATATAGCTCTCTGCTAATCTTTAATAGGTGCGTCGTTGCTCGCTGTGTGTCCCGACGGGAACGGTCTGCCGGGGAGCCGACCTCCGTCTTATAGACGGTGGCCTTGGCATCCTCCAGCTTTGCCTTCTTCTCCCCACTCTCATCAAGAATGAACCTTCTCCCGACGTTCATCGCTCCGACATAATCCCTGTCTGCTGTGTAACCGCATGAGGGACAGTGGAAAATTGGATAAGCTTCTCCTTTCTCATTCAATCTATCAGGTGCTTTGACATGCTCCCCTTTTGAGTTGCAGCGAGGACAGATCTGCGAGGTCTTGAATGCTTTGACAGTCTCAACTCCAACTCCTATACGCAGAGCTTTATATCTTGTTGTCGTTATGATGTCTCCTCTTCTCCACATTGAGAGCAACCAGCTGAGGAGGTTTCTACCTTTGGGAGGTTGATATGACTTGAGGTCTTCGAATACGATGCAACCACATCTGAAGGCTTGAGCTATTCTTATGATGATGTTTGAGAGTTCATGCGTCAGCTGCTTGAGAAGGTTATTCATCTTGTTCCACTTCTTCTTTAACTCTGCAGATAAATGAGTGAGTTTACTACCTCTTATCTTCGACTGGATGTTGTTTATCTCTGCTCTTATCCTTAGAATCTTCTCCTTTACTGAGGGCAACACTCTCACAAAGATTGGTGGTGATAACTGATTACCAGTATAGTCCATGACCACAGCAGATACCACCTTCCTTTCTCCTAAGTCAATACACAAGATGTGCTCTCCGAATTTCTTCGCAACTTTCACCTCAAAAGGAAAGACGAGCTGATATTGGAAAAATCCGCTTTTCAATCGGCGTCTCACAAGCGTAGGTTTTTCCATCTTATGCAATGCAAGCATCTCCTTGAATTCGGGATAAGCGTCTAAATCTTCCTCAAACCACCCCCATCTTATCTTCTCTCCGTCTTTCACAGGCAGCTTGACTCTAAGGTGGAGTTTCAGCTCTTTGTCTTTAACTCTATAACACAGCTGGAAAAGTTGTCCTTTATATCCTTTTGAGATCTTGCCGAAACCTATTCTACCGTCGTCAACGCTGAATGGAAATGTGCCTGAAAGTGATGGCTTGACACACTCCACATACTTCTCAGGTAGCACTCCGTTCTTCTCATAGTAGTTCGCAATCTGATAGACCACCTGACGCAGTAAGATGTAGTTGTAATATTTCTCGTTTGCAATTAGTTCCTCTCTTATCTTCTTGAAGGCCCTCCTCTTCTTCCCCTTTTCACTACCCACACCACCATAATACTTCAGAAATAGTGGTAGAACATCATAGAAGCAATCTTTCCGCTCCTTCTGCGATCTCAGCACTCTTCCAACAGCTTCCATAATCCCTCTTCTGAAGCGTGATGGTAGCTCTTTCCACTCTTCATCATCTGGAACGAGGTTTTTATCCTCGAAAAACTTGTATGCTTGCTTTGTTTTATCGCTGTGAATTTCATCAATAATTTCTTCATCCCAGACCCTCTCAAGAAACTTGTTTGTAAACTTCACAACGAGCTCATGGAAAAGTCTGAGATTGGCTGCCCACTCTTTTGGGGTTGGAAGGGCATAGCTTAGATAAAGGCTCTCAGCCACTTCCATCACCTTCCGCAATTATTTTGTATCGTTATATATAAATGTTATCCAAATTCGGAGCTGTTGGCGAACCCTCTAGCTTTACTCCTTGCTCTATTACCGACTGCGCAAGCTCAGCAGCTCCTTTTAGCATCAGGAGCATCACCCACAGCGTAACAGCCAAAGCGATGATTGTTCGTGTGTCTCTCAACCTTGTTTTCTCTATGACCCACTCATCTTCCTTAATGGTTAGCAGCGGTATGGTCTCGTTATTGTGTTTGAGGGCAAATCTCCGCTCTGATTCTGTCGATGAAGTTATAATGTTCTCTTCTTCTCTTTGTGCTTTCAGCACAGCTCCTAGACTCGCAAAGATATATGCGCAGAAGCCTTCAGTCATCTCATCGTTTAGGTTGAACTCTTCCTTAGCAAGGAGCGCTACTTTGCGGGCGAACTCTTGGATTTTTCTTTCGTCTTCTTTTTTCATGTTATCGCCCTTCATCATACCACCCGTGTTGTGTTCTCTTCGTTAGAGTGTCCTCTGCTTTATTGATTCTCTCCTCTAATAGACTGATTCTCCTACTGATTTCCCCTATTGTTTGCACAAGGAAGGGTTTTTCCATCTCTAAGCTTTTCTGTAAGTCTTTTTTGAGTTTTTTAATGGCTTCTTCTCTCAGCTCTTCTAATACTTGCTCTTTGAGCTTTTCCTTGAATGTTCGGAATTGTTCGTCATTCTTCCACTCTCTTGCTATATCTTCCGCCGTTCTCCTCAAATCCCAATCTATTTTCTCTAAAAAGCGCTCTTCTATGATTTCTCTCACTTCCTTACCTCTGAATCTTGTGTCTGCAAGGGTTCTGAGAGTTCCTTCTACCCTCTCCATGATTTTCTCCTCAAGAACTTTACCCACTATTTCGTCAAAGGAGTCTGCCAGAATTCTCTGTATAGCTATGTAAGTCGCCTCTTCTATTTCGTGCTTCAAAGTTTCCTGCAATCTTCTGACCTCTAAGCGATCTAAGACATAGGGGAGAACGCTCATAATGTTCTCTCTGCTTTCTCGCAGCACAGTCATCACATCTTTTGAGGCTATTTCTAGAAGGGTTTCTTCACGCTTCTCACCTTCTTCATTCGCTTCCACCTCTTTCACCTCTTCCATTTTTTATCACCCCCTATGCTCCTTAACATGCTCCTCAAATGCCTCAATCGCGGAGCCTAAAGCTTCAAGGCCGAATCCTTCTATTTTAGCTGGAACTACATAACGACCTTGCCTTTCGTATGTTGGAAAATCTGCATTACAGAGAGGGCAATCCACTTCTATGTGGTTTGCCTCAAATGCCAGCCAAACTATTCCCACATCTGGAACTTCCACAGCCACAGCATTTTCATCCAAGTCCACTTTTACAACAGGAAGTATCTCTACGCCCCACCCTCTCAATATTTCCACAGTCTTCTTTAGTAATCGCTCCTTCATTTTCTGCGGTTTTCCGTAATTTCGCCAGGCTTCCAAAGCTCGGCCCCTAAGAGAAGCTATACCGCCGTTATTTGCACTCATCGCCAATCACCCTCTCTTCCTTCTTTTACCCCTCTTCCCCCTTGCTCCTTCTCCATCTCCTCCCGAATCTTCTCCTCAAGCAGTCGCTTCGCCACTGCGCTTGCGCTCTCACCCCTTGAGAGGAGGTAACGGTATAGTTCATCGCTCAGATACACAGACACCGTCGGCATCACCTATCACCTATTGGGTGATAGGTGTTAGGTTATTTAAGTTTTTCGGTTTTTGTCTTGCCCCTCTGCTCTCTCGCTTCGCATCTCGTCCTGAAGCAGCGGGAGGATGATGTGGGTGAAATGCTCCGCTAAGAACTCTTTATAATAGCGTTGCGTTATGCGCTCTCTGCTATCAGGGAGTGTTGCGAGTAGATAAGTCCGTAAATCCTTTGATGCGAGGGAGTGGCGGAGTGTTGCGATGTGTCTCCTAATGGTTCTATGCGTGAGAAGCTTTTTGTGATAGAGCCAATCTATAAATTCCTCCTCAAGCGGAGCTTTCCCCGACATAAGCCTCTCCATACTCCTTCACCCAAAACCTCTCCAATTCTTTCCACCCTTCTTCCGCGAGCAGCGCTGCGGTTTGCGATTCATTCGTCTCGTCGTAACGCCTCCACCGCCTCAATAAATTCACTCTCCTTCACGAATTGCCAATAGAACCTCTCTATAGGACATTGCCGATAGAATGCTTCCGTTTTCTCTCTCATCCGACGAACTGCATGCTTTAACGCTGCAATGAGTGCGAATGCAACTCCGTAATCAACGAGGCGAACCTTCTCTATTCTTATCTCGCCGTTCTCCACCGATACTAAGGGGATGTTCTCTTTCTCGGTTGTGTAAATGTAAGTGATGCGGTTTCCCTCACGACGAATCTTGAGCTGCATTTCTTATATCCTCCTAATCTATAAAAAGCCAGGCGAACTCTTCGCACGAGTATATATCAGCATCTGTGAGATTGTATTGTCGTTTGAGACGCTGGATTGTTTGCTCTATGCGATGAACTTCTCTTTCGTGCCGCTTCTTCTCTGCGATCAGAAAGGTGATTAAGGCTCTAACCTGCTCCTCAGACCAACGACATGTTGTTGGGTCGACCATTTTAATCATTAAATCTTCTTCTCTCCAGACATAAGTTGGATGAACATTGTTGCAGCGATTGATACGATAGCCTTCGCCTTTACTGCCTCGCTCACAACGAAGAGCATTTCCTCATTTACAATTCGACTTGCTTCGCTCACACACCTGCGCATCAACGCAGCGGCACGAGAGACTCCATCATCTTCTGCTGCTGCTTGTTCGGCTTCCGCCGCTTTCGCTGCTTTTGCTTTCTCACCTATCCCTTTCAAAACCTCAGCTTCTATCTTCTCGAACTCCTCACGCTCAAGCTCGCCGATAAGCTCTGATGCTTGCTTCTTCGTCAGTTTTGCGAAGTTGGTGATGTTTTTCTCTTCCTTGAATTTCTGTAGGTCTTTACCAATGCGGTGCAAAAGGGCGTAAATCTTCTTAATTTGTGCTTGCGTCACGGGCTCTTCAACAACAGCTTCTTCCGCCATTTTTACACCCCTCCACACATCTATCCATCACATCTACCACACCTACTACTCCTCCCACACCAGGTCACTCACTCTTTCTTGCAAGCTCACTTCTCTCACCCTTAAGAGACGAGAGGCTGACTTTCTTCCACTCAGCTCCCGGCCCCCAAACAACCGCAAATCTGTCCACTTCTTCTCTTTTTGTTTGAATTACCGCGCCTACTGCGGCGATTACAGCACCAGCTAAGATAGCGGTCTCTAACATCCCTGTGCAGATTTTGGCTATGACTCCTCCAATCACAAGAGCGACTCCGCAGAAAACCGTGATCGAGCCAATCTTCTCAAGTCTCTCATTGAAATCGTATTTAATCACCAGACTGATGTTGCAGTTATCGCAGCGCCATACTTTCTTAAAGAGGTCGTTGACAGTTAGCCGCATTCTCCTGCCACATTTTGGGCATTTCTTGCCAAACATCTTTTATTCCTCCTCTCTCATCCTCGCCTCGTGCACTTTCTCCGCAAGCTCAGGATTTTGCTCAATCGTGCGGAGGGTTTTGATGCCGCACCAGCGATGGTTTTTGTAGTGGAAGATGTGCTTCTCGTAGTCTTCTTGACTCTCAAACTTCAGACCGCAGATACCGCACACAATCATCTTATGCGAATGTTTCTCGGTCGTCCCCCCACTTCATCAAACAGCACTTCTCGGACGTAGATGCGCTTTATCCCTCGTCTTTCCGCCTCTTCCAAGACCGATAAAACCTGCTTTCCGCTTGTGTTCCAGCGGAAGCGTTTGCCTTGTGTGTCTCGGCACTCCATCACTGCATAGAAACCGCCTTCCTGGAACTGCGACATGCGGATCTGCCAATTCTCTATGAAGAAGGGTGCTCTCGCTTTGACTTCTCGAACCGGTAGCGATTCAAGGCTCAAGTCTATCGTCAGATCTCCAGCTGCAACGGTGTCTTCGCCAAACTCTTCAGGATGCTCTATTCGCACAGTCCGAGAGCCTGTTTTCGTTACAATGTAGTTTTTACATTCTGGACAGAGTAAGCCATGTTCGTCCTTGATTGGTGTTACCATACGAAGACACCAGGGGCACTTCCGCTTTTCTATCTCCCCTTTCCATTTTTCTATTTCCTCACTCATTTTTCACCACCTTCTTCTTCGGACTTCTTCCACTCTATCTCACGCTCAAGCTCATCCAAAAACTTGAGAATTCGCTCGGCTCTTGCGAGGCGTTTGCGAGCTGCAAGCCTTGAGGTCTCTTGCATCAGGCGCATCGCCTCTATGTATTCAAGTTTTTTCTCAACACTGTCTATACTTTCGACTTTCTTTCTGATGCTGTCAAGCGTTCTCTGCAATCTTCGTTCCCACGAGAGGTCTCCAAAATCTTCAGCCCCTATCTGTGCATCACCTTCCACTTTCATCACCCTACACCGTTCTCTTGAGGATATTTAAGCTTTTCTATTTTTTCTGCGGCGAGAAAAAGCGAAAAGGGTATATATGTGAGGGAGAAGTGGTGAAATAGGAGGTGATGTGGGTGGAAGGTCGCGCAGGTGTTGCGCAGGCGGAAGACCCCGCGAGGGCTGTGAGGCGAAAGCATCTCAAGGAAGAAATTGAAGAAGCGGGGAAGCGTAAGACGGTTTATACAGCCGTCACAGTGTTCTGCATAATACTCTTTGGCGTTGCGATAATACCTGTAGTGGTAGAGGTCTCAGAGTACGGTGCATTGGTGAGCTCTGAGGCTTTCATTTCATGGATTGGTGCGTTTGTTGCTGCAGTGCTAGCAATGGTTTGCGCTTATCTGAGCGAGAGAGAGAAGAAGAGAATATGGGAGCTAGAGAGTAAGCAAGGAGATGTGATAATAGGGATAGAGATCGGGAGTAGCAAGTCGGAGCGCTGAGGTTCATAGTAGTTGCAGGTTTTTATTTTTTTCCTTTCTTTCTATTTTTGAGGTGGTGTGTCGTGTGTGCTATGTGTGATGCTGAGAAAGAGATAGAAGCTTTCTCGTTCAAAGTTTTCGCCGGTGAGAACGTGCTCACATCACCTATGCCCGTTCCGTTCGATAGCAAGTTTGTGCGAGTTGATGTTAAAGTTAAAGGTGTGAGTATAGTTGGAGTTGTCTGTGTTGCCGAAGACGGAAAGATTGAGAGTAGAGTGTTTGGTGAAGGTGAGCACACTTTCTTTGCAAGAAGAGAAGAAATAAAAGAGATTTTTGTGCAAGCCTTAGGTCAAAGAGCAGGTGTAGGGCATGTTAGCGTTTCTCTTGCACCTGAAGATGGTGTAAATATTTTGGAAAAAGCGCTAGAAAAATATGAGAGATGAGCGGAGAGCGCGGACTAACGCTCTTCGTTTTTCTTGCAGAGCGGGTGGAGCGCCCGGCCATCCATCACTTTGCAATTAAGTACAATCTCTTCATGTATTACGACCCGTACGAAGATCTCGTGATCCTGAGCGAGGAACCTCTGCTCAGAAAGCAGAGGGATGAGGAGGAGTGAGGGGGTGTGTGTAAAAATGATGATCCTCACGGCAGAAAATGTCCGTGAGTTGTTTCTGCGAGAGGCTAAAACCCTCAAGGAAGCGCAAGAACACTTGCAGTTCGCTGATGGTGAAGAAAGTGAGAGAAGATTTGACGATGGGCTCATTGAAGAGATAAGAGCGAGAGAGCGTCTGCAATGGAGAATTGTGCAAGGGCTGAGAGATTTGCTTATTTTTTTAGAGAGGTTCGATGCGGTGGTTGTAGTAGTTAGCTAGATTGTGCTTATTCTGTGCTGATGTCTTCCCTTCTCCAGCACCATTTACCTCTTCCTCTACCCCAACCTCCGCTCGAAGTCTCACAAACTTCGACAATTTCACCGTTTTCTGCGTTTACTTTAACCTCGTAGCGTGCTTCGATAGGGCATGAATAAACTTTCCAAGTGATCTTCCAGACGCCTTTGTCGCACGATGCTTCTTCCACCTCAAAGCAAGCCCGCTCAAAGATTTTTGCGAGAAACTCCTTCGCTCTCAGAGTCGCCTCTAGCCCGTCCAACATGTATTCCACATTTGCCGCGACGCTTAAAAAATTTGCGGATAATTCGCAGCAGAGCGGTTGCAGCAACTGCAACAATCACGCAGATGCCACCGCAGACGCACATCTTAACCGAACATCACATCCTCTCGTGATTCTGCGAGCAGCTGACACAAGGCATCCCTGAGCCTTCGCAGCGCCTCTTCGTCACTCAAGGCGCTTTGAGTGATTATGCGCTCCTCTGGCGACGCCAGGGAAATGAAGAAGACTTTTGTCCCATCTTCTTTTTCAAAAATGTCCCAGCGAATGAACTTACAGTAGATCCTTCTGAAGCTGCCCACTTCTTCCTCCCACTCCTCTCTGCTGATGAACTCCCAATCTTTTCCTTCGCTCACGATTATAACTACCCTTACAATATTAAAATAATGCTTGGCGAAGGGTGTTCAGAGCAGAGCTGTGTGAATTGTGGGATGTTGTTGAAGAGAGCCTGTCCTATAATTAACTTTATTTTATTACAACTTGAGCTATATACGAGGTTAAGTTATGATAGTTCGCTCTCTAAGCAGGCTCGCTCGCTTGCTTATGAGTGTGGTGAGGTGCTTAAAGCGCTTCTGA
>Ga0190308_1000694_pt1 | contig 10447 bp, 16 predicted proteins | sample 48700756_MG_FD_165050 | JGI IMG/M metagenome (GOLD analysis project Ga0190308, IMG submission 165050) | Hydrothermal vent sediment bacterial communities from Southern Trench, Guaymas Basin, Mexico - 4870-07-5-6_MG | ecosystem: Environmental > Aquatic > Marine > Hydrothermal vents > Sediment ...
GTTTTAAGCAGGGGTAGAGAGGGGAGGGTTATATACCGAAAAGCATTTAAATAGAGAAGGATAAAATCTATATAGGTCAAAATAGGTGATGCGAAAATGGCAGATATAGTGGAAAAGGCGGTTAAGAAGAGGAGTGAGCGTATAGCGGTTAGTGAGGCGTATTATAAGGAAGGCGTGGAAAATCCGAGCAAGGACTGGTTGGAAGAGTTTAAGCGAGCAAAAGAGCGACGCAACGCAGGTTTGAGGAAGGCGATGGAAGAGGGACGCTTTGAGGCGGGAGCGGAGCGTGTCGGGACGGAGGGTTGGCAGGAAGCAACACTCGCAAAGGCGGACAGGTGGCTTACGGGAGCAACGAGTGATGTCGCACAGAGGAAGTATGAGGAGAGGATGCGAGATGTCGCAGAATGTATTGAGCGAGCAAAGAAGGCGGTAGAGGGTATGCCAACAACGACAATTGAGCAGAGGGCGGAGAAGTCAAAACGCTTCCAAATTGAGATGTCAAAGTGCATGGAAGAGAAGAAGCGAAGGCGTTAAGCGGGTAAATAAAGGGAGGCGAGAGGAGAAATGCCTCTTATAGAACCTTTTATGGTAAAAACCGCATTTGGAAAGGGAGCGGACAGTGCGGTAGAGTTATCTGCGGACACGGGAGAAGCATTTATGATAAAAGACATAATCATACATGGAAGCGACGACACCTATGTTTTAGTGGAAATTGAGAAAACGACAGTCGGTTTCTTTAGGGTAGATGGTGGAACATTAGGGTCGCATCTTCCCGCTCCGCAGGCGGTAACAAAGGATAATCAGGTTTTGCGAGGGTTATTGGCAGGCGGAAGTATTACGCTCCTCTCATATATGATTAAGCGAGGATGGATGGACGGTTATCCTGTCGCAGAGGGACAGACATTTAGGGTTAAACCTTACACTTCGGGTAAAAAACTCAATAATGTTATCATCGTTTATGAGAAATATGATGCGGGAGACATAAGGAAAGACATGCCAAACGGAAGCGAAGCAAGCGAGTATGTTTTCGTTAATTACGGACAACCTGCGAATGCTTTGACTTCTTCGGGAGATTATGAGATTAACACAGTTAAAACGAGTGCGGAGTTTCCCGATTTCCCCATAGGCGACGCAGTGCCGTCAAAGCATGAGATAGAAATATTGGGAGTTTTGGGGTCGGAGAGCATAGATTATGATGGAGCAGATGATTACACCTATACAAAATACCTAAAGTTTTACAAAGGTCGTAAAGTATTATTTGACGACGACAGGAACGGACTACCGTTTTATCAACCGACATTTAGCGGTATAAGTGCGGGAACATACTTTGGTAGAGGTTTTAGTATTGTTGGTAACTACTCCGCTTACGACAGGCGAGAACCTTACATACCGCCAACACCTTTGGCGTTTAAGGCGGGAGATGAGTTAAAGGTTTATATCACTGCGGGACAGGCGACAAACGCAGGCGAAATCGCACAAGGTTATGCGGAAATAGCGTTTATTGAGAGGGTTAAAATATTAGAATAAGCGAGGTGATGGAGGAAATGGTGATATACAACAAGGGAATAAACGGGAAGGCGAGTAGTGATGATGGTAACACAGTATTACAAATAACTTCCACAGAGGAAGAGAAGAAGAAGGTGCGACGGTTGATTATCACAGATGTTAATACAAATCCTATAGTGTTGGAAGTTTGGTTGGAGCGAGAGAAGATATGCGATGACATTCCTTTGGAGGTCGCAAACGACATCGCACCCGAAAGGGTAATAGAATTGGATATAGAGATACCTGTCGGACAGACACTAAAGTTTGTATTAAAACCGCAAACTTCGGGTAATCAGGGGACTTTGGATGGATGGGTAGAATACGAAATCATAGAATAGGCATAGGGAGGAGAGAGAGATATGCATGAGCGAGGACGAAGGCGAGAGTTTGTTGGTGGCACAGGGCGAGAAGTCAAAGAAGCGAGAGTGGATGTTGTATTACAACGAATTGAGGAGAACATAGGCGAGGAGTTAAATGTTATTCCGACGCATGTGCGACGATATGGTGTTAATAATATCTTCCAAAGGGCGTTTGCTTATTTGCTCGGTTGGCAGTCAAACGGAAAACCCATAAAAGTCGGAGCAACCGCAGGCGGACTTCTTAAAGTTGCTATAAGCGGAGCGGGTTTTGAGGAAATTGACACTTTGGAAGGGACTGCGACGGTAACATGGTCATCCGCACTTTCTTTCGCATGGACACCAAACCGCATACGCTTTGAGGCATTAGATTATCCTTACATAGCGAAGTTTTCCATAGATGGAGTTACATGGAGCGACGAAGTATATGTGGATGGAGATATGCCAAGAGATTTTGATATTAATGCTCGTTATGTAAAGGTGCGAAGGTATGGAGGAAGTGATGCGAAGTATTTTATAATAGGTATGCGATAAAATAGGAGGGGAGGAAAATGGTAGTAGTGATAAAGGAAGAGGATGCGTGGAAGATAATAAGAGCGTTAAACCTAAAGAAGAGGATGCGAGAATTGGAAAGGGAAATAGGCGAGTTACAACGCAGGAAGGCGGAATTGGAAGCGGAGTATGCGGATTTAGGCATTAGCATAGAATAGGAAAGTGAGGGGAAATGGTGTTAAAAGGAAATCTTCTTTTTAACGGGGACTTTGAGGCAGGAACAACAGAAGGATGGATTAACGGAATTTTTGGATTAACGGGAGGTTTAGATTTATCAATATCTTCGGAAGCAAAATATAAGGGAAATTATGGGCTTTTAATATCTTCCTCAGAACCTTATAAAGCATCATATATAGGATATAGTAAATATTTTCCATTTGAGGAGTATGAGGCATATTTATATTCTTTTTTTGGACAGTTAGTTAATGGAAATGTATTTTATGGAATGGTATATATGTTGGATGATAAAGGGAATTTTGATTATGGATGTTGTAATGGATATGTTATAGAAGGAGGTAAATGGGAGGAGGTTTGTGTTCTTATAAAACAGTTTAATGGTCAAACTCATTTTGCAATAGGAGGATATTTTGAGGGAGGAAGTAGTGGAAGTAAATTTTATTTTGATGAGGCGAAATTAATTGGAATACGGAGTATAAAAAGTATAACATTAAGAGATGTGGAGTTAATAAATAATTTAACTGCGGATAAAACGAGATATGTTAATTTAAGTATATTTGGATATGGTAAGGTATTTTCTGATGTTTGGGTAAGAGATGTGAGCGGGACTTCTCCGACATTGGATATTAATTTAACTTTATATAATCATCATCCTGCGGGAAATAGATTGGAAATAAGTCATTCTCAATTTACAAATACTGGGAGCGAAAGAATAAGTGCGGAAGTTACCGACTGTCGTCTTATAAAAGTTGATTATATAATTGGGGGAACAGACCCATCATTTAGTTTATATCATTTATTAACTATAATCCCAAAATAGAAATAAGGTGAGGGAGAATGAGGGGAAATCTTTTGTATAACGGAGATTTTGAGACGGGAACGACGGAAGGGTGGATAAATGGAGCATACGGTTTAGTAGGACAATTAAACTTTAGTGTGAGTGCGGAAGCGAAACTCATAGGAAATTATGGTGGATTATTGGAGACAACGGAAGATTACAAATCATCATACATAGCGTATGATAAGGTTTGCTCATTTGAGGAGTATGAGGGTTACTTATTTATTATGTATGGAAAAATAGTGTCAGGTTTAGGTATGGTCGGACAATTATACGGTTTGGATGATAAAGGGAATTTAAAGGAATATTACAATTTGGGGTATAACATAGAAACGGGAGTGTGGAGAAAGTTTAACGCAATATTACGAGGTTTAGGTGATATTACACACTTTAGTGTCGGGGCATTAGTTTGGGGAGGGAGCGGTGGAGCAAAATTCTATATTGACGAAGTAAAGTTAATACCGCTCAAAAGTATAAAAGGGCATATCTTAGCAGAAATACGGACATTCCAAAATGTAACAACGATAACGGACTGGTATGCGGTTATAGGATGTATAGGATATTGTAGAATTGAGAGTGTTATTGAGACAACAAATGTGAGCGGAACTGACCCGACGCTTAACACTCGTATTGATATTGGAATGTTTGGTGGAAATTACTCCACAATAACGATGTGGCATTCTCAAATAGAGGGTGCGGAAGTAAATAGAAATGGTCTTATGTTACCCGAAGCGAGTTTTATTAAAGTAAGGTATATAGTAGAGGGAACAGAGCCATCGTTTGATATAACTCATTACTTACGGTTAATTCCATATCCATAAAGGTGAGCGAGGAGTATGGAAATTGTAAAGAGAATTGAGCGTATGGAGAGGGAAATAGCGGAGATAAAGGAAGAATTGGTGGAGATAAAGCAAGGTTTGGCAAGAGTAGAGGAGAGTATAAATTGGGTTAAGCGAATACTCCAGTGGAGTTTTGGCATATTCGGGTTTATAATTGGACTTTTTATTACATTACTTTAGGTGGAGGTGAGAGAAAGAGATGGGTATTTTTGATATATGGAGTAGTTGGACGGACTGGCTCGGAGATTGGTGGAACGCATTTAAGGATAAAATTAGTGATATTAAGGCGGAATTATGGTCATGGGTGGATGATATAGCGAAATATTGGGTTAAGCAAGCGGACATGTTTTTTGATATACTAAAACATACATGGTCGGAAGTAGAGGACTTAATGGAAGATGCGAAATCTTACGCAGATGATATAGTAACCGACGCTATACTCAAAATAGACAGTTGGGTAACAACCTTTGGTGAGAGCGTTGCGGAGTTATGGAACAAATTAGAACCTTATTTCTCCTCAATTATAACGCCAATTGAGGACGCTTTGGACACCATACAAAATATAAAAATACCTTCTTTGGAAGATTTTAAGAATTGGGCGGACACTCAATTAAATAACATACTTAATTGGGACATACCATTTTTAAATCAGTCAATTAAGGATTTATGGAACGAAGCAGACAGGATTTGGAACAAGATTTGGGAAATACCCGAAGATGTATGGAAAGCAATATGCGGAGGTTGGGACGCTTTAACGGACTTCTTATTGGCGGAAGGCGAGAAGTTTATAGAGAAGATTTTAGATATAGACATACCAATTGATAATGTTATAGAGGATTTAGAAAGAAAGTTTAAGGGAGGGGAAAAATGAGGGTCGGAGATGTGATAACGAAAATAGTGGAAATTGCGACAGCACCACTCGCACCAATAGCGGAAGCAATAAACAATTTTGTTAAGGACTTCGCAGGAACATTAAAGGAAGGTGTGGATATGATTATTAAGCATTTTGAGGAGGAGTTTAAACCCGACATAGACAGAATTATTCCCAAAGAGTTAAAAGAGCATGATTATCTTAAAGCATGGGACGATTACATACAAAAGGAAGCGGGTAAAAAACCTATTGCACTTGCTCCCATACTCGCTTATTTAGGAACGACAGTCGCAGGTGTTGGCATAGGTTTAGGTTTAGGAGGTTTTGGTCGCAACATACAAAACTTCTTTAACTCACAATTGACACCGACACCGTTATCACCTGCGGAGTGTGCATATCATTTAAACCGTTTTCCAACGGACACGGAGAAGGTGGAAGGTTGGCTTAAGGCAAATGGATATGCGACAGATTTACACTATACGCTTTTACAAATGTATAAACCTAAACTTACAATTAGCGAAATAGCGACAGCATATTTGCGTGGATATATTGACGAAAAGCAATTTGTATTATTGTTAAAGGAACACGGTTTGAGCGAGAGAGATATTGATTATATTAAGCAAATAATATGGGATTATCCAACACCGACGGACTTTATTAGGTTTGCGGTGCGTGATGTTTTTGTGGAGGACAAGAAGATAAAGGAAGCATTAGAAGCGGAATTTCCCGAAGGTATAGTGGAATATGCGGAGAAAGCAGGGTTAAAAAGAGAACAATTAATGTGGTATTGGAAGGCACACTGGGAGTTACCATCACCGACGCAAGTATATGAGATGTTGCATAGATTAAATCCTGATGTTTTAAAGGTGCGTGGTGATGCTTATAAGCAAATGGGTTTAGAAATACCGAAAATTAAGACAACGCTTGATGATGTTAAAACATTATTGAGACAGGCGGACTATGATGTGCGGTGGAGACAGAGGTTGGTCGCAATTTCCTATTCCCCATTAACGAGAGTAGATTTGAGAAGAATTTATGAGTTAGGTCTAATAGGCGACGAAGAGTTATTGGCGAGGTTAATGGAAGTCGGTTATACAAAGAAGGATGCGGAGTTAATGGTGGAATTTTACAAAACCTTTAGACAGGAAGAAGTGCGTTTATGGACTAAAACCGAAATTAGAAATCTCTTATATTACGGTTTGGTAAATGAGAGCGAAGCGGTTGTTTTGCTTAAACGCATAGGTTACACGGAAGAAGATGCGAAGACATTAGTGGAGTTATGGAAGGCGAAATTAGCGGAGAAAGATATGAGGGAGACACAGAAATATGTGCGAGATGCTTATAGTTTGGGAACAATAACGAGAGTGGAAGCGGAGAAGAGGTTAAGAGCAGTCGGTTTGAGCGAGGAGACAATAAACATAGTTTTAGATAAAGAGGATGCTCGCAGGTTAAGTAGTGTAAAACTACCTTCCGCTTCCACAGTTGTAAAGTGGCTTAAGAATGGTATAATAACCGAAAGCGAAGCGAAGAAGATATTGGAAGAGATTAATGTAAAGAAGGATTACATACCGTATTATATAGCGGAAGCAAAGGCGGGTTAAAATGCCAACCGAAAAGGCGGGAGGAGAGTGGAAGAAGGAAGCGGAAAGGCGAGAAAGAGGGGAACACTTTTTAAAGATGCGGTTATATAAACTCGTTACAATAGTAGAGCGGAAAGGTAAATAGAGAAGTCGCAGAATTATATATCTATATATTTCTCCACTGGAAATATATGCGAAAAGGTTTTTAAGAGGGGTATCTTATACTATACTGGTGATGCGGGAGATGGAAGATAAAGGGAACATAGGGGAGAACGGGAAAATGAGAGCGTTAATGGATTTGCTTGCAAAGGAACAAACGCTTGCGGGAAAATATCACGGACATAGCGGACAGCATAGGGTCGCACTGCGAGAAGCAGAATATTGGGAAAATGTGTTGGCGAAAATGAGCGACGATGTAGAGGAGCATATAAAGAGAAAATGGAAGCGAAATTTGGAAAAGGCGAAAGCAAGGGCGGAATACCATGCGAAGATGGCACAGGAAGCGAAGGAAGAATTGGAAAAGGTGCGGAAAAGAATTAGGGAAATAATAGGGAAGGAGGAGAAGTGAGTGAGAAATGATGGAAAGGGAGGTTATAAGAAGGAAAATACGGAGCATAAAAGAATTGCGAGAATTTGTGGAAGATATGCTTATAGAACACAGTGAGCAACGAGCGAAAGCGTTTTACGCAAGACATAACGAGGGTTATTTCTATGAGCAAGGATGGATAGACGCACTTAAAAGCATACGGGACATAATAGGGAAAGAGGGACTACTACTATATCGTTATGTAATGGAAGAGCGAGAGGAGCGAGAAGAGGACAAAGACAGGGACATTCTATAACTGCGGTGATAAAAATGGTAAATGCGGTGGAATGTCGGTGGTCGGAGGAACAAGCGAAGGGACTAATTACCTTTCTCATAGCGGAGAAGAAGCGACATGAGAAGGATTTGCACCACATAGAACAAAGCATACAACGCATAAAGCGAGAGTTTGGATTTACCGACGCAGACATAGCGAAGTGCGAAGAATTAGCGTGGTTATATGTGGAATGGTGAGGAGCGGGAGGAGAAATGGGCAACAAAAGCATTCCTTCCACTCCTCCTCTTTTTTCCCATAAAAAGTGGAGACACCGCAGGGGTTACCAACGATGTGTGCAATACATAGGAATAGATAAAAACGACGATTTCTATGGTAATGGATTTCCCTTAAACTGCGTGATAAAGTTTAGATTACCCGTTTATCGTTATACTCCTCGCACATGGGAAGTAGCGAAATTGCTTGCGACACTCCGCATTCTATACGGAGAGGAGTATATGGAAGAGTTATTTGCTTTAGCGGAAGTAGAATACTTAAAAATGAGGAGGGAGCAGAAATGGCATATACATTTTGGGGAAAACTCGGATTAACTAAAGGCGAAGAATATCTGCGTTTAATGGAGAAAGCACAGAAATTAGGTTGGTCGTTTAATGAGTTACAAAGAGAAGCGATGCGACAAGGATTAAGTTACCGCAGAGCAGACATGTTGGACGATTGGCGACGCTTCTCGTTTGTAAGTAGAGCGAGAACCTATGAGGGAAAACTTACGCAACATGTATTCTATGAGGAAGTAGTTAAGCGATTACACGACGAAAAAGGTTGGTCGTGGAAAGAAATTAAAGAATTCTTAAACGAGAGGAAGCAACCAGAAAGATGGACACCAGAGACAAAGGTAAAAGAAAGAATTTACAAATCTTATTTGAGCGAAGCATTACCCGAAAAGGCGGACACCTAAACGCAGGTGATTATCATGGACATACCCGAAAACGAACCGCATGTAGATTTAGATAAAATTGTTTGGCGTAAGCGTCCATTACGCACCTTAACGGGAAAGGTAAAAAATCATGATATAGTCGGTTGGGACACGGAGACATTTAAGGGTTATGCTCGCTTAATCGCAAATTCCACAGGTCAATATCTTATAATTGAGGAGCAGAGGGTAAGCGAAGAAGCATTTACTCGCATATTACAATTCTTAACGAGAAAGACATGGAGAGGAACACACGGTTTCTTTTGGAACATAGATTATGATTTCTTCGCTATAATCAAATACGCAGGCGAGGACTTCGCCAAAGAGTTATATGAGAACGGAGAAGCGGTTTGGGGAGATTACAAAATATCATACATACCGAAGAAAGCATTTACAATACAAAGAGGACATAAAACGCATGATTTCTTTGATTTATATCAATTCTATAATACCGCTTTGGAAGTCGCAGGAAGGAAATATTTAGGCGAAGGTAAATTGACAGAATTAATAGACAGGACTAAACTTAACGATGATTTCGGTTTATGGAAAGAGAGAGAGCGAGAGATTATAATGTATTGTATTAAGGACTGCGAGATTACCGCTAAAATAGGCGTTTTGCTCAAAGACACGCTTAAATACAACATAGGATTTATACCGACGAAATACATATCAAAAGCATATATAAGCAAAGAATACTTCCGCAGACACACAACAATACCAACCGCTCCCGATTTTCCGCCAATAGTCAATAAATTGGCATTACTCGCTTACTTCGGAGGAAGGTTTGAGGTAACGCAAAGAGGTAACATAGGCGAGTGTGTATTGTTGGACATAAATAGTAGTTACCCGTATGCGATGACTTTCCTTAAAGCATACCCGAAAGACAGTTGGGTAAGGTCGGACAGTATAAAATATGAGAACACACACGGGTTTTACAAAATCAAAGTCAATACTAAAGATAACGCATTTATCACACCTTTCCCGTTTAGGTTTAGGGGTCGGGTTATCTACCCAAAAGGCGAGTTTATAACATACGCAACAAAAGAGGAGATATTGGCGTATGAGCAGGACTGCGACATAGAGATATTAGGCGGAGTGGAAGCGAAGGGAGAAGGCGAGTATTTCTTAAAGGATGTTGTAGAGCATTTGTATGACTGGAAGCGAAGAGCGAAAGGTAAAGAGATGGAGTATATGCTCGTTAAGATAATCTTAAACTCCATATATGGAGCGTTTTATGAGAAGCAAAAGCGAGGAGATATATACTTAACGGGTAAGTTATTTTCTCCTCCATACGCAACACTCATAACCGCTATTGGACGCATAAACCTATACAAAGAAGCGAAGAAATACGGACAGAAGGTTATTGGCATGGCAACCGACAGTTTGCTCATTTACGGGAAGCATAACACTCCCTTAAGCAGAGATTTAGGCGGTTGGTCGGAGGAGTTAAGCGGTCAAACCTATGTTTTAATGAGCGGTATATACAAAATCGCAGATAAAATAAGAATGCGAGGTATAGCGGTAAGGCGTGTTGGCAAAATCTTAACTCCGCATGGAGAGTTTGAGGATATTTTCGCATACATACGCAGTTACCCTAAACTCACACAATACAAGATTACGCATGAGCGTCCCGTCAAATTAGGCGAAGTTTTGACACACACAAAGACACGCAGTTGGGAGGATTTAAACATTTGGACGAAGGTGGAGAGAACAATAGACATAAATGGAGATGTTAAGCGAGAGTGGGAAGACATGTTTATAGATGGAGAAGATTTCTTATCACGCAGTATATCCTCTACACCAATAGACATAAACGAGTTATATGAGTATGTTATGAGCAAAAGGTGAGATTATGTTACCGCTATATACCACATGGGAAATCTATATAGACTATATTCCAG
>Ga0190308_1000695_pt1 | contig 10439 bp, 20 predicted proteins | sample 48700756_MG_FD_165050 | JGI IMG/M metagenome (GOLD analysis project Ga0190308, IMG submission 165050) | Hydrothermal vent sediment bacterial communities from Southern Trench, Guaymas Basin, Mexico - 4870-07-5-6_MG | ecosystem: Environmental > Aquatic > Marine > Hydrothermal vents > Sediment ...
AGGGTTGGAAGAAGGCGACACTCGCAAAGGCAGACCGTTGGCTTACGGGTGCGACATCTGCGGAGGCGGAAGAGAATTATGCTTCTGCTATGAGGGATGTTGCGGAATGTATTGAGAGGGCGAGGAAAGCAGTGGAGGGAATGCCAACGACGACAATTGAGCAGAGGGCGGAGAAGTCAAAGAGGTTCCAGATTGAGATGGCGAAGTGTATGGAAGCGAAGAAGCGAGGGCGTTAAATGTAATAAGGGTAAAGGGGTGATGCGAAAATGGCACTTGTTGAGCCGTTTATGGTTAAGTCCGAGATTAATATGCCGGTGGATGAGAGTTTTACGCTTCGTGCCGATACTGGAGAGAGTTTGCTTGTTAAAGATATAAAAATAGCAGAAAGTAATGCTAAATATTATATTATTTCTATTGATAGGGATACTATTGGCTTCTTTAGAGGCGGGGGACATGTTTTAGATTCGCATTTATATACGGCAAGAACGATAAATACAGCGGAATGTTCGGGACTTGCTTCTATTCGTTCTAAAACTTTGCTTTCGTTAATGATAGAAAAAGGTTTCTTTAAAGGATTTCCAATAGCGGAAGGTCAAAAACTAACTATATCTCCTTATCCAGATGGCACTACTTTAAAACATGTTGTTGTTTTTTATGAGAAGTATGAGGCGGGGGATATAAAGAAGGAAGACATAAATGGGTCGGAAGCAAAAGAATATGTTTATGTGGCATATGGACGAATAAGCGACGAAGTTAAGGAAGCGGGTGAGTATGTCTATGATGTAATGGTAAATCCACAGGAGTTCGCAGATTTTCCGTATGAGCGGGAGTGTCCAGCAAAAACGGAAATTGAGGTTTTAGGAATTACGGGATGGGAAGGAATATCTGTTGCTGATGCGTCAAATTATAGTTACACGAAGTATCTCAAAATATTTAAAGGTAGAAAGTTGCTATTTGATAGTGAGAAGAAAGGACTGCCTATTTATCAGTGGTTCTGGTCGGGACTTTCGGGACAAGTAGGAGGGCGTGGTTTTAGTGTTCTTGGTCAATATACACCTGTAGATTATAGGATGCCTTTGCTTTTTGACACGCCGATTAAATTTACCCCCGGTGAGGAATTACGATTGATTCTGGAAACTGGAGTAACAGGAAGTGGAAATGCTTTTTCGGAAGAGTTTTTGGAGTTGGGGCTTATTTTGAGAGCGAAGATAACGGAGTGATGTGGAAATGATATACAATAAAGGTTTGAGTAGGGAGAATAGCACAAACGAAGGCACAAAGATTTTTTCGCTAATCTCAAAGCCCGAGGAGAAGGTTAAGGTGCGAAGAATAGTGATTACTGATGTTGTGTCAAATCCGCTAATCATGGAATTATGGATTGAGAGGGATAGGATAGGCGAGGCAATTCCGCTTGAGGTTATAGCGGATGCGACACCGGAGCGGATAATAGATGTGGATGCTGTTGTGGAGGCAGGTTATGAGTTTAGCATAGTGATTAAACCGCAAACTTCGGGTAATCAGGGAAGCGTGAGAGGGTGGGTGGAATATGAGATTGTTGGTTAAGCGAGAGGAAGAAGGAAGTAAGGATTGGGGTTTTGAGTTTGATTTAAATGTTGGTTTTTGTTTGCCAAAGAGAGAGGGGGGTAAGAGATGTTACGCCGTAAGGGCAGGCGTCCATTTGTTAGTGGAACGGGAAGAGAAGTAAAGGAAGCGAGAGTAGATGTTATTCTACAACGAGTAAATGAGAAAATTGGCCCGGAGTTAGATGTCTCACCGTCTCATATTTATCGCTATGGTGTAAATAATATCTTCCAGCGGACTTTTGCGTATTTACTCGGTTGGCGTTCCACAGGCGAACCTATTAAAATAGGTGCGACATCAGGAGGTTTGCTTAAGGTCGCTATTTCGGGAGCAGGGTTTGAGGAAGTAGATACCCTAACGGGAACGGCGACAGTGGATTGGTCATCTGTTTTGGAATTTTCGTTTGTTCCTAACCGTATAAGATTTGAGGCGTTGGATTATCCTTATATAGCGAAATTTAGTATAGATAATGTAACATGGTCGGATGCTGTTTATATTGACGGAGAGACTCCGAGAGATTTTGACATAAATGCGAAGTATATAAAGGTGAGAAGGTATGGTGGAACAGATGCTCAATATTGGATTGTTGGAATGAGGTAAGGGAGGTGATGTGAGGAAATGACAATTGTTATAACAATTGAGGACGCAAGGAAAGTAAAGCAAGCAGTTGATATAGCGGATAAGATTTTAGAATTACATGAGCAAAAACAGAAAATAGAGAAGTATATTAATGAGTTAAAGGATAAACTACAGAGTTTAGGAGTGGAGATAACGCAGGAGGAGAGTGGAGATGGCACGCAAGGGTAACCTTTTATATAACGGAGATTTTGAGACAGGAACGACGGAAGGTTGGGAGGAAGGACCGTATGGAAGTGATGACCAATTTTTGCTTTTATGTTTAGATGTAAAACCGTATCGTGGCAATTATCATGGATATTTGGGAGCGGAGGTTGATGATGCGAGAGGACAATATGCTTATAATAAAATTTGTGATTTTGAGGAACACGAAGCGTATTTGTATGTTATATATATTTACAAGGACAGTGGAGCATACGCAAACGGACTTTTATTTGGATTAGATGATAAAAATAATCTTATAGATAAATTCCTTTTGGGACGAATTGAGGAAGAAGGAGTTTGGCATAAATGTCAAGCAATATTGAGGGGATTTGGTGATATTACGCACTTTAAGGTGGGACTAAATGTTGTTGGGTATGGAAGTTCTGGATTATATTATTTTGATGAGGCGAAGTTAATGCCTTTAAAGAGTGTTAAAAGTCATGTTTTAGCATATCATAAATATTGGTCGGCTGTGTCGGAAAATAAATCGTTTTATGTGCCTTTAGCATGTATAGGTAGGTGTAAATTTATATCTTCTGTCCAAACTTTCTTTAGTAGTGGAACAGACCCAACTTTAGATATTGATATTACAATTGCTTATTTTGGAAAAGTTGCCAATTTTACATCACTTTCGCATACTCAAATTAGTGGAGATGGATTTAGCGAATTAACGGCAGAACTGCCAGAAGTGTCATATATACAGGTTAATTATACATTAGGCGGAACAGACCCATCTTTTGATATTATACATGATATACGCATACAACCGTTATAGAAAAAGGTGAGCGTGAGAATGGAATGGAAAGAGCGTATTGAGAGGATTGAGAAGGAAGTGATAGAAATACGGAAGTTTGTTAATGATATGTCGCACACAGTTGCGAGAGTGGAGGACAGTATTGAGTGGATCAAAGTAACGATAACATGGGTTATAGGACTGATAGCGGGTTGTTTTGGGTTAATGTTATCATCAATTATATTGTAAATTTGTGAGAAGAGGGAGGTGATGATGTGATGGAGGAAGCGAAGTTTGAGATTATGTTACCGAAGAAGCGTGTGGAGGAGTTAAAGACATCTGCGAAAGTATTGGAAGATATAGAGCGGGAAATTGAGAGGGCGAGGTCTGCGGGTTTAGATGTGTCGGAATTGGAAGCGAAGGCGATGGAAGTGCGAGAGCGTATTGACAAATTGTTACGAGTATATGCGAGTGAGTGAGAGAGGGTGATATAGTATGGAATTTGATTTTTGGTCAATATTAAGTAAATTAACATCAATAGGAAACACTGTTCTCAATATTTATAATTATGTTAAGACAACGCTATGGAATAAGTTAGTAAATGCTTACAATAAAGCGGTGAGTATTTACAATTATATTACGGGAAGTTTGTGGAGTAAAATAATAAGTATATATGATAAAATAGAAACTGTTTATAATAAAATCGTTAATTCTATAAGCGGGACTGTTTTAGAAATTTTTAATAAGATGTCCGATATTTACAATTATATAACAGGCACAATAAAGACAAAAATAACGGATGCTTACAACAAAGCAGTAAGCATTTATGATTATCTTAAGAACACGATAAAGACAAAAATTACAGATGCTTACAATAAGGTAGTCAATATTTATGATTATGTCAAAAATATTATAAAGGCGAAGATTACGGATGCTTACAATAAGGCAGTTAGTATTTATGATTATCTAACAAGCATTATAAAAACAACAATTGACAGTGTTAAGGAAAAGGCAGGAGCGGTGTATAATTTTTTATCAACGACAATAAAAACGATTATTGACACCATAAAAACAATAGTGGAAAATATACAAAAGATGGTGGAGGAAGTTTATGCTCTTTTAACCGACCCTGCGAAGTTTGGGGAATTTTTATTAGACGCATTAGAAAAGATATGGTGAGAGGGTGAGGAGGAATGGGTTTAGGCGAGTTAATAGAAGGAACATTTAAAAAGGTTATTGATTATATTATTGACTTGGCGGATGATTTCGCAGATGTTTTAAAGAGAGGTATGAGGATGTTTCTTTCTTCCTTATTACGAGAAGATTTAGAATTATTGGAAGAGTATTTTGATAAGACAGTAGGGCAATATCCAGAATTTAAGGAGATTTGGGAGAAGGAGAAAAAAAGAATAAAGGAAGGTAAGACAAGTGCTGCGGGTTTTTTAATTCCACTTCTCGGTTATGCCGCTTCTTTTGGTGGAGGAATGTTAATGGGCGGTTTTGGTCGTGATATACAAAACTTTTTTAATTCCATACATCCCGTAACTCCCTTTTCTCCAGATATATTAGCGTATGGAAAACATACGGGAAAAATAGATGATAATGTATTTAAAACTGATTTACTCTCACAAGGATTTGCGGAGGGGAAGCATTCGGTTTTGTATGATTATTACAAGCCTAAACTTTCGCCTACCGCATTATTGGAAGCGGAAAAGCGAATTGAGAAATTGGATTATGATGTTACGCAAGCGTTAAAAGACGCAGGATTTAATGATAAAGAAGTAGAGATTTTGAGGGAATTATCTTGGGCATATCCTTCTCCAACAGATTTTATTAGATTTGCGGTGCGTGATGTCTTTACAACGGATAAAGAAACGCAGGAAGCGTTATCTGCGGAATTTCCCGAAGATATAGTGCCGTATGCGGAGAAGGCGGGTATGCGTAAGGATGTTTTGATGTGGTATTGGAAGGCACACTGGGAGTTACCGTCGCCGACGCAAGTATATGAGATGCTCCACCGCCTAAATCCAGATGTTTTAAAGGTGCGTGGTTCCGCTTATAAGGAAATGGGTTTAGAATTGGACAAACTAGAAACAACAAAAGAAACCGTAGAATTCTACCTTAAGCAAGCGGACTATGATAAGCGGTGGAGGCAGAGGTTACTCGCTATATCATATAACCCGCTTACTCGTGTTGATTTAAGGCGTATTTACGAATTAGGTTTAATTGATGATAACGAACTATTAGCGAGATTAATGGAAGTCGGTTATACGAAAAAAGATGCGGAATTAATGGTGGAATTTTATAAGACATTTAGGCAAGAGGAAGCGAGGACATTCGCAAAAACAGAAATTAAATATCTCTTATATTACGGCATAATTAACGAAACGGAAGCGAAAGTCATGCTTGAGCGTTTAGGTTATACCGAAGAAGATGCGAAGACTATGATTGAGTTATGGAAGGTTAAATTAGCGGAGAAAGACATGCGAGAAACTCAAAAGTTTGTGAGAGATGCTTACGCTTTAGGCGAAATAACAAGAGCGGAAGCGGAAAGGTTGTTAAAGGAAGCGGGATTATCAGAAGAGGTTATAACAGTTGTTTTAGATAAAGAAGATAAACGCAGATTAAAATCTCAAAAGTTACCCTCCGCTTCCACAGTTGTTAAATGGCTTAAATTAGGTATAATAACGAAAGATGTCGCATATAGATTATTAAAGAGAATAAATGTTGCGGAAGATGTTATTGACTTTTATATAAAGGAGGCGGAGGTTGAGAGCGGTGAGTGAGGAAGCGAGAGAGAAAGAAGCAAGAAGGGAGAAGAAGAAATATGAGAGCGAGCATCAATTAAAAGTCCGCACATATCATCTGCTCTCAATACTCACGGCGAAATCTAAATAGCAAATATCCGAAATTATATATCTAAATATTTCTCCACTGGAAATATAACCGAAAACGTTTTTAAGTGAGGGGTCTTACATAATAGTGGTGAGAGGTATGAGGGAAGACATACGGGTATTGGTGGAAAAAGCGACAAAGGCGGAAACAGAGGAAGAACGGAAAGAAGCGGAGCAACAAATTGTTGAGGAGAGCATAAAGCGAACACGCAAGGTCGCAGAGGTCGCACAGCGTATAGCAGAAATGTTCGGGCTTGCGGAGGAAGCGTGGAAAATGCGAGATTACGAACTCGCATACAAAGCATTACGGACCGCAAACGAACTGCGAGAGGAGTTTGAGCGTGTGTGTCAGGAGGAGAAAGAATGGTCGGAAGCATTTTGGGCGGTAATGAGGGAGGTGTGAGAAAATGAGCGGGGAGAGCGAGAAAATAAAAAGGTTAATGGAACTATTAGCGGAAGAAGCGACATGGCAAGGACGCCTTAACGGACATAGGGGGCAAGCGGAAGTAGCGGAACGAGAAGCGGAATATTGGGAAGAGCATTTGGAAGAAGGCGGTGATGATGTGGAGGAATTTATAAAACAAAAATGGAAGCGAAACTTGGAAAAAGCGAAAGCGAGAGCGGAATATCATAGAAAACAAGCATTAGAAGCAAAGAAGAGATTGAGGGAGATAAGAGCGGAAATAGATAAAATCATAGATGGTGAGAAAGAATGAGCGAAGAAAGGAGATATGTGTATATGCGGAAGACACAAAGCGGGAACGGCGTGAGAATGAGGGATGGAGAAATCGTTTATATCGCATCAATTCGGTCATTAGAAGCGTTTTTACGGGGCGAAAGAGAATTCGTGGCGTTTGCGAAGATGCCTTACCGACAAATACCTAATGAGAACAACGAAAGAAATCTCATATATACATGGTGCGATAAATGTCAGGGATTACGCTTTTTCCGCAAAATCTCCGAAGACAAATGGAGATGCCAGATGTGTGGGACGGAAAGAACCGCAACAGAATTGATAGAGAAAATGAGAAGCATATTGGAAACGGATTAGGTGGTGGAAATGGAAGAGGAGATTTGGGTGATAAACAAAACGGACAAGAAGATAACTGTAAGCATCAAAGAGATATATTTCTATTACGGAGACACAGCACTTCCAAACGAAGTAATAATGGAAGAGATAGGCGGAAGAGGGTATGAGCGAAGAATAATAGTGGAGATAACGAAGGTGGAAGAAGAGGAAAAAGGTGAGCAATAGTGGAGCGAGAAATTATACATAAGAAAATACGCTCAATAAGGGAATTGCGAGAATTTATCACTGATTATCTAATAGAACACAGCGAAATGCGGTCAAAAGCGATGTTCGCACAAAACAATTTCGTTATAGCGTATGAGCAAGGATTTCTTGATGCTCTCAAAACTATACGGGACTTGCTTTCCAAAGAGGGACTGTTGATGTATAGGTATATCTTTGAGGAGAAGCAAGAGCGAGAGGAGGACGAACATAGAGACACCTTTTAAGGCGGTGAGCGAAAATGGTTAATGCGGTGGAATGTCGGTGGAGTGAGGAGCAAGCGAAGGGTTTGCTTACATTCTTAATAGCAGAGAAGAAGAGACACGAAAAGGACATACATAACATAGAGCGGTCAATACAACGCATAAAGCGAGAATTTTCGCTTACAGACGCAGATATAGCGAAGTGCGAGGAATTGGCATGGCTTTATGTGGAGTTTTGAGGAGGAGAGGATAATATGAGCAAGGTAAAAATACCCTCTTCTCCTCCACTTTTTTATCATAAAAAAGGAAGACATAAGCATGGTTATCAACGATGCGTAGAATATGTCGGAATAGATAAGAATGATGATTACTTCGGAGAGGGGTTTCCTTTATGTGCTGTAATAAAGTTTAAGCGAAGCATATACCGCTATACTCCCCGCACATACGAAATTGCTCGTCTATTAGCGACACTCAAAATCCTATACGGAAAGGAGTATATGGAAGAATTGCTTACTTGGGCGGAATTAGAATATATGAGAATAAGGAGGCGAAAAGAATGGGTTACGCATTTTGGAGACGACTCGGATTAATTAAAGGCGAGGAATACCGTAAACTTTTAGAGAGAGCATGGAATTTAGGATGGTCGCAACGACGTTTTTTCCGAGAAGCGAGGAAGCGTGGACTTGGATATGCCGAAAAACTAATGCGAGAGGATTGGCATCGTTTCGGATATGTAGAGAGCGCAAGAACATATAGCGGAAAACTCACACAACACATATTCTTTGACGAAGTAGTTAAGAAACTACATGATAAAGAAGGATGGTCATGGAGAGAAATCGTTGATTTCTTAAATGAGCGTAAAGACCCTCGTAAATGGACACCCGAAACTAAAGTAAAGGAAAAAATCTACAAATCATATTTAAAGGAAGCGTTACCCGAAAAAGCAGATACTTAAAAGGTGAGAAAAAGCATGCTCATACCCGAAAACGAACCGCATGTAGATTTAGATAAAATAGTTTGGCGTTCTCATCCATTACGCACCTTAACAGGAAAAGTAAAAAATCATGATATAGTCGGCTGGGACACCGAAACATACAAGGGTTATGCTCGCTTAATCGCAAACTCAACAGGTCAATATCTCATAATTGAGAAGCAAAAAGTAAGCAAAGAAGCATTTACCGAAATCTTACGCTTCTTAACAAGGAAGACATGGCGAGGAACACACGGTTTCTTTTGGAACATAGATTATGATTTCTTCGCTATAATCAAATACGCAGGCGAAGACTTCGCCAAAGAGTTATACGAAAACGGCGAAGCGGAATGGGAAGATTATAAAATATCATATATACCGAAGAAAGCATTCTCAATACAAAGAGGACATAAAATACACGATTTCTTTGACTTATATCAATTTTACAATACCGCTTTACAAACCGCCTCCCAAAAGTATTTAGGCGAGGGTAAATTAACAGAGTTAATAGATAGAACTAAACTCAATGATGATTTGCGTTTATGGAAAGAAAGAGAACGTGAGATTATTGAGTATTGTATTAAAGATTGCGAATTAACCGCAAGATTAGGTATATTGCTTAAAGACACATTAAAGCATAATATCAAATTTATACCTTCCAAATACATCTCAAAAGCATATATAAGCAAAGAATACTTTCGCAGACACACAAGAATACCGACAGCACCCGATTTTCCGCCGATAGTTAATAAACTCGCTTTGCTTGCTTATTTTGGAGGAAGGTTTGAGGTTACGCAACGAGGTAATATAGGCGAATGTGTGTTGTTAGACATAAATAGTAGTTATCCGTATGCGATGACTTTCCTTAAGGCATATCCTAAAGATGCGTGGATAAGAAGCGACCAAATCAAATATGAGAACACACACGGTTTTTATAAAATAAAGGTTGATGTTAAAGACAACCTATACATCACGCCTTTCCCGTTTAGATTTAAAGGACGTGTGATTTTTCCAAGAGGCGAATTTATTACTTATGCGACAAAAGAAGAAATATTAGCGTATGAGCATGATGCGGACATAGAAATCATAAACGGTGTAGAAGCGAAGGGTGAGGGCGAATTTTTTCTAAAAGATATTGTAGAGCATTTATACGAGTGGAAAAAGAAAGCAAAAAATAACGAAATGGAATATATGCTCGTTAAAATCCTACTCAATAGTATATATGGAGCATTTTACGAGAAGCAAAAGAAAGGTGAGATTTACTTTACGGGAAAATTATTCTCACCACCATACGCATGTATTTTAACAGCATTAGGACGCATAAATCTATACAAAGAAGCGAAACGATATAAACATCGTGTTATAGGAATGGCAACAGACAGTTTATTGATTTACGGAAAGCACGACACACCATTATCCTCAAAATTAGGCGGATGGTCAGAAGAGTTAAGCGGACATACATATGTCTTAATGTCGGGTATATACAAAATCGCAGATAAAATAAGAATGCGAGGTATTGCTGTTCGTCGGGTCGGTAAAATCTTAACTCCACACGGAGAATACGAAGACATATTTGAGTATATAAAAGCGAAACCGCAATTAACTCAATATGTTATCACTCACGAAAGACCTGTAAAATTAGGCGAAGTCCTCACACATACAAAAACTCGCACTTGGGAAGACTTAAACATTTGGGCGAAGGTAGAACGCACCATAGATATAAATGGAGATGTCAAGCGAGAGTGGGAAGACATGTTTATAAACGGAGAAGATTTCTTATCACGGTCAATCTCCTCACATCCAATAGACATAAACGAACTATATGAGTATGTCCAAAACAATAAATAGAATTATGAGAGGGCTATATACCTTTTGCGGAATCTCTATAGACTATATAGGAGTGTTACGAATTTGCGGGAAGTTATGC
>Ga0190308_1000698_pt1 | contig 10381 bp, 10 predicted proteins | sample 48700756_MG_FD_165050 | JGI IMG/M metagenome (GOLD analysis project Ga0190308, IMG submission 165050) | Hydrothermal vent sediment bacterial communities from Southern Trench, Guaymas Basin, Mexico - 4870-07-5-6_MG | ecosystem: Environmental > Aquatic > Marine > Hydrothermal vents > Sediment ...
GCTCTATCCTTTAACCCTACAATGTTTAAAGCCTCTGCGATCCGTTCCTTCGCCGTTTTAGGCGACAGTCCGTAAAGGTTCGCGAAGAATTCGAGGTTCTCCCTCACCGTTAACGCCCAGTCGAAGCCGACCCATTGACCGCTTCCTAAGAAGTTAATGCTCCGCTTCACTTTCTCAGGCTCCTCCAGCAAGTCGTATCCGTTGATTATGGCGGTTCCTTCGTCGGGTATGAGAAGAGTTGACAGGCATTTTATGAGCGTCGTCTTCCCCGCTCCGTTTGGGCCGAGGAGCCCAAAGAGCTCACCTCGCTTCACTTCGAGGTTGACATGATCCACTGCAGTGAACTCCTCAGCCTTACGGAGCTTAAGCTTCAATGTGAGGGATAGCAGCCAGTGGCTCCTTCCTAGGACTCCTGCAGGAATTTTCTCTTTTCTGAACCTCTTCGTCAAGCCGAAAGTCTTTATGGCAACATCGCTCAAGGCTTAGACCCACCTTGACAGTCTACCATACTTCTTAGCCATCTTGAGTGCTCGATTATACATCCGCCAACCGATCGGAAGCGTCATAACCGCGAAGAGGAGGAGAACCAGTAAATTCGTTGTTAGAGGATTGAACGGGAGAATCTTATGAATAGGCAGGGTAGCCGTTGCAGTTCCGCCTAGAAGTAACCGTCTACAAGCGTCTAACGCGTAAGTGTGAGGGATTAAGGATCCGAGCCATTGAACCCATTCGGGTAGGATGCTAAGGGGATAGTAGACGCCAGCCGCGAGGCCAACGATCACGTTTAGGATCCATCTAATAGGATCTTGTCCGCCTCTGGCGTCGACAAAGTATATCATGCTCGCCGCCATCAGTCCTAAACCTGTGCAGGCTGCAGCGGCTACGACGATATATAATAGAGCTAACCAGTAGTTTGCAGTGGCACTCGTTTTGGCGCCGAAGATGAATACGCCGAAGATGAGGTAGACAGCGACATTGAGGAATGTGCGGATATAGTTGCCTATGGAGGTTCCGAGGATGAAGACGGGAGTGCTTATCGGAGAGAGCATCAATAACTCGAGGCGGCCACTCCAGAAGGCACTCATCGTCCCAGAATATGCGGCGGAGAGGCTTGTGCCGAGTATCATGTTGAAGACTATTCCGAGCACTATGTATGAGACATAGTCTCCCCCGTATGGTGTGAGAGAGCAGCGGACAGATTCCTCTGCGACCAAGGCGATTATAGTATATAAGGCGAGTTCCCAGAACATGTCAACAATATCTATTATGAAGTTGGCCTTGAAGTATGTCCATATCTTGAGGTCGCGTTTCACGAATATCCATATCGCCCTGAGTGTCGCTTTCCGATCAAGTGAAAGTTCCTCAGTCATCCTTCTCTCAGCCTTTTTCCCGTCATATTCATGAATACGTCTTCTAGGGTGGGCTCTATGTTTCTGATGAATCTGATTTGAACGCCTTCGCTTTGGAGGATATGTGTCAACTCTGGCATTAAAGCTCGACTGTTACTTGTATGAATCCTTATAACGGAGATGCCTAGAACCGGGTTGATCATACGAGTGACTACGTTTTCGACGAACTCTAATCCTTCTATCTTCTTAATTAGTTCTGGTGTCATATTCGCGGCTTTGATCTCTAGAAATTCTCCTTTCTTTACTAGCTTCTTCAAGTTATCCGGCGTATCCACTGCAACTATTCTTCCTTCATCCATGATGGCGACCCTGTCGCAGAGCATCTCAGCCTCTTCCATGTAATGGGTTGACATGAGAACGGTCATTCCATACTCCTTGTTCAACTTCTCCTTAACGAACTGTCTAACTGTGTAGGCGGCTTTAGGGTCGAGGCCTATCGTCGGCTCGTCGAGGAATAGGATGGGGCTCCTGAGTAGGAAAGCCTTTCCCAAGAGAAGCTTCTGTCTCATCCCACTTGAGAGATAGAAGGGCACTTCGTTCCTATGCTCCTCTAAGCCGAGAATCTTTAAGGCTTCATTCGTCCTCTCCTCCGCAAGTTTCTTTGGTAAACCGTAAAGGCGGCCGAAAAACTTCAAGTTCTGTTCAACTGATAACCACCAGTTGAAGCCAAGCCATCCGCCGCTGACGATGATATTTATCGAAGACCTCACTTGTCTCCGTTCCTTTCTTATATCGTAGCCGTTAACGTACGCGGTTCCCTCATCAGGATAAAGAATCGCCGCTAACAGCTTGAGGAGCGTCGTCTTTCCAGCCCCGTTTGGGCCGAGAAGCCCGAAGAACTCGCCTCTTTCCACCTTCAAATTGACTCGATCCACGGCTACTGTGAATCTTCTCTCCCTCTTGAAGAGCTTCCGCTTCACCAACCGCGATAAGTACTCTAATCCGTAACCCACATCCTCATGTGAACTAACCTCAAACCGCTTCGTCAAATCAAAAGTCTCGATGATGCTATCCTTCACCATTATCCCTCGACAGGAAGATCCTTAATCTGTTTGTTTTGTTCTCTCTTCCTTTCCGATCTCCCCAAAAGGTTGCTTCGATTTCTTCCGGGATGATCCTCTTTTCGAGGGTGCAAGCCATCGCTAAAACCGTCGATCACGTTGAAGATTCTAGGGCCTGTAACTGAGTAGATTCTACGGTTTCTACGGTTTCCATACTTCCTATCCTTAACTAGCCCGCAATCTTTCAAAATTTTTAGATGACGCGAAACTAGCGGCTTAGCCTCAAATCTCTTGGCCAGATCGAACGTCTCAATAATGTATTCAGACATTGAGGCACTCCCTCCATCGTCGTTTTTATCCTTCAACGAGAGTCTATCCATACTTGATAGATACTGATTTGCCGCATCTTGTAACCATAATTTCCCGTGATCCCCCGAGTGCCTGTATATCTCCCTTGAGAATGTATACAGTATTCGTTGTTGCATATACGATGCCGTCACGTGAGGACAGAACAATTTCGAAAATATCATTCTGAGGAAAAGCAAACATTCTCATGTTTTTCTCATTTTCAGGCCAATGGCCCTCCACGTGACGCAGAAACTTTTTCCAAGTATTAGAGGCGATTTCGACGAAATTTTGAGCATTTTTACAACCTGCTTTGGTGAAGTCGTCATTCGTCGCTGATGAAACTGTAGATAAGACAGCTTGTTTAACTTCTCCGCCCATAAGCATTATGAAAGGTCCATTGAATTCCTTTGTAATAGCTTTACCTAATGCTCCTTCGCTGGTTTCTATGATAGCATCCAGACAAAGTTTCGCTTTTCCGTAAAAAACGTAACCCATTAACTTTCCTTTTTTTAAGATATTTACCACTAAAGTTCCTCTTTTGACTGTTATCATGCACTTCGAACTTCTTAGAAGAGCAGTTTCTTGAGTTGTCTTATACAATTCACTGCCAAGGCGTATACATTGGTTGACTCTCAGCATCACTTTTCACTCTCCTCTAAAAGTCTAGCAAGACGATTAATAATCTTCAGTATCACTCTTCCAGGCATCGTAATGAGATATCTGCCTCTCACAGACTCTTGAACAATAAGCCCGGTCTCTTCGAGTATCTTCAGGTGACTAGAAAGAGCACTAGCAGATATGCCATGAATTTTTTGCTCTAAATCACTTGCGTATTTTCCTCCGTTCATAAGCGCCGAGAGGATCTTAAGACGATGCTCGTTCGAAAGAACTCTCATAACCGACGCGATCTTCCCGTGATCTAACTTTTCTTTTTCAGAAATTTTCCCTTTCTTTACAGGCCTAACATATATTCCACTAGGGCTGATGAGAACGGATTTTTCTATCTCTCCACGGATACCGTTCATCAATCCCTCTATAATGTCATTCTTAAAACCTTCAATGCGTATTTCAATTCCCGTTTTCGTTCTCTCTTTTTCCACCGCGCTCTCAATCTTATCAAGTCTCTCCTTAAGCTCATTGATCTCCCTTTTCAGCGCATCTATCTTCTCTCTATCAGCATTCATCAATACTTCACTTTTTTAAACTCAATTCAACTTAAATAAAATTAAATTCATATTTTTATAGTTTTCGGATTACTAATTTATAGCCGCATTAGAGCCTATTCGCTCGCTCCTGTAATGAAGCCTACTCGAACTCGGAATGTCAAAGGCAGCGTTGCTTTCTTGGCTCATGGGTCAGCCATACGACATACCGAACATGGTGGCTGTTTCACGTGTAGTAAACTGGAAGATCGTGACACTCTATGCAATAATAGCATGGATATGTAGCGTAACTTTCGGAATTCTATACGGTATAACAAGTGGTTCACTCTAGAAGGAGGTTCATATTTCATTTTTGCCTTTCTCATCTAACTTTTAGTCACGAAAAATACTATCTTGTTCTTTGGATGACTCTCACGTTATTTGGGGTTCCTATGTAGGCCATGTCGGTCATTCCTATGAAGAGCCCTGTCTCGACGACTCCGGGTATGGATTTGAGTTTCCTGTCGAGTTCTTCTGGGTCATCTATCGGCCCGAAGTCTACGTCGAGTATGAAGTTTCCGTTGTCCGTTATGTATGGTCCCCCAGTGTTCTTCTCCCGAAGCCTAGGACGCCCCCCGATCTTCTTAATCTTCAACATAACGACTGGAACGGCGAAGGGTAAGACCTCTAAGGGTATAACCCTGTTCTCCCCGAGCCTTCTAGAGAGCTTAGTCTCGTCAGCCACTATGATAACTTCCTTAGCGGCTGAGGCGACCACCTTCTCGCGGAGGAGAGCTCCTCCCCCACCCTTTATCAGGTTTAAGTCACGGTCGATCTGGTCCGCACCATCTATGTCTAAGTCTATCTGGGGATGCTCTCCAAGGTTTGTGATAGGGATTCCACACTCGACGGCTAGGATATACGACTGGTAGGATGTGGAGACCCCCAAAACCTTAAGGTTCTCCTCCCTTATCCTCCTCCCAATCTCTCTGATGGCGAACGCCGCCGTAGAGCCGCTACCTAGACCGACCACGAAGCCGTCCTTGACGTGCTTCACGGCTTCCAAGGCGGCTCTCCGCTTGGCGTCTTCCCTCCAATCCATCAGTCTTCAACCTCTATCCTGCTGAGTCGTTCTAAAACCTTCTCAATCTCGGCTCTCAGCTGTTCAACTCTCTTGTCGGCTTCCGTCATTTTAGTTTTTGCTGGTTCTCGTCTCCGTCTTCTACGTGTTGTTGGCTGTTTGGTCTGGTTTACCGTCTTCTGGGGGGTTTTGGGTGTAGACGCTGGTTCAGCTTGGTCTCTCGACCTCTCAGCTTCGACGGGTTTCAGAGCCTCGAGGGGTCTGATGTTGGCAAGGGCTCTCAGATCCTCTATCTTACGGCTCAGCTCCTCGAACCTTTCCGCGAAGAGTTTGAGGAGGTCCTCTTGCATCCTCTCTAGTTCGTCTAAGGTCAGTATGGACTCGCTCCGCGCGATCTCCTCCCTTATCTGCTTCAGTTCCTCTTTGTAACGCTCTGCCAGTCTGTCACGTTCCTCCTCGGTTATTCGGCCCTCCGCATGGGCTTCGTAGAGGCGGCGTATAGCGTAGCTGAGAATCTCCCTCTCAAGGTTAAGTATCCTAAGCTTTTCGGAGGCTTCCTTCACCCTCTCCCTGGTGACACTCCTCATTCTGGGAAGAACGTTTCGGGATATCTCCCCAATTTTTATGAGGGAGAAAGAAGCTGGAGTCGTGTCCTCTGAGGGCTTGCTTGCGGACCGGCCTCTCTCAAAAAGCGTGATTAAGGCGAGGATCAAAGCTATTGTGGATGTTCCGAAGATTATTGTCAAGTAGAGCCACGGATCGAATGGCAAAGAGCTCCCTCAACACCAGAAGGTTATATGTAATACCACCAAATATAGATTTTTAAGACCAGCCAAAATATCCCTTTAAGAGGTTTATGGAGGCGGGAGGAGTGGCTGAAAAGATACTTATAGTTCCAGAGCCGAAGAAGATGGAGTTCACTGGCAGATGGTTCAGGTTCGACGGCTTCGAGAACCTCCCAGAATTTTTGTCAAAGGAATTTAACGTTCCAAAGGGTCGTTGGAAAATCGTCAAGGACAACCTCGCAGGAAACGGGGTCGAGGTTAAGGAGAACGAGGTTCACATCTGGGGGGAGGAGAACGTAGGCTACGCGACCCTAATCCAGCTAACCCTACAGAAGAAAGGTTTCCTACCAGAAGTCAGGATCGAGGAGGAGTTCGCCTTCAAGTTTAGGGGGTACCACCTTGATATTGCCCGCGGAGGGGTTCCGAAGGTAGAGACCTTCAAGAGGATACTGCGCTGGCTCTTCCTCTTGAAGTACAACTACTTCGCCATATACTTTGAAGATCTCTTCCCATGGAAGAAGTACCCAACGATAGGGAGGCATAGAGGCCGCCTAAAAGAGGAGGAGCTGAAAGAAGTTGTAGAGTACGGGAAGAACCTCGGCATAGAAGTCTTCCCGTCGCTGGAGCTCTCCGGCCACATGGAGCATATACTCACACTACCGGAGTTCAGAAAGTTGAGTGAGTGGCATAACCCAGCGGAGGGATGTCTGAACCTCAGCGACGAGGAGGCTAAAAGATTTGCTTACGAACTCCTAGAGGAGGTCGTCGACTTCTTCCCTTCCAGGTACATCCACATCGGGGGAGATGAGACATGGGCTCTCGGAAGGGGAAGAAGCCTCAACAGAACGTGGAAGTTTGAGGGGCCTAAACTCTATGAGGCGCATCACTCAAAGATGATCGAGATCGTAAGGGGGAAGGGTAAGGTTCCCATCCTTTGGGGAGACATGATCTCCGGCATGTATCTGCGCGAGGAGGGGAAGGTGTGGGCCTCCCTCCTGAAGAGCGATGTATGGAGATCAGCGGTAATAGCCAACTGGGACTACAGTCCTCAAGGAAAGGGTTACTTCAAGAAGAAGATAAGGCTCATCAAAGATTTAGGCCTAGAGCAGATAGCCTGCCCGGGGCTCTCCAACTCGAGGAGATACTACCCGAACTTCCATGTGGCTCTCAGGAACCTTGAGGGTTTCCTGTCGGCCGCCAGAGAGGAGGGACTGCTCGGATTCTTGGTGACCGCTTGGGGAGACGACGGGGAGGAGTGCCTCTTCTCCTTCCTAGAGCCTCTAATCTTAGCCGCGATGGAGATAGCTGAGGGAAACGGCTCTTGGGAAGATAAGTGGCTGGTTCTAAGTGGGGAGAGCAAAAGGATACTTGAGGTCAGGAAGGCTCTAGGAGTACCGGAGGTCGTCGAGACCATGAAGCATATACTGTTTGCAGACCTGTGGTTCCACAGGCTAAGCGAGGAGAAACGTAGAGACATCTACTCCAAGATAAAGAACGTTCTGAAAGAAGCTGAGAACGTAAATCTGCCAGACGACCTTAACTTCATACGCATGTGTTTGGAGGCCTGCCTGAAGAGATTGAGGGGGGAGGCCGCGGCGTCCGACTACATAGCCCTTGCGAACATCTACGCGGACCTGTGGCTGGCTGAAAGGAAACCGGAGGGGCTCGAGAGGATAATCTCAAGGTTCTGGGGCTCCGCTGGCAGGATAGACCTAAAACTCAGATAGTGAGGCTTCCGCTCCAGTTTAGAATGGTCTCTTCGCTAAGCTATCGTGCATCTACCCGAGGGAGGCTCGAGACGTTAGACCCTTTTATACAGGACAGAAAATAGCGCATCAAACAAATAAGCCTTTAATGAAATTAAGGGATTCTCTTCGCGGAACGGCGGCATAAAGGATTTATATCTACATTAGATATGCTAATATTATAGTAGGCGGGTTTCCTCATGGTTGGTTTCCTCAAGCGTTTCTGGCGGTCAAAAAACAACAAAGTTGTGGAAGCAGTTCCTCGCCAGATACCTCTGGATATCTTTCAGGAGCAGATGCGCGAGACTTCTAAACGTCCTCGTACAGTCCAGAGGGTTCCAGTTGAAGACTTGAGACGTGAGGCAGAGGAGAAACTCAGAATCTTCCAGTCAAACGTTAAGGAGATGAAGGACTTATCCCTTAAGATGGAGGAGCTCGCAAAGCTCTATCGATCCGGGGAAATACCGAAGAATATATATAACATCATTAGAGCCGAGATGAGTAGCCGCCTCTCTGAGCTGCTAGAGGAGCAGTTTCATCTAAGGGAATACTTGGAGCTGGCCAAGGCTAAGGCAAAGCTGGAGTGGGCGAAAGAGAAGATAGGTCTGAAGGAGTTCTTGGACAGACATGAGAAGACATATACTGTGGGAGCCCCCCCGCCGGGTGAAATGCCTCAGCCCTCTCTGAAGTGGGAAAGGCTGATAAATAGTATAGACAAGGCCTTCGCGTCCCTGCCGATCGAGGACGAGGTTTCCTTCATCAACCAATATTTGAACATGATTAAAGAGAAGGAGCTCTCAGAAGACGTTGAGAAAAGTAGGGAGTTTTGTCAGAGGAGGCTGGAGGAAATCTCTAAGAAATGGTCCTCGATGAGGCGTGACAAGATCGAGGAGGTTATGAACCTTGAACTTAAAGCCTCAGAGATCAAGGATGAAATAAAGGAGACTGAGGCCAGATACGCTGTAGGGGAGTTCGAGGAGAGTGCGTACGAGAGTAGACTGGGAGCATTGCAGGGGGAGTTGCGAAGTATCGAGAGGAAGATAGAAGAGATCAGAAGGTACATCGATGACATCGACATGAAGATATTTAGGTGCTTTGAGACTTTGAGGGAGAGTTCTTGACAGCTCCTAAATGGATTTTAGTAGCCTCGTTGATCGCATGTGCGGTTTTTGGATGGCTTACAGCATCTGCGGAGCCGACGGCTCATCTAGAGGGCTACTTCACCATAACGGTTATTCAGCCTCTCGGACAACAGGATGGCGGAGGCGGAAACGCTTCAGAACCCCTACTCTTCAACGTAACCTTACTTATACTGGGTTCTGAGGGAGGGGGAGAACCTAACCTTCAAGGTTTAAACGTTACCGTGCACGACTTGAATGGAACTGTTGTGGCTTACGGAGTTCCAAACAGTACAGGACACGTAGACTTGAAGCTGCCGGAAGGAGTGTACACGGTCTCCGTTAACCATGGATACAGGGTTGTGGGCAGAAGAAAGATCAATGTCACAGAACCTGGCCTCTTCATGGTTAGGACGTGGGTTTATAACCTAACCGTTGAATGCGTGGACCTTCAAGGTGAACCGTTGGCGGACCACGTCGTCTACTTATACGACCAGCTGGTCTTCCATTCGCTGGACAACTTCACGGTTATAAAGAATGGAACTGGGCGGATTATTGGTTGGAATAAGACTGACCTTAATGGAAGAACCTCCTTTAATGGGCTTTGGAACGGAACATACTTGCTCAAGGTTGTAGGCGGTGAGCCTGTAGGCGAGGCTTATATCAAACTGCAGAAGCATGAAAACATAACCATAGAATGCAGTAAGACCCGTTTGGTCTTTAGGTTGGTCTCGACTTCTGGCGAGGTCATCTCCGGCGCCACCGTGTACTTCTACGACTCCGAAGGAAACCTCATCTTCAAAGACTATACCGATGAGAACGGCTGTATAACTCGCGAGAGCCTCTATGCTGAGCGTTACGTGGTTGATGTTGTGTGGGAGGGGCTTCAGGTTTGGACCGGAATTGTGGACCTCCACACGAATGACGAGTGGACCATAGAATGTCCCCTTTACAGGTTGAGAGTTAGGGTTTTAGACCCTTCAGGCGAGCCTATTAGAAACGCCCTCGTGGTGGTGAGTAGGCTCCAAGGAAGGTATGGAAGGCTTAAGGGTGAGGTTCTTTACAGGGAGAAGACTGATGAGTGGGGTTACGTAAGGGTTCTCCTGCCTACTGGCCGATATGAGGTTAGAGCGTCCTACGGAATATATACGAGTGTGATCGTTGTAGACCTGTTATACGACATGGACAAGGTTATGACGTGCAGTGTGAACATGACCGCCTTATTCTTAACGTTAGTTATGCCCGTCCCGCTTGTAGCCTTAATCTTTGTATTGGAGAGAAAGAAGCTTAAGAAACCCTTAGAGATAAGGAAGTATAAGGAGATGCTGAGCAAGCTTGAGAACCTGTACGAGAACGGGCTGATCGAGTACAAGCTTTATCGGAAGTTGAGGGATGAGTACGAGACGAAGCTTATGGAGTTGGGTGGGAGGATGATGAGGTGAAGGGGCTGAGTAAACAGGCATCTGTAGCGGCCTTAATTTTACTTTTTACCTTATTGACCACGTGTCTAATCGGCTTCCAAGTTGAGGCTTCGCCGGAGGATGCCCAAGGGATTAATGTTTGGTTCATCGTTAAGTTGAGGGACTACAAGACTGACATGCCGGTTCCAAACATGACCTTAAGGATTAACTTTCAACCTTCCTCGGTCTGGGAAACTGCCTACTTAGAGGGCGTGACGAACGAGACTGGAACGATACAGAGGCTCATCAAAACCGTTACTGGAACCTCCAACGTCGAGGCCCTGCTTAAAAA
>Ga0190308_1000699_pt1 | contig 10366 bp, 9 predicted proteins | sample 48700756_MG_FD_165050 | JGI IMG/M metagenome (GOLD analysis project Ga0190308, IMG submission 165050) | Hydrothermal vent sediment bacterial communities from Southern Trench, Guaymas Basin, Mexico - 4870-07-5-6_MG | ecosystem: Environmental > Aquatic > Marine > Hydrothermal vents > Sediment ...
CTATAGCAGACACAAAAAGAAAGTTTTTAATAGTATATTGAAAGCTGGTTGAATTGCTGGGTGATTTCATAGTGGTATCAGAAACCGGAGAAATAGGTATTCATACTCCTGATCCGACTATAAATGACTCCTTTATACTCGCATCCAAGATCATAAATAGGTTAAGAAATACGGCGAGAGAATATTATGGGGTTGATGAATGGTTATCTGTTTCTGACGGCGTTAGGCAACCACAATATAGCTTTGATCCAAGGGATTATTAACATATATGTAGGTGTGTTGCATACATGTGAGGTAATGAACCCACCTTACTCAGCGAACCTCCCTTACGCATTTTTATCGACCAAATTGATAAGAAAGATGGACATCTTCTATGGTGCTATGGTAATGACCAACGTGGTATCCATGTCGGTCAGGCGGCTAGATGTTTTAGAGATTATTTCCTTTACCTTGCCGATAAAGATTTCATCAACAGGAATTGAGATCTGATTTTGAAGTTTATAGAATAGATCTATGAGCAATTCGATTATATAGGGAATTGATTAATCGAAGACGGGAGTCAAAGAGACGGAAGTAACTACCCCATAACGTTTTGGGAACTGAACATCGGAGAACCTCAAAATTTTCCCCTTCTGAGAGCTCAAGTGATGAAGTTATTGTTGCTTCAATACAATGGTGCGGATTTATGAAAGCTGTCACACAGTATGCAACCAGAAACGATTTACCTAGTAGTGACTGGCTTTTAGAGAATTCAGTTTAACTTATAATACTCTTGAGAAAGAAGCATATGATGAGACCGTAGGATACTACTATCTTCAGTACAGCGCAACTGAAAAAAGATGGTTCCGTAGTATTAACGGAATATGTGAATCGAGTAGAGAAACTGATATAACTCCGTACTATGTTGCAAGGGTCTGCGAAAATATTGAACACAGGGAATCGGTTGATAAATACGTATATGATGCTATTTACAGGAAGTAAATATTTCCTGCACCGTTACATTATCCCACTTATTATTTTGATAGTTCTGCGAGAGGATATAAAAGCCATGGAAATACACAATTTGTATGCGGTGGTTGTTGGGGAGAAGCTTACTATAACACAGTGATACTTTTCGAAAAAGTAGGAATGTGCGATGCTATGTACTATTCGATGACAACGTAGGAGTGATGTACATGTGCATGACAGCGATATACTGGAATGGTATTTCCAAGATGGGACTATAGACCAGCTTCATGCTCATCATAGAGATTGCTATGGAGCGTCAGCTGCAAGTCATCTATGCAGTATTATCGAAGGACTGTTCGGACCTTATCCGTCTGGAATAGGGTTCGAAATACTTAATGTATACCCTAACTTTCCTCTATTATGGAGAAATACGGAAGTTTGGATTAGGATAACGCTTCCTCTGAAAGGATACTTTCAATATATTTGGTACTTTGACAGTCTAGAAAACACGATCAAAGTTACCACTACGTCCGTATCCGGTACCCTAGGTCATTTTAGGTTAAGAGTACCACATACAAATATAAAAAGAGTCTTATGGAATAGGTCGCCCTTAGATTTCTCCGTATATCAGCTACATACAGACTACTTTATAGAATTTACTCATCCCCTCGATGGTGGAAAAATCATAGTAGAACCGTCTAAGACTACTAATCTTAAATGAAGAATATTTAAATAGGCCTGAAGTCATTCGCTTGCTAGTCTCTTTTTGAGACCTGGCGGGGAGGGAGAGCCGCCATTACTCCCACTATGTGTCCTCTCGAGGGATGTTTCGGGTGAGACGAAGGGAGAAAAGTCACTCCCGCCTAGAAGGCTGGGGATTAAGAGGTGAATAATTTGGATCTTCAAAAATCCCGAAGTTGGAAAATCGCGGTAGCCTCTATAATAGCAGCTCTCTATGCAGTGCTTGTTATACTATTACCAGCTATCTCCTTTATGGCATGGCAAGTGAGAATAGCAGACGCTCTCCTACCTCTCTCTACAGTCTTGGGTTGGCCAGCAGTATTAGGGGTTACTATCGGATGTTTTATAGGTAATCTAGCCGCTCCTTGGGGATCTTGGGGACTAGTATTAATAGATGCTATAGGAGGTAGCATAGCTAATTTTTTAAGTAGCTATATCGCCTATAAGATAGCTTATAGGAAAACAAGAATTTGGAGAATAATAGCGGCTTTTATAGAAGCCTTAGTCGTAACGGCTATTGTCGGAACATACCTAACTTTTATCCTAACTGGGAGTATAGAGCTAGGGATCCCATTATTTACTATAATGTCAGGAATTTTTGTTGGTAGCATTATCTCTATAGGTGTTATAGGACTAACACTGACAGAAGCAGTAGTTGAGGCGTTACTTCAGAGAAAAAGCTAAAACTTTTATTATCTTTTTATTTTATTGGAAAACAATCGATCATAATCTAATACCGACGTCACATTCTCTCTGGCGGTGTAAACCCTAATAGATTCATTCCATTTTTAAGCGTTTGTGCTACCATCTTTACAACTCCAAGACGCGCAGCCATCTCTTCTTTAGTGGGGCTTTTCAGTATAGGAACAGTATCATAGTATCTATTAAATTCCATTGAAAGATCGTTTAGGTAAAGGGCTATGAAATCAGGCCTTAACATGTCTGCCGCTCGAGCAACAACCTCAGGAAAATCGCCTATCATCACAATAAGATTTCGTTCCTTCTCTCCGAGACCATTTTCATTAAACTCTAAATCGATCACGCCCTCTTCTTTTGCTTTTCTTAGAATGCTACTAGCGCGGACATATGAGTATTGTACGAATGGACCACTGTTTTGGTTAAAATCTAAGACCTTGGACCAATTAAATACTAAGGTTTTGTTTGGAGAAACACTAAGGAAGAAGTATTTTATTGCCCCCAGTCCGACTTTCTCAGCGATTTCTCTCTTGTCTGTTATATTAGGAGACCTTTTCTCAATCTCCCCTAAGGAACGAGAAATAGCTTCATCGATTAGGTCATCTGCAGCAATATATTTACCTCTTCTACTCGACATCTTTTGTCCAGGTGTCCTCACAATCTCATACGAGTAGTGTATTAGATTTTTAGCTTCCTTTTTAGCTCCTATAGCATAGAGAGCAAGCCTTATCTGAATCTGAGCCAAAGACTGTTGAACGGCGATAACGTTAATTACCTTGTCAACATACTTGAATTTCCATAAAGAATAAGCTATATCCCTAGTCGTATACAAGGTTGTACAATCCGAGCGTTTTAATATTAGAGGCTGAACGTCGTAATTCTTCGGTATTGCTAACTCATCTCTTACGTCCTCGTACTCAGCAAGCTTATTTGCCGCAAAAATCAGAGCACCGTTGTCCTTGTAAACTAGTCCTGTACGCTCTAGTTTTTCTATAACCTCGTCGACAAGACCATTCCATACTGTTAATTCACTTTCCCAATCCCAGCTATCAAACCTTATGTCTAACCTCTCCAATGTTTGATTGAATCCCTCAATACACTTTTTGACTACATCTCGTACAAGCTTGAAAGCCCATAACTCACCTTTCTCATAACTTTTATTTATCTCATAGACCTTCTCAAGAGGATTCTCATCCTGAAGGATCTTCTCACTCAAAATATCGAAAAGCCTTTCGTTCTTTTCACGAAGCTCTTTAGCAATCCATAACCATTCTGAAAGCTTGTTATTTAGCTCAGTAATATCACCTCCCTCTCTCTTTCTCTGTTCAATTTTTTTCTTCAAATCCTCGATAGTTACAATAGCCGTAGTAATAGAGTATATTAATCCTATAAGATGATCAGGCTTAGACTTATCAATTAAATCTTTAGCTTTAGAGTAACCGTATGCGGCATAAGCAACTTGCAACCCCGTGTCATCTATATAGAAATGCGTCCTTACCTTGTGTCCTCGCATTTTAAGCAACCTTGATATAGAGTCACCCAACAAACTGTTTCTTAAATGACCTATATGTAATGGATGTATAGGATTTGCACTTGTATGTTCAACAATTACTTTCTCCTTAACCGGTGCTGGTGAAAAACCATATTGATCTCCAAGTTCCATAACCGTATCATACACGGCTCGGCCATATACAGGAATCTTTACCCAAAAATTTAGAAAGACACCCGCTGTGTCAAATCTTTCAATATACTTTGCAGAGGATATAGTCTCCCGAAAAACCTCGCTAACTTTCTCCACAAGGGATAAAGGTTTCTGGTTTAGTTTTTCTGCTAGCTTAAAAATTTTCAAAGTAATGTCTCCCATGTTCCGAGGTGGTTTATCTATTTGCACCATCTCTTGAAGCTCATGAAGACTATATTGTGGAAAAGTAGCCCTTAGCGCTTCTAGTAATTCGCTCTCAATGAGACTTCTAGGATTGTACATTACCACTCTCATCTACCTGGTACTTTATGTTATAACCTAATCTCTACTTGGTGACGTAGTTATATATTTTATATGAGTATAGATATATTTAGGGCCCGTGGCCTAGTTGGAAAGGCGTCGGCCTCCGGTACTTTGTTGGAGAAAGCCGGAGATCCCGGGTTCGAATCCCGGCGGGCCCGCTAGCTATAGCTTGAGTGAACGAACAATATGAAACATAGAGAAATCAATATTATCAGAAAGAAGGGAAGACCAAGGGATGTGCGAGTTGCAATAGCATATCCTTCGATATATGAAGTAGCAACTAGTAGCTTAGCACACCAAATGCTTTACTTTTACATTAACTCTGAGGATAACTTTCTAGGAGAAAGATATGTTTTAGAAAAACTCGATCAAACTGGGGATGATATATTAAGTATCGAGTCTGGAACACCTTTGAAGAATAATGAGATTATAATTTTTTCCGTACACTATGAACCAGACTATGCTAATATAGTGAAAATGCTAAGGGATTCTGGAATCGAACTTCTCTCAAGTAAACGAACAGAACATATAGTAGTTGTAGGTGGACCGCCTGTAATAGCTAATCCTGAACCTCTCTCTGAAATAGCTGATATTCTTGTCATAGGCGAGATCGAACCTATATTTCCTAAACTTCTGAAAATATATCTTGAATATAGAGATGATAAGAAAAATTTTCTAGATTCACTTTCACCCAAGGAAGGCTTTTATGTTCCTTCTCAGGAACCTAAGGAAATAAATTTTGTGTATTCTCCTTCGCTTCCTCTAGAGTTTCATCCTATAGCTCAGATACAGTCCCTAGATTCAAAGCATACATGGATGAGGTCAACAATGATAGAAGCTATGAGAGGATGTTTTAGAAGATGTAAATTCTGTCTTGAGGGAACTATTTTTCAGCCTAAGAGAGATAGACCTTTAAGTCAGATAAAGGAAATCGCTGTTAAAGGAAGAGAGTATAACAGAACTAATAGTATTGTGTTATATTCGTTATCGTTTTTCGACCATGAAGAAGCCGATAAGATCTTAGACTTCTTAGTAGATGAGAAATTCGTCTTCTCAGTACCTTCTATGAGGGTTGAAACCCTAAATGAGGATCGACTAGAAGTTATAGCAAAGGGGGGACAAAAAACCCTTACTATCGCGCCGGAGACCGCGTCGCATAAACTAGGCTTGCTTATTGGTAAACCATTTGTGGACGACATGATAGAAAATATAGCAGTTCTCGCAAAGAAAAAGGGATTCAAGTCACTTAAGATGTATTTTATGATAGGTCTTCCAAGCGAAGAAACAGAGGATATTAATGCCATAATATCCTTTGTAAAGAAACTTGCTGAAAAATCAGGATTCAAGAGTGAAAAACAGTTGAAGATCACAGTTAACCCTTTCATCCCTAAACCACATACTCCTTTCGAGTTATATCCACTAGATGATATTAAAGATCTTAAGAAAAAGATATTACTTATGAAGAGATCATTATGTGGCATAGCTGAGATACGAGAATATGATCCTAGATGGGCACGAGTACAGACCACATTGAACAGAGGTGGTAAGGAGTTGACTAAGACAATAATCTTGTGGGCAGAATATGGTGGAGGATTAGGTTCATGGAGGAAAGCCTTGAAAGAATCAGGTGTAAAGGAAGAGAAGTATCTAGGTAATATGAATGAAAAAGTTCCTTGGCATATAGTGAAATTACACTAGTTGTATATAGAGGAAAATAATAAGTATTATCTAATGAGAAACTATAAAAAGCATGGATTCATTTATCAAAGAGATTCAGGATGATTCCACTAGCTATAGTGTTGATAGGTTTCTTCGCCGGTTTGCTCGGATCTATGTTAGGTGTAGGTGGTGGTTTCTTAATCGTTCCACTTTTAGTCTTACTGTTAGATATACCTATGCATCTGGCCGTTGGAATAAGTCTTACTTCTGTTGTAATGACATCTGTTTCTTCATCGATAATATACTCAAAAGAAAATCTTATAGACTTCAAGTTGGGGATCTTCCTAGAAACAGCGACAGCAATAGGTGCACTAACTGGTTCACATATCGCTCTCCTAGTACCCGAAAATATTCTAGAAACTATTTTTGGCGTCGTACTGATTTATGCCTCGTTTCGGATGATATTATCGAAACGGATAAAGGAGGAAAAGAAAACCCTTGAAACACTTTCAAAGAAAAGGATCCTGTTAGGTCTAGGGGGCTCTTTTATAGCAGGGATGGCCTCTGGAATGTTGGGCATAGGTGGAGGAACATTAAAGGTTCCTATTCTAGTGCTGTTACTAGGTATAGCTACAAAGACAGCTATTGCTACTAGTGCGTTTATGATAGGTGTTACAGCATCAGTAGCCTCGTTTGTCTATCAGTTTCATGGACTCACAGACCCATTGCTTGTAGCTTTTATTATCATAGGAATATTCATAGGTGTACGTGTTGGCTCGCATATCACAATAAAAGCTAAATCTATAACGTTGAGAAGAATATTTGGAATTATTTTGTTTATATTTGCCTTAAGAATGTTGCTTAAGGGTATAGGTGTTGCAGTATGAGAGAACATAGAATATACTTTAAGAGTATGACCGCACTCTTGTATATGTCTATTGTATCCATTTCGGTAGGAACAATATTATACTTTATAGACAAGGGAATAGGATTGTCTACGATATCCATGGCAATATACCTTCTTACGCTCTCACCATTTGTAGGATTATCTTTATTAGGTGCATATTATTTAAAAAACAAAGATTATAAAACGTTTATTAACGTCGTCATTGTTTTTCTTATCGCATTATTAAATCTTATAAATCTACTTATAGGAAAGTAACTATGAAGAGAAAATATGAGAAGTCGGAATATATTTATAAGGGAAGAAAGATATCGCTAAGACTAGACAGCTATAAAATAAATGGTAAACATTACACAGCCGAGATTGTGGAACATAGAGGAGCTATCGTAATATTACCAATAGACAATGACGAAGTGATCTTTATCAGACAATACAGGTATCCACTAAAGGATTATATACTCGAGCTACCTGCAGGAACGCTTGAACCTGGAGAAGAACCTGAAAAAACTGCACAGAGAGAGTTAATAGAAGAAACAGGTTATAAATCACATAAGCTTGAATTACTCGGTTCATTTTATGCTTCACCTGGTTATACGACAGAAATCCTTTATGCATTCTTAGCTACCAACCTTGAAAAAACTACGCCTAAACCAGAAGAGTATGAAGAAATAAAGATTCTCAGAGTAAATCTTGACGAAGTACCTCTCATTATTGCAAGGAATGAAATAAGGGATGCAAAAACATTAGCAACCTTCATGCTATACTATGCGAAAATAGCAAGAAACAAATTTTAAAAATGAATTTTTCTGCCGGCTACAACGGGCCCTATCTTCCTCCGCCTCTGGCGGGTGACAGTAGCCTCGTGTAGCCGGTATCAGAATTTTTCATGATTCTATTACCTATTTTTCTTATTTAACTTTTTATGATTCAGCTAAGATTTAACAATACTATTAACCTTTAACCACTAGCAGTAACGTATCTGTGCATCAAACAGGAATTAATAAGATAACAAGTGAAAATCTAATATTGAAGATGTCTATGAGTGAGGAGGATCTCGAAAAGATAATTGAGAAGCTTATAAATGGAATAACTAAAGAAAAATGTTCCAATAGGAGAGAATATTCCAAAGGTGATATACTAGGATTTAAAGTAGTTACTGCGGATTGCCCACATGGAGTCTACGTCTACAATAAGAACACAGGAATATGGGAACTAGTTGGTGAAGACTATACGATGCATGACGGTTACTATGTAATGTATTTTGATAACACGTATTGTCCAGCTTGTAGGATTTTTGATTTTTCATGGTATATTATGATAGAAACACTCGGGAAAGAGTATGATAAAATAACCTTTATTATAGTACACTGTGGATGGTTTACTAAGTCATGTGAATCAAAAATAGCTAGGGAATTCTTTAAAAAATTTGACATCCATTCATCACCTACAATCCTTCTTTTAAGGATAAAGAACGGGGAAGTCGTTAGAAAGGAGCGTATGAAGGGGTCGGAAGCTATAGAGTATTTAGCAGAGAGGATAGAACAGTTTATGGAAACAGATTAACTTTATTATCGTATATTGCTATTTTTAACATATGACAGTTGTAAAAGTAATAGAGTTAATAGGATCGTCAACTGTAAGTTGGGAAGATGCTGTAGAAAATGCAGTAAAAGAAGCAGCTAAGACTGTTAGAAATATAGTAGGTGTGGACGTAATAGGATTTACAGCGAAAGTTAAGGATGGAGACATTATAGAATACCGTGCGAATGTTAAAATAGCATTTGTAGTCGAACGTCCTGAATAGAAAGTAGGAAAAATACACTATAGTTTTACAGGATTAGAAATTTAGGGAAAAAATAGCAAGATAAATATTTGGTGCATAGTCTCTTATAAAACCCCTATATCGGTTTACTGTATCCACTTCGTTGACATACTTTTCATGAGAAGAGTAATAGCTTATTGCAATCTTTTCACTAGGCAGGAATACTGCTCCAGGGTAAGCATTGTCACCGGCGCTCGGAAATTCAAACAGAAGCTTTAACATATTATTCTTCAAGTGAAAAAGTGCGGTACGAGCAAACTCTGGTAAAAACGGTTTATCTTTAGTTGACATCGTGTATATTCTACCTAACGCAAATATTTCACCCTTGTAATTTAGCAAGAGAGGACACTGAAGGGTTTCATTAGTGACATGAACGCTCCATTCCCTAAACGGATACTTAGACTTTAAAATAAGTGTCTTCCTTGGCCACTCTTCAACACGAGCTAAAGCAAGAGCTTCATCCCCAATAAATAGGATATCTGTCTCATTAACGAAATTACCACGGTGCATCGTAGTAACTTTGCTCCAGTGTATTCCATCAGAAGTCTCTAAGAGGTCTATTTGCATTTTCCTAGTAACGTCTCCTTCCCAAGCTCCTCTTTTTGAAGGATGATAGGCAACTACATATGCCTTATTCTTATATATTCTAGGCCTCCAGAACACCTGCTCACCACAGTCAAACGGTCCTCTCCACTTGAAACCATCTTCTGTATAAAAGACAAAGGTTTCATGGATACGTTTTTCAGGACTCCACGACTGTGTGTATAGAAAAAGTTTGTCTTTAAAAGCTAAAAATTTTGGATCACGTGCATCCCATCCTTTAACCTCCAGTACAGCCACTTTCTCCCATTTCTTTAAATCGTTAGAGGATACTATAATGATCTTACCATCAGGAGCATCGGGTATGAAGTGATGAGTTCCCTGCCTAAACGTAATGTAATATTTACCCTTCCACTCAATCATGTCTGTAAAAGCATTATACATTCCATCCGCCCAAACTGTAATCAGATCGTGAAGCCTAACCTTTACCGTCTTACAACCCTTTATATTCAGTAGACTATGAGCAATATAGGATGCAAGAATACTCTGTCCAGTATAGTCAGGGTGAACACCATCGTATAAACGATCTCTATAGAAATCATCTTCTGAAAATAACTTAAAAATATCTATTAAAGGTATTCTAAGATCTTCAGCTATTTTACGTACTCTTTCTACATAGAGATAAAGCTTTTTTAAGCTTTTACCGTTCTCATAGCGTATATATTTTTCAGTTACAGGATTAGGGGTCATTAATATGGCCTTTATATCCCTATAAGATGCCAGCTCGATAATTGTCCTAAGGTTATTCTCGTATTCTTCGACGCTGATACTCCTATAGATGTTTAAAGCATCGTTTAAACCAAACATTATAAGAAGAATATCGGGCTCATACTGAAAAACATCCTTATCTAATCTCTCAATAACCCTCCTAGTCGTATCCCCTCCAACACCAGAATTAACAACTTCCACATACTCTCCTAGCTGAGAAGATAATATCCTCTCTAGAATCTTAGGCCATGAATGAGAAATCCAAGGCGACCTTTTATTACCA
>Ga0190308_1000702_pt1 | contig 10357 bp, 12 predicted proteins | sample 48700756_MG_FD_165050 | JGI IMG/M metagenome (GOLD analysis project Ga0190308, IMG submission 165050) | Hydrothermal vent sediment bacterial communities from Southern Trench, Guaymas Basin, Mexico - 4870-07-5-6_MG | ecosystem: Environmental > Aquatic > Marine > Hydrothermal vents > Sediment ...
AGACCTAGCACTAATAGCGAAGTTAACAGAGGCTTCAATAATAGGAGGGCCGATAAGACCGTCCGCGCAACTAGAAAGAGGGCTAATTCTAGAGATGCACGTTGGAAACATAGCATTCTGTTGGCTACGCTTCAGCCCGCCGAATTATTACATGAACCAAGTCATCACTTACGGCTACTTAGGCGGACCGCAAAATTGGCTTTACGGCGACTTTTGGAGGCCATTAAAACCGAAGGTTTACGACAGGCTCACGGGAGAGCTAGTTGACAGAGAGAGCATAGATCGAGCCGTCTTCAGCAGATACCGTGAGGTAATAACTAATGAGGAAGTTGAGAGGTGGCAGGCAAATTGGAGGTTGTTATTCGATAAGCTTGATGAGGCTAGCCGAAATGCTATAGAGATACAGAAGAACCCGAAGCCCTATTTAGAAGTTCTTAAGCTGGTGCTCAAGCGCGACTGGGAAAAAGCGAGGAAAATGGTAGAAGAACAGAAGTTAGTGATTCCGTCTGACACGCTTAGATTCCTGTTTTACTTCTTCTAGGTGATGAAAAATGGTCTGGATATTCCATATAGTTCCAGAAGGAAGCGTTAAGTGGGTGAAGGAGCAGGGCTTTCTAACTGCCGCCACACTTGAAGGAGTCTGCTTCTCGCTTGGAAGTCAAGAAGGAGTTTACGCCGAAACTTGTCTGTTGAGAAATGAGCCCTACATAGATGCCTTCAAAAACCTCTCCATATTAGCCTTCAGATTTGAGGATTTGAAAAGGAAGTACCCGCTCTACCCGACATTCTACGATCCCTTCCAAGAGTTTACTGTCGAGAAGAGGTATCCGACCTTCAGAATCGGGTGGTATTGTCTGCTTCCGGAGATGCAAGTTTGGATACCTGAGGGAGTCAAAGTTCCCATCAGACTTGGGGAGTGGGTCAGCATTGAAGGAATGTTTTCAAAACTGAAGGAGAGCCCGCGAATATACAGCCTAGACAGGAGGATCACCCAGACATTCTACGAACTCCTTGAATCGCAGAAGAGGTATTGGCCGCTTTCAGGAGTAACCACCTACAGGCTTCCGTGGGTACACGAACTTACAGACAAGCAAATGAAGAGGCTTGCGAGGCTCTGCGATGAGTGGAACAAACTTGTTTCTAGGTTGACTGGGGTTGAAGTTCCATTCATTATTCCCGAAATTGGGCATTGGTTATTTTCAGATTTAAAGAAAGGAGAGGTTTGAATGGGACAACTCTTCAGAGCAAAAGCTGTACCTCTGAGCAAACACCCTTTAATTACATTAATCATTCATCAAGGATGGATTTCACTTGAAAAACAATATTTCATAGATTTAAGCTTAAAGAGTTGGGAAAAATTCAGACGAGCAAATCCAAGGTGGGAAATGCATTTTCCGTTAGCTATGTATGGAAAAAGAGAGATTTTTGGTTCTTTGAATCTTGAAACTGCTAGAATAGTTCAAGTTTGTCATAAAGAATTGGCGGAGAAAATATTGAGTGAAGTTGAAGATGCCTACCTAATAGTTAATGATTTAGTCGCTCCTAGTGGTGAAAAAAGAATTAAATTTGATGCTTTCGCTCCAAAGATAAGCTCATACTTGGAAGATGAAAAAGTTGTGTACAAGATTTATTTTGAATCTGGAGAACACATAGAGGTCAAACAGCCAAAAAATTACGAGCAAATATTTGATCCCTCAAAGACAGCATTCATATATGAGTTTGATCCACCTCAAAAAAAGGAGCACTTGCCCTTCTTCGAGAATGCTAAAAGGTTTTACGAGGAAGGAGTATTAAGATGCCCGAAGTGCGGCTCGTTTAGAGTGACTGGGGAGGGTACGGAGGAAAGACCTTATTGGTGTTGGGCTTGTGGATATATGTGGACTAAAGAGCTTTTCGAGCCCGAAGTTGTCAGAAAGGCGGAGAAAAAAGAAAGAGAATTATATGCGAAGATGTTAGCTGAAACATTAATGTATCCTTTCCTTAAATGGGAAGCTGAAAGGCATGGTTTTACTGGTCCAGAAGCGGTTAAAAGGTACCTGAAGTGGCGTGAGGAGGAGGATTGGCGGCGCAACCAGTTCTACGGCTTTTATGTTAGCGAGGGGGACCAAGACTACATAGAAAGGATAGTTGAGTCGTATATGGAAGAGCCGGAATCGTATAGAGGGTTGGATGCCATAGATGCTGTTTTAATGGAGTACGGTTACGATTTTGCGGATTACAGACCTCATAAAGGGTATATTTGGAATCCGCTCAATAAGAAGTGGATGTTACCTCCATACCCGCCTAGAACTGGAGATGAAGTTTTAGCCTTGCCGAAGTACAAAAGGATGTTTCCCACACACAATTATATGTTCGATAGAGCCATAGTGAAGGCTGTTCTGCTCAGGAGAGGGTGGAAGTTTGGAATTAAAGGATGGCAGAAGGGCTAAAAGGGGTAAGACATGTCTTGGGTTAAGGTTACAGTAGCAACTTTCAAAACCAGAAAGAAAGCAGAGGAATTCATCGAGCGTAAAAGAAAGGAAGGGGATGTCAGACCTTACAAGATTGAGAAGAAGTTTTATCCTCTTTTTGGAGAGGAGCGTTGGGAAGTCTGTGTTTTCAGCGAAGCCAAGAAGCATTGGCTTTTTAGGGATTTACCTGAGGTTCCTTTGCGCGGAACTCTAGTTCCGTATATTGAGGCTGCCAGAGTTAAGCCCATAGAGGAGTTTGCGAAGCCTAGACCGAGGCTTAAGCCCGAAGATACTGGAAAGCTGGCGGATTACTTTTTGAATAAGCTCAGGGAGGCAGGAGTCCCCCTTCCCACTAGGTTTAAGAGCGAGTTTGAAAAAGCCCTAGACATCAACAAGAGCTACGAGGAGAACCTCAAGATTTTAGACGAAGTCATAGCGAGGATAATTGCTAAAGAGAGCGGAAGAAGAGTTCACCCGTTAGAGGAGTTCAGGGTTGTTTATACGCCCCATCTCGCCCCACTAATCTACGAGCTTCAGTACAAGGTGCATGGTCGCTGGGACACTAAGGGTTTCAAAAGCTTCGAGGAGATAAGGGACTTTCTGAGGAAGGGAATTGGTGAGCTCTACGTTCACGCTTTTCGAGGTAAAGAGCTAGTCACTTGGGAGCCCATCGACCTACCGAGATTTACGTTAGAACCGGGAGAAAGGGTCGAAACGGCCAATTTCATCTACACACTCGAACAGCCCTTCTTCGAGTCGACTGAAAAGCGATGGATTTGGAGGGTGGGGGTCTGGGATAAAACCAAGCAAGAGAGCAAGGAAATAGAGATGAGCGAGAATGAGTGGAGAAAACTTAAAGAGAGCGTAAAAGCTGTTAAGAGGGTTAAAAAGGAGGGGTGTGGTCTAAACAGGGAAGAGGGAAGGGGGGCTGCTGATGCCATCAGAGGCATATTGCACAGCGGCAAGTTTAAGCCCCATCTGAAAAGGTATGAAGGGCTTCTTGGAACGGAGAATGTTTATGTATCCTTCACTTTGACCGGTCCTTCAGTTTCAAAGTGGAGTCTTGAGGGGGGAAAGGCACATACTGATGTAGAAGATATCCATGATTTATTCACCCATATTTGGAGCAAGCTAAGCGAGAAGGGTATGGGAATCTGTAAGATAACGATTAAACCAGAATATGCACCGAGTTATCCGCCAGAAGAAACTGTAGAAAACATCACGGGCTGGATAGTCAAAGTATACCCGGGATGGATTGGGCAAGACGTATTATCGCTAAACAAAATACACAAGGAGATAGATTGGCAGATCCCCGCGAAACTAGTAAAACCTGAAACTTGGCGGATTTGGATAAAACCCATCTACGAATGGATAAGGGAAAAAGGGTGGGTTAAAGAAGAGGAATTATATGAAGAGTTTAAGAGAAAGGGGGTTAGCGAAGGCGACATAAGGGAAGTCATCCACTACTTGATCAGAACTGGTTCAATCTACACTCCGAGAGAGGGGTTCCTAAAGCCGACTTAGAAAAAATTAAAAAGAGAAGTTGCTTATTTTAGTAGGGGGGCACGATGGCTAGGAAGCGCAGAAAGAGTGATGATAACTCAGATTTTGTTACGAGAGCTGAGTGCTCCCGAATTTCCGGAGAGATAAGAAACGAGCTGAACACCATAAAGACAGCCTTAGTTGGAAAGGACATGCGTGGCGGTCTTTTGAAGGATATGAGGGACATGAAATCGTGTGTAGAGAGTTTAAAGCGCGATATCGGGAGCGTTAAAGATTACATAGATGACCAGAAGCGCAAGGGAAGGGATTGGCGCCTGCTCGGTTTCGCCATTCTAGGAAGTGCCATTTCGGGAATTATGATAGCCCTCGTAAACTATTGGCTCTCGCTCTTATAGCACTCAAGAGCGACTTCTAAAAGGTGATGTCCATCTAAGCTAGGGTTTTTGAATATATCATGCCCATCTGTCCACTCCACTAGCTTAATGTATTTTCCAGATTGCTCCGCATTCTCATAATACTCCAGCAACCAGTCGTATGAAAGCTCATCTTCAACTGGGGCGATAATATACAGCCTTGTCTGCAGGTTTTGGGCTGTTTTTGAGCTGTAAAAGACTGGGTCGGCATATCCGGGAGGCCAATCTACTATGGCAGATGCGATTACTGCTGAGTCGATTAGCTCCGATGCGTAGGGCTTCTGCACCTCGTAGGCGACCGTGGTTCCGCCAGCCGAAAAGCCGAATAGATGCACCTTATCGAACCCGAGGTCTTCCTTTAAGTGTCTTATGAAGCTCTCAAGCCAACTAGACGTGGAGTTATACATGAAAACCCTTTGATTGGAAAAGATATGAAATCCGCTACGCTGGAGGTTGATAATAAAGCGCTCCTTTTCAACCGAGTAAGCTTTTTGCCAATCATCCCTATACAGAGGATTTATCCATACATATGGATGGTTCTCAGCCGTTCCTCCGCCGCCGAAAAGGACAATAACACACTCGTAGCCAGAGCTTGCCCAAGCCCACCATGGAAGTCCCTCGTAGACAAGACCTGTTGTGAACGAGCCCTCCCTTACGGTGAAGTCGACTTCCTTCGCATCTACTAGCTTATCGTTTTCGAGCTTGCCGTATATGAGTGCTAGAGGCACCTCGCCCTCCCATTCAATAATAGATGTCCAAATCGACGGTTTAGACTCGCCGGGAGCAACTTCCTTAAAGGTCAGGCTTCCCATCTGCTGGTCAGTTTCCCTGTTAACAAGAAATAATCCAATATCGACGGTTTCATCGTAGCCATTTCTAACCTGTAGCTCCATCGACCAGCGTTGTCCGGGCTTGTAGGCGTAGGGATAGTTAAGCTTCAATACCTCTATCAACCCACTCCCTCATGCATGACCTCGATTATCATGCGCATAAGAGATAGAATGGCTATTCTTTTCTGTTGCGGATACTTCTCGACATCCGGAAACCATTCCTTAGCGAGCTTCTCAGCTTTGTCATGCACTAACCTAATCAACTGAACTGCGGATTCCAGTTTTTCCTCTAAAACTTTCACCTCCTTCTAACCTATTTATGAAAAGGTTTTTAAGTTTTCATTTTTCTTTAGCTTCCAAGCTTTCTTGCGCCACCAAGTCAAATATCTTTTTTTGTGTTGTGGCGGTGCTAACTTGTATGGTAATCGTAAAAGATCCTCAACACTTATTGCTTCATCTCCTATCGGTTCTTTAATCCAAATGTGCATCCATTTTCCTCTAACCTTTATGAATTTAAAGCGCCCCTTCGCTTTGTAAATTATGTCATGGTTTTCCTTTGCACCAAGCATTAAGGAACGTAGTTCCGTGCACCATAGACGGCCTTTATCTTCTCTGTGAAACCGTCTAATGTCCAAATTGCTCTCCGAATCTTCAACTACAATATGGAAGCCCTTCCTGCTTGAGGAGAGGTATATTTTAGCATTAGGATAGTAGTAGAGGAGGTTAAATATATGTGCTAGGAGGAACCACTGCGGGTTTGTTCCATCGTAGTCGAACTTTAATTTTCTTGAGGTAATCTCCAAGAAATCATTTATGTCCAAGCCATCTCCCTCCTCTTCAACTCTCTCCACTCTTCTTCGAATTGCTCAACGGGAATGGGTGGAAGCATTTCTATATCCACATACTCGATTTTGGCCGGATGGTACACCCTCTCGCCAGTAATTTTAACTTCAACCCAAGCACGCTCGTACCTCCACTTTATCTTGAAAAGCCTTCTCTCGGGCTTTCCCTTCGTCTTGACATCTATTATAAGCCCTTGAGTTTCCTCGTTAAAGGTTTTGACCTTCACAGTTTCAACTTCTCCATAGATGAATTCGCAACTTCTTAGAAATGCTGATTCCTCGATTGACTCGACTGCAAAGTATTCTAAGAGCATGTGTTTGGCCAACCTTATAGCCAAGTCTCTCGGAACCTCTGGCATCAAGTGGTTTATTACTTCGTGGACCTCGAACATCTTAACCTCGCCGAGGTAGACAACTGATACAATAACATGCGACTTGTATAATGGCTTTACATAATGCCAATACCTTCTGCGGATATAGGGCCTGACTACCCAAGCAATGTGGCTTGTGATGAGGTTTAGCTCCAAGAGCCTCCTCAGACGGCTGTAGGCAGCAGCATAGCTTATTCCCAAAGCCTCTGCAACTTCTCTGGCGGAAACCCACTCGCATTCCCTAGACATTAAGTAAGCAAGCGTTTCGCTTAATGCTGGCGGATATTTCCTAGCTGACTCCTTCTCGGCGAGTTCCCTTCTGAGTTCCTCAATTCTTCTATGGAGGTATGCTCGCTCAACAACAGAGGGCGGCGGATAACGCCTGAGCCTAGACTCTAAGCGTTCAATTTCCTCTCTTTCGCGTTTAATTTCAGCCTCAAGCTGAGGGAGGCTAACCAAACCCCTAACAATTTTAACTAATCCTTCGGGTAGCTCTCCCTCAGCCAAAAGACTAACCTTCCAAAATTGAAAGAAGTTCGTTCAGCTTTTTAATGTATTGTAGCCCTTTGCTAGTTACATAGTAAGTGGAGTCTTGTTTTTCAAGTAGCCCTTTCTGTAAGGCGAACCGCAGAAGCCTTCGATATTGTGAGTAGCTAGTTTTTAATTCGTAGAAAAGCTCGGATTTAGTGACGGGCTCTTTGCATTTCTCTAGAAGTTCAGCCAGTAAAACATATCTTGAAGCGTACTTTATCTCCATAAGCCTTGCTTCTAGACTACGCTTATCTTGAGACATAATTAAAAATTCTTCTAGAAAAAATTTATAAAATTTATGAATCAAAAAGCTTATATATCAAAGCATAAATATGCCTAAGTTGCTAAAATGTTTTCAGAAAGGTGAAATTATGGAGGAAAGGAAAAGCTTCTGGAGAAATGCCTACGGAGACCCAAGATGGGAAAGGATTTCCGCCATAATCCTAGGAATAATAATTATTCTGGCACTGTTCTTTCTAACCATGTTCAGCTATGTAGGTGTGGGCGAAGCCGCACTTCTGGTAGACCCAGTAACCAACACTGTAAGCGGTCCAATACTGGGCCCACGATACTTCATTAAGGCCCCATGGGTTTCAGCAGTAAAAATCTACTATGCAGTCGATTCTCTCGGTATGTGGGGAAACGGAACCGACCCGTACGCGGACTTCCCAACAGTTCATGCCCTTTCCAAAGACGGCTTAAGCATGGAAGTGGATATATTAATAAGATGGAGTTTAGACCCCTCAAGGCTGGTCCAACTATACAAGACATATCCGCAACTTAACTGGAAAGAAAAAGCAATCGCATCAATAGTTCGGGAAACAGTTAGAAACACAATTGCAGGATTTGATGCCGTAACTATTGTTGAAAACAGAACCATAGTGGCTGAGACGATAAGAGAGCACATAAAAACCGCCCTTATAAAAACTGAAACACTACAACAATCAATACTGCCCGAAAGCTTAGAAGTAGACCTAAGGGACATAAGACCTCCAACTACATGGCTACAAGCAATAGAAAACAAGCTCTCAGCTCAACAAAACATGATTGCGGCGGAATATGAAAGACAAAGAGTAATAATACTAGCAAATGCTTCCGCTCAAGAAGCAATAATAAAAGCGCAAGGAGAAGCCGAAGCAAAAATAATCAAGGCAGATGCCATGAAAGGTGCCATACAAATGATAGCACAAGAAACAGGAATGAACGCAACAGACATAGCCCAACTCTACATACTAACAGAAGCCCTAAAAGAAATAGCAGAAAAAACAGGTCAAATGATAGTTATAATGACAACAACCCCCCAAGGAACTCCAATATTAATACCCATACAGCCATAACTTTTTTTTAATATCCAAAAAACTTATATATCAAAACATATTTATGCTTAGGGTCGCGGGGTAAAGGGAGGGTTCAGCGGGCGCACAGGTAGGAGCCTGTGAGGGGCCCAACCCTCAGACCTCCCTTGTTTCTCCGCAGGTGATTGTTATTGAGTTCGGCTTGGAAATCTTTCAGGAGAGGTTTCCGTACTCCACCATCCGAAACTAGCGGTGCTTTTGGTCTCTCAGATGAGGACGCGGTAAGGCGATTAACTGACACTTTTGTTGTTAACGACTTGAAAGAGGAATACTACTACAGCCAAAACGACATAGTCATGGACGCGTTTCAGAACCACCTGAAGCTTGTCGATAAGGCTCCCGAGCTCTACAGAGAGGTCATCAAGACGCTAAGACCAGTCATGCTTGATTGCCAAAAGGCAATAGCGGCACTATATCTGTGGGATAGAAATATAGACAGGGAGCTAGCACTTGAACTGCTTAAGGACATTAGACCGACTTGGAAAATCACGTTTTTCCACATGCTGAAGAAGCCCATGCCGTTCATGGCTTTATCAAGAAAGGGGTGGGGGCGTTCAATCAGGCGTTTAGCCTACGAAGTTCTGTTGAAGGACCTACCGCCGTTCTACGCCGTCAAGTACAGAAATAAGCTTGCGAAGATAGCAAGCTGGGCTCATGTTAGACCAGAAACTGCATCGCTTAAGTTCCTTTTCAGAAGGACAAGGAAGAGTCCAGATGTCATTAACCACGAGTATTTCAAGGACTTCTTCGAATTAAGAGAAGATCAGTCGATTTCAAGGCTGAGCAAGACCGATTTGCCATTCACGATCTTGAAGGGGATCTTGGGGAGGAGAATAAACGAGCCAAAGGTCTTCAAGGCAATAATGCACACCATGACTCTGTACGAAGTTATTCTATCGCTTAGACAGATGGAGAAGAGGGGATTGCTTGACGATGCAGATGTTCAAAACATGATTTTGCAAAGGCTGGAAATGGAAGGCTTGAAGAAGTTAAGAATTGATGTTGTAGAGCTAATACAAGCCTATAGAAGGGTGAGCCACCCATTTGCAAAGTTTGTCTTGGAAAGGGCTATTTCAGAGCAGATCGCGGCACTTACTGAATCCCTGATGAAGTTCCTTAAGGACAAGAAGGTTGCAGTAATATTCGACACTTCAGGAAGCATGGAAGATGTCTTGGATTGGAGCCTAGCACTAAGCTTGGCATGTGCCATGATAAACCCGAAGGAAACAAAGCTCATAGCCTTCGCTGATGAGGCGGTAACCCTTCCAATCCCAACCGAAATGAAGACAGTTCTCGAAACCTATAGAAGAATGGTCCCATCCGGCGGAACTGCTCTAGGCAAAGCTCTAATCGAGGGGCTGAAGCACAGCCCAGACATAATAATCTTCATCAGCGACTTTGAGGGGAACATCGAACCTTGGAGCGACGAGGTATACAAGGAGTATGTCAAGATTCATGGGAAGTTCCCAGAAGTGATCTCAATCAAGTTCACAACTAGCCCAGCAACAGCCTACGGCGAGATCACGGCGCTCAGAACTGGTAGGTGGCTCGGAATACCAAACGAGCACAAGCTAGTGATAAGAAATACATGGGATTTACCCACGCTCTTAGAGTATATATTTAATTTGCTACCGATCCTAATGAAGAGAAAGGAGAAGATCATTCAATACGTTGCCTAATCACTCTTCAAAAGCCTCTAAAAACTCCAAGGGCACATTGTGAATCGGACATTTCGGATGTTCAGCAGGCTTTTCGGTAAACTCGTAGATTTCGTATTCAACTGGGCAGAGGTAAGCCCAAATCTTAGCTTTGGGTTTCTCTTCCCTTTCTTCCCTTTTCCTTTCAGCCCTGAACTTTTCTATTAAATGCTTTTCTCTAATGTATGCTTTTACGACTTCAAGAGCCTCCTCGAAGGTCACGGCTGAACGGAATCGTCTGGACCACTCCGGATCGGACAAAATTCCAAGCAGGACGGTGCCAGCGATAAGGGTTGGCATTTTAGTCCTTCCTTGTTATTCTCACTTGAAAGCCCTTTTCGTAGAGGCTGTACAGTCTTTTCTTA
>Ga0190308_1000704_pt1 | contig 10320 bp, 19 predicted proteins | sample 48700756_MG_FD_165050 | JGI IMG/M metagenome (GOLD analysis project Ga0190308, IMG submission 165050) | Hydrothermal vent sediment bacterial communities from Southern Trench, Guaymas Basin, Mexico - 4870-07-5-6_MG | ecosystem: Environmental > Aquatic > Marine > Hydrothermal vents > Sediment ...
ACGATGAAGTGCGTCGCTCTGCGCTGCTTTGTGCTGCGAGCGCTGGCTACGACGAAGTGTGCAGAACCCGCCGCAGACTGCACATGCTTCTCGTGGGACCGCCAGGCTGCGGTAAGACTGAAATTCTGCTGTGGTTTAACAGACATCTGAACGCCCACTTCGTGAACGCTGAATTCACGACAAAAGTCGGACTGAGTGCGGATGCTCGTGGCGGTGAAGTTACGCCAGGAGTGCTTGCGGAGGCTGATGGTGGTATTATATGCATAGATGAGCTTGACCGCCTTTCTCATAACGACCAGAACGCACTCTTACAGGCGATGGAAGAAGGCACATATATCGTCGTGAAGGGAAAGCACAGACAGAGGTTGCGAGCGAACGTCGTTGTCATCGCATCCGCAAACGAGAAGAAGAAAATTCAGAAGGCTCTCTTAGACCGCTTCGACTTCATCCACGAGCTTAAAACGCCATCGAGAGAAGAACGCATCAAAACTGTGCCGACGCTCGTTGAGTCGTTCTTCTCGCCTGAGACATCACAGGAGAAGATACTTCACCGCTATCTGTATTTTGTGCAAAAACACGAGCCGAAAGTCAGCAACGAAGTTAAAGAGCGCATTTCGCAGCTCATAATGACATACATCCGCATCGCAAAGTCAGACATAACGCAGTTCTCCTATCGCTCTTTGGAGCTCTCAATACTGAGAGTTGCTTATGCGATCGCAAAACTCCAGAGGAGCGACCTTAAGGAAGAGCATGTGAATCAAGCGATAAGGCTCAAAGACCCAGAGTATGCTGCGGAAGTGGAAGCAGTCCTAAAGGCTCACGAGAGCGGTCTGCTGGCGTAATTCTCTTATTTTTTCCTTTCCTTTTTTTGATTTGGGAGTATGAGAGAAAAAAGGAGAGGGCTTACGGAGGAGGAGAAAAGGCTCATAGAATTAATTGAGAAGGAGGAAGAAATTGAGAGAGAAATCAGAGAGAGGACAAAGAAGGTAAAAGAGCTGAAAACTCTCAAGGATGCTTTACTTCCTATAAGCAGGTTCGTAGAGCGCATCGAGGCAAGGCTTGAGGACAAAGAACTCTATGTCTTGGTAGTGCCAAAAGACTCCCCGTGTATAGAGACCAAAACACCTCTTGAGTATAGGGCAAGACTTACTCCTGATGAGCTGAAAAAATTAGATACTACAGAGAGAGAGTATGCCAAAATAATTCTTGATCGTTTTTACAGGGAGTATTTAGCAGCACCTGCAATCCTCACTTTCGAGGGTTTAACTTCAAAGCTGGGTAGCGCACTGCGGAGTAGAGAAGTGTTTATGGCTTTATGCCAGCGTGGCTCTCCTTATCATTGCAGCGTTCTTCGAGCATTTCTCGCAGGATTAATAGATAAGATACTCAGAGAGTGGGATGTAGGTGTCAGAAGATATTTGATAGAAGATGTTGAGGCAGTAAGATTTAAAACACTCGCACATATACTTTCCGAGTTACCTGCTGAACTATCGGGCGATGAGCGCACAATCATCGGGGAGGCGATAAACGAAGGTTTAAAGGAAATTCTCGGAAAATACGCAACCTTACATATAAGACCTGAATATATGACCGAAAGCGATATTCAGAAGTCATGGGAAGTTATAGAGAAAGCCTGCAAAGAGCCTTTGTATGCCCTTGTGCCAGAAGATGTAGATGAAACTCCTATTCTGGAGGCCTTAAGAGCCGCCTCACGTAGGATTCCGCCTCTTGCTCCATTGGTTGCAGCAGGTTACGAGGAGGAAATAGAAGAGATAAAACGAAAACTCTCAGAACTCGAAGAGATGCGAAGAAAACTTCTCGAAAAGGTGAGAGAATATGAGAGAGGAACTAAGTGAGGCGGAAAAAATATTAATTGAAAAAATAAGAGAGGATAAAATGCTAAGAAAGGCTGTTTTCCACTACTTCGAGGCTATGTCTGGCATCAAGTTACCTGATGAGTGAGGCTAAACTCGAGCTCCGCCATACATCCGCAAAGACCACGCAGCCACGAAGTCATCCGTTGTCTTCTTCGTCTTTGCAGCCTGCAAACACTTAGCAACCTCTATTGCAGGCTTCGTCTCTGCCTCTTTGCCACACTCGTAATACTTTGCCGCCCCTCCAATTCTTTCAATACCCTTCCTATATTTCGCCACTGCAATGTCTCTGCTAACGACCATCTTCCATCACCTCCTATTTTTCTCTCCCCCAATAAGATATTTAAACTTTGTCGGACAATTTATGGGTAATGAAAATCAAGGTCAGCTTTCGGCTCGAACTTCCTTTATACAGAGAGCTCAGAGAGATTGGGGAAGAGCTTGGCTGGAGTTTCAGCGATGTTCTGCGTTATTTGCTCGCAGTCTCATACTCTCTATTGAGACCTGATGTGAAAATCAATGCTGACGAACTCTTCTATTACGTTATAGACGAGGTGGATGAAAGCGGGCAAATTGAGTGCTGGAAAGTTGTTCGTTTCTTAGCGCCGAGAGCTGTCAGAAAAATTGAAGAGATTGAGAGGCGACGAAGAGAGGCTTAACTTATCAATCGCTCGCAAAGCTTTCTTTTCATTAGTTCTTTGACTTCTTCTGGCGCTTCAGCGCCGACCATCTTCTCAGCGAGGCGTGTCGCCCACGCAGCACGCATGCACGCTTCTATTGCCTCCTTGCGAAGCTTCTCGTCTGTTATAGGGTTACCGAGTTTATGACCTGTCGCTCTCTCAAACTCCTCCATAAACTCTTTTGGGACGTGAACCCAAAGCTCCTCTGTAAGCGCACGATATGCTCCCTTCTCTCCAGCACACTCCTCTCTAATGAGCTCCATCGCTGCGAGAAGCGCATTAACACATTTTCTCGTCTCCACCATCTATCACCTCCTCAATCTCCTTTTGATTTCTTCTTTTATTTCTTTTTTTGTCTGTTCGTCAAGCTCCCACCACGAGTCTCTTATGCCTCGCTCCTCCATTATAGCATGTGCTAACTCCGCTCTTTTAAGAAGTTTTGTCTTTTCTTCTAAACTCTCCAACAATTTATCAAGCTCTCTTTGACAAAGCGGACACCTCACACTTATCCTCGCAAGCTCAAGCTCTTTGCGAGCTCTATCAAGTCTTGCAATAAAATCACTTTCCTCTATTGAAGTTCTCTCTCCTTCTAAAGCCTCCACCAGTTCCGCAACCGCAAGCAGCAGCTCATCGTCCATTATACAATCTTAATCGCATCATCTATTTTAAGCTCATCTATCCATGTGATAGGGGAGTCATTAGACGTTCTATAACCGACGATTACGGCAACATCAAGGATCGTTCCTTCCTCCCAGAGGGATGCCTCTATAGGCTCCACCCCCAAATCTGTAAGGCTTACACTGGTGGTCTCTCCAGGTTCCAGTGTAGATTTGAGGAAGTAAAACTCCCCGTATATTTCGCTCTCAGTTATCCAAGTGTTTTTATCCGCCTCTATGTCTCCTGTAGAGTCCGACAGCAGACCTTTCTCTGCAAAAAAGAACATTCCATCTATACTCCATGCAGAGAAGGTTGTATTTCCTCTATTCTTAATTTCTACGGTCACATCAATTCTCTTGTCCCAAGGAATTTCGACAGGATATACCTTCAGAATTTTGTTTAGCGTTAGGTTTCCATCTCCTCGCCATATTACATTGTCCCATTTGTTCACTGCGTTGAAAGCGTCTTTGAATTTTTCGTTTCTGTTTTCGTCTATGCGTTTTAGAAACTCCTGAGCAAATAAGTAAACGTTGTAAATGTGAGTGTCAGTCGCCCCAATTACGAAAGTGTTCTCTGTCTGCCCCCTCCTTAATTGATAGGAGAGAGAAGATGGAGAGTCTGGAGATGACATGAACCCGCAAGACACAGATATAACTAAAGAGAGAGCAGGTCTGGTCGCCATTATTGCCGCCGCCTCTCCTACTTCGAACTGTCCCGCATACTCTGCTGAGCCGTGCGCATGAATAGCGAATAGTTTTACATTTGGGTTTGCTATTTTTTGTAGAAACTCATGCTCTGTGATAATCGGAATATCTGGGTGTTTGGGACGGCAATCTTCCTTGCATGAGTAGAGGGGATTGCACTCTGGCATTACTACTTCTTCTGTTTTGTCTGACCATTTTTCGTAGTATTGTCTAACCAGAGATGTAAAGAAAGTATCATATATGTAAGCATCACAAGGTTCTTCCTCCCCTATTGTCTGATCCCAACCTCCCATTATTAGGCTGTTCATAGCCTCCGTTGTTGGCGCTAAGTATAGGTCTATTTGTTTTTCGTCGTCGGGACAGAGAGTAATTCTTTTGACTGCTGGCTTGTCTGCGCTATAAGGGGCGTAGCCTTCTTTGCCTGTTGCTATTGTATAGCTTCCGCATGTAGAGCGAACTTTCAAGTCGGAAAATTCGTAATAACCATCTGTGTCTGTTTGTGTTCTCTCGAATATTTCCAGGAAGTAGTTCTCCGCTATTGCGACTGTTGCTCCAGCTATCGGCTCTTCTGTCAATGCGTTGAGGACTTTTCCATAGACTGTCGCCCTCGCCATATTCGCCACCTAATACGCACTAATGTAAACTACTAATGTCTCTCTACCCTCTACGGAAATCTCGGTTGTTCTCTCGGCGACTTATAATCTTTTCCCCCCAAAGCCTCCACCAGCTCCGCAACCGCAAGCAGCAGCTCATCATCCATCATAGTTGTCTTAGTCTTCTTTCTATTTCTCTTCTCATTCTTTCTTTTAATTCCTCAATGAGTTCTCTTGACTCCTCTCTACCCTTTCCTCCCTCAGTTTTAACCTCTACCTCTGGTGAAAGAAGCCACTCTAATTCTCTTAAAGGAATTCCAACGAACCAAGTATCCATAATAGTTTCGTGGAGCGTCTCCAGATCAGGAGGTATTAAACCCATCTTTCGCATTTTTTCTACTACAATTTCTGCTTCTCTCATGAGAACTTCGTAATGACTCCGTGCCTCACTCACTAAATATCCTGATAATCTTTTCACCATATGGTCATCTGCCACTGCTGCGAGCTCAAACCGAGTGTTATAAGCGTAGCAATATAGAGTAGGCTCCGCTCCTCCTGTGACGAGGAAGCCAGGAGAAGCTGCCCGCCCAGGTCTCATCTCCTCCAGCCATCTTCCGAACTTTCTATTCAACGCATCAAAATCAAAAAGCTCTGCAAAACGAGCGGATACCAAGTCAGGACTGCTGAATGCGGAATCATCAGGATGCGTATGCATAATTGCCCCTATATCATACCTGCCTTCCTTAAACAAGCGCATAACTTCTCTTTTAGATGTCGGATCAGGTGTGTAAGATGTTTCAGGCTCGGGGCTTACATTCCTGACCTGAACATAATCATGAAATGCGTAAATAATGGAGTGATTTATCCAGAGCTTCCCGAGCAGAAAACCACCCATCTCGACACGATCAGTCACTCTTGCGATGTCTGTGAAATAGTCAACAATGTCTTTTGTGATGAGGAAGATATGTTTAAGTCCTGGTATTTCCTGCGCCTGTCTATCAAGCTTTCTAAAAAGTTCTTCTGAGATCATATTATCTCACTCTCAGCGGGCGGAAGCCCTCTCGGACGAAACGGACATCTCCGCTCAAGCACCTCTCTTTAAGGCGTCTGACAGCTTCTTTCGCCTCCTCTTTGGTTCTGACCTTCTCAAGAACTACCCAATCTCTTTTCTCAGAGTCCCAGCACACAATCTCATACATAACTTCTCACCACTTTCTTCTCCTAATATCCACTAATGCAAAAATTGCTGCAACGCTCCACCCTGCGTGCTGACACTCAGGCTTCGGAGTGGTGGTTTTAGTCTGTCTCAGAGAAGGTCACATCTGTTATCTCTACTCTCGTTGCTGGTGCGACGATCCTCACAGCATCCGCTATTTTGAGCGAGTCTAACACATATCTTGTAGTATCGATGTCGGCGATAAGGACTATTCCTGCATCTATTGTCATTCCCTCACTCCACTCTTCCACCTCTGAAATGTCAACAGGGCTGGCTCCTTCAATGGTCAGTGTGCCTCCCACATCCAGTGTGGCATCAGACACCGTTCCAGAGTCAGAAGCTTCTGACTCGTAGCGCCACATCGTGCGATCTGATGCAGGATAGCCTGTCGGATCTGAGAGCGTATCAGCGTAAAAAACCTCGACTGTAAAATCACCAGTCACGCTCTGAGACCCTGTGTTCTCAATTGTCACGGCCACCTTGATCTTCTTATCTGAGGGTATGTCTACTGTGGCACCGACGGGCACAGGCTCACCAGCAGCCCTGAATGTCGCTTTACTTACACCCAAATCCTTAAGCCTGCTCCTTCTCACGACTGACCTTACGACCATTTCTGCCTACTTCCTCACACGCTCTGCGCAACTCACGCTGTTATCTTTGCGAACGCAAGGTATGAGAGCATCGCCGTTCCCATGCCTGTTCCGACAGCGATTCCTACGACCACCAACGCTTTCTGCCAGTCTGGCAATCTTGCGATCTTCTCCGCACCGCCTACTAAGACAACACCCATCAATGCGCCAGTAACCGCTCCTGCAACTCCTCCTGTTAAGGCAATCGCACCTTCTCTTGTCAGCGGCATTTCCTCTGAAATTCGTTAATCCTTATAAAAATCTTTTGCTTGTGATTGCATGCGCACGCAGCACGCGAACACACTTATATTTTTAAGGCAAACACTCAAATATGGCACTAAGTCTTGAGCAGCAGCGGAAGATATTTGAGCTCCTTGAGCAAGGGAAGCGCATAAAAGAGATAGCGAAAGAAGTGGGTTGCTCAGAAAACACAGTCCGACGCTACAAGAAAGAGTATGAGCGCCTTCGTGAGCAAGGAGGCGCAATAGAGGCGACGGGAGAAGGTGAAGGCATAAAACACACAGGCACGCTGAAAGCCCTTCAAGAAGGCAGAGGTGCAAACATCTTAGACCTCGCTCGTGATGAGACACAAGTCATGGAAATCGGTGCTTCCGCAGGCGCTGTCGTTGCAGGAATGCTTGACGACTTCGCAACCGCTTTCGACACCACAAAACCAGTGAATGTTCGCTTTGCGAAGGCGATGCGTGGCTCTTTGACAGCATCATCGTTGCTTTTCGCAGCATCAGAGTTCTTCAGAAATGTTCAGCGAGAGCGGAAGAAGCGCTTGGTTGTGAAGGCCTCTGAAACAACTAAGGAGGAGCTTAAGGAGAAGATCATGAAGGTCGTGCTGAGCGACAAGCACAGAGCGATGAGCGTTGATGAGATAATCGAGAAAGTCGGTGCGGATGAAGACAGAGTGTTAGATGCAATCGAAGAACTTGTCAGAGAAGGTCGCTTGGAGACTGCGCAGTGATCAGCGAGAGTGGAGCGTTTGATTGTGCTTTCTGATTGTCTTCCACTCGCTTTTCAGCGGCAGTAGGTGATAGGCATCAAAGAAGAACGGTGTTTGTATGGTGTCGTCGTTGTAGGTGACCGTATATTCGCCTGCAGTGACTAAGTCGTAGGACATCCAAGCGTAACCGCTTTCGCCCCAGCCTTCGCCCCAAGAGTTTCGCAGCTCCAGCGCCTTTTTGTTGTCATCGTAGCCGATGAGAACTATGGCGTGAAAGCCTTCAATGCTCTCGCCCTCAGAAGGTGGATGTTCATACACACCGCCAGAATACGAGAAAAAATCGGCGAACACAATCATTCCCGCTAAAACAGGAGCGACGTAAATAGCGTTCTTTAACGCTTTGAGGTCAAGCGTATCTATTGCGACAGCATCTTTTATTTTATTGAGCGAAGATAGCTCATCCCAGCGCCCGCACCACAGAGGGCTTTCCTCGCCGAATTTGGATGGCGGGTCTTCGCACACTCTCTCATATGGATGACAGTCCTCACGAGGTATGCCGAAAGACTTGAGAGCGTTAATGATGTCTGAGAAATAGCGCCCTGCTTGCCTGCACGACGAAGATGTCTGATCTGTTTCGTAGGTGGAAATCTCGTAGAGCAAAGCCTCTGATAGGTCATACTCATGCGCTACTTCTGCCCTCTTTCGCTTTTGAAACTCTATAATTGCGGTTGCGGCGAAAGCAGCGCAAGATTGCACGTTGCCTTGATTTTTCACACTACTCATCTGATCTCGCCACGAAAAAGACGGTGGAATTTCCTTCGGGAGTCCTATGAAGATAGTTCGCTCTAACTCATTCATTCTGTCACGAAGTCAAACATCACCCACGCCCCGAATTTTCTGTTCGATGCGCCTTGATTCTCAATCATGAAATGAACTGTGGCGCCACTGGAAAATTCTAATTCGAGCTCATTATATACTCCGTCATACTCGTATCTGGTCGCACCTGACAGTATGATGACTTTCTCATATGACTCAGGGTTGCGACCGAAACCTGTCACGCCGCACTTCTTCACAATCAGTTTCTTACCTTCAGGGACTGTGGCAGACCAGAAAATGAAACCTGAGTTTGGCGGTATCCCTTCAGGATAATCTATCTGACTGTAATAACAGATGCAAGGCATTTCCGCCACCCCCACTCTAACCAGTATAGATGCGATATTCGATACAGTCATTGCCGCCGCATTTTCTTTTTAAGCTCTCTCAGCCTTCTTATTTTCTCCACCTCTTCCGCCACAACTTCTTCAACTGATTCTTCAGGCGTGATATACCTCACATATATTTTCTGCTCTTCTACCTCTGCAGGCTCAGGAATGAGCCCCAGCGCCTTCTTCCGCTCGTTCTCTCTCAATTCTCACCACCACTGATATGTATGTGCTCATAACATAAGAAACTGTCCAATGCACAGACTCTTCAGGCGTGATGTCTTCGCCAGGTAAGATTGTTGTTGATGTGCTGCCACCGACATCGCTCTCGACAACAGCTCTTATGAAAGATGTTTCTTGAGGTTCAACGATAATCTGCAAATACACAGGGTCGCCTTCTAATGCTTCTGCGATTTTGTTTGAGCCTTCTTCGTCGCTTGAGAAATACACTTCGCTGCTGAAAGGTGCGAACACCGTGACTGACAGAAGATTTGACATCATCTCTTCCCACGCACCTTCATTATTTCATGGAGACTCCATATAATGAAGGTGCTGAACGCCGACAGACATGCGCTTGTCACTGCGAGCGCTGGCAGATTTATGCCTGCTTCCTCACGAACCTTCCACAGAATTATGGTGTTCATCCCGCTGATGACTGCTGAGGTCGCCGCAAGCGCAACTGGCTCTGAGACCATTTTATTTCACCGCTCAGAACCTCTCACCTCGCTCTATCATTAGACAATAGTCTTCGTATAAACCTGTTCCGCAAGCATATCTGGTGCGGGTGTCATAAGTCACAGCATTCAAATCTTTCACCACTTTACCAACGCTCTCCAAACGCCGATAGAAGTCAAACTCTTCTCTGAAGGTCTCAGAGAAGCTGAACTGATTTATGTCCTCACGCCATCCGCCTGCTGCGAACCAAGCCCATCGCCTTATCGCAGCGTTGTCGCCCCAGATGTGCTTTTGCAGTAAATTGCCCCAGAGATTTCCTATTTTGTGAAATATATTGGCCGGTGGCGAGACGATCTTAGCGCCTGTGACTGCTACGACCTCGGGGTCCTCAAAATGCCTCAGAAGCATGTTCAGCCACCCTTCAGGATAAAACTGCGCAGCATCCACAGTCACGATGATGTCGGCATCTGTGCTTTTCGCACCGATGTTGCGAGCTGTGAATAAACCACGAGGTGCATATATCACCCTATCAACATACTCCTTTGCGATTTCAACAGTTTTATCGTCGCTGTATGAATCTATTAAGATGAATTCAATGTTCTCAGGATGATATTTCTTGTATAGCGGCTGCGAAACTATACTGTCTAAAGTTATCCCTACATAGTTCTCCTCGTTAAGAGTTGCGAGCTGAATGCTCACCTTCACATCGTCAAGGATAACATCAGGATACCACTTGAATTTCAGTGGGAACTCCATGTGCGTCTGAAGATAATAAGTGCCTATGGCGAAAATCGTGCATCCTGCGAGAGCGCTCACAGCGGCGCCTGCTGCGCTCACCATCTTATTATATGAGTAAGAAAAGAAAAAAATAATTACTCTGCCAGCTCGCAATAAACAAAATGCTCTCCTTTGCTTAAGTTCAAATCTGAGATCGCAACTTTAATGATTTTCGTGCTTTCCGCTTCTACAGTGTCTGTGACTGTATGGACAAGTGAGCCATCAGCATAGATATTTATCGTGATTTCTCTCGCAGTCGTGCTTTTGTTTTCGACCTCTATGTTCAAATCAGTCGGGTCTTTGTATGATGAGAAATACACCTGCACGATTTCAACTTCCGCCAGCACTTTCACCGTTCCGA
>Ga0190308_1000708_pt1 | contig 10281 bp, 28 predicted proteins | sample 48700756_MG_FD_165050 | JGI IMG/M metagenome (GOLD analysis project Ga0190308, IMG submission 165050) | Hydrothermal vent sediment bacterial communities from Southern Trench, Guaymas Basin, Mexico - 4870-07-5-6_MG | ecosystem: Environmental > Aquatic > Marine > Hydrothermal vents > Sediment ...
AAGGGGAAAAGAAAGAGAGAGGAGGCGAGGAAGATGGCATTAAATCTCCTTTTGGAGGCATGTATGAGGAGAGGAGAGATGGATAAAATCCATGGCATCATGGAGGCGATTAGAGAGGTGGAAGGGAAGCAGTTGAGATACCTTAATATGATTTGGAAGCACCTATTAGGAATAACGGATGAGAGCAAATTGCCTCCTTCCACCACGAGGCAGATGCCATGCATAATAGGAGGCGAAAATGAGCATAATCTCATCCCTTTCTATGAGGAGAGGGAAGATGCGAGGGAAAGGGGAAAGCATAACGAGGCAGAAAGGGAGGCGGAAAGAGGGAAGGCGAAATGCCTTTCCTCCCGCCCGAAAAAGGCGGTATAAGGAGGTGTGTGTGAAGTGGCGGAAGATGTAGAGGCTGTGGTTAGGGAGCTTGAGAGGCTGCAGAGGGAGCAGGCACGAATAAGAGCGGTGCTGGAGAAATACCAGAAGATAGAGGAGGAGAGGAAGGCGCTTTTGAAGCGTGTGGAGGGCGAGATAAACGAGGCGAAGGAGAAGGCGAAAAAGATTGGCATAGACATTGACAGTGTGCTTGATGAAATAAATACGGTCATAACGACCGATGACAAGCTTACGATGCCTACACTTAGCGCCGACGATTACGAGGCATTGCTTGGCTTGGAGAAGGTGCAGATGGCTGGAGCAGCAGGCGAGTTCATAAAGCGGATTGTGGCATTTGCAAAGCGAGAGCTCGCAAAGCGAAAGGTATTGGCAGAGGTGAGCAAGGTAAGAGAGGGCGGAGTGGTCAATTTCCCGCCAGCAGATACCGTGTTCAAAGTGTTTAACGAGGTCGTTTCTGTGGTGCTTGAGAAGGGCGAGGAGGCCACGGCTGATGATGTTGAAAACGCCGTGAAGAAGATAACGAGGCGAGCAACCGCAGTGGCGGGAGCATCCACAGCAAGAAGGAGGAGGCGAACACGGAAGACAGGCATAAAGGCGTTTATAAGAGAATTGCTAGAGCAGCGTGGCGAGATTACAATAGAGGAGGCAGTGGATGAGTTGATTTCTGCTGGGCTGGCAGAAACGGAGGACGAGGCAAAGAGGCGATTCAATTCCGCCCAGTATAGCATCGTTCATGACGACGGCGATGCAGAGTATATAGACGGCGTCCTTCGCCTCCTTCCTGAATAAGCCTGCCTCCCTTTCTTTTCTATTTTTTCCTATTATTTAATGGTGATTAAAATGCCAGAGAGATTAAGAAGCATAGCGGTTGCTAACGAACAGAAGATTAAACAGCTCAGAAAGAAATTATTAAAGAAGGCAGGCATAACGGATACTGTGATTCAGCTCCTGAACGAAGCAGAAAGAAATTATAACAAAGCGAGAAGAGAGGCCGAAGCGGAATTTAAGAGAAGGCTGGCAAAGGCAGAGGAGGAGAGAAGACAGCAAATTCGCTCAGCACTAAAAATTTCTGAGCATGATAAAGAATTCCTTCGGTTACATAAGGAAGTGTATGAGAAGGTTCTCGGAAGACGAATATATGAGATTTTGGTTAATTCTTAAATTTTTATTTTTTAAGCCTCGTTTATTGGTCAAAGAGCGCTGTCGTTAAGGCAGCGCTCGGCCAATAACGGAGGTGGATTCCTTAAATGAAAATTAAAATACTTGGAGGTATTATCGGCGGTGCTCTTGGATACATAACAGGAGTAATATCAGCAATAAGAGCCAAAGCAGTAATAACGGTGCATCCTGAGCTGGCGAATGCGTCATGGAAGACAGCATTTCTATCTGGACATTACCGAGAGTGGATATTCTATCATAACCCAAACGATGCCATAGCAGCCGCTTGCTTGTTGGGTGTTCTTGGAGGAGTGCTTGTTGCATGGATGCTGGAGGTGATAGCAGGGAATGGGCATCTGGGATGAAGAGCCTAAATTGGAAATAACAGAGGCGAGAGCCATAATAAACGGTGTTGAAGTTAAAGACGGCGATATAATAGTTTTAATGAAGAATAGTAAAGAAATAGACCGTGGCACCATTAAATTCTGCGTATATAGCGATGCGGAGGGTTTTTACGACTTCTACCATATCGGCTTTATTGTGGAGTGGAATGATCCGAATCAATTCCTGCCGAGGACTCTTGTAGATGCGATCTCAGAAGCACGAGAAGCGGGTTTAGAATGGAAAATAATAGATAAGTGAGCTGAGAAGAGAGGCTAAAAATGGCGGATTGATAGGAGTGAGGGAGGAGAATAAAAATGAATAATGAGAAGGAACTAATGGACGACCCGCCAAAAGCTAAATTCACGGATGGCAAGATGAAGCTAAACGGACAAGAAATAAGAGAAGGCGATATAATTACTTTTTACAAAGACGACTTAGTTGTGAAGGAAGGCATAATTACTTTCGGTTATTATTGGGGCAGAGAATACGATCCCGATAGCGAAGAATACGAAAGCTGCCACCATGTTGGTTTCCTGATAAAATTCTCTGACTACACAAGTGATACTTTGCCAAACGTGCTTCGTAAAGCGGAAATTCACGGCTGGCGTTGGTCTATAACAAGACAAGAAAGATTTTTAGAGGCCGCTATCAATTTGAAAAATAAAAAGGGTGAATATAATGCGAAAGATTGTGATACCAAATAATTCGGAAAGAGTTATATATGAAGGCAAAGATATAAGAGTGGAGGTAATAGGTATAGACTTGTGGATAACGCCAAGGAGGCAGCGAGTTCGAAAGCATGGAAAGAAAAGTTACATAACTAGAGCGACTCCAATACCCTTGATGACACGAGAGGAATTTGTTGAGCGATTCAACATAAGGAGCCCAAATTGGGAATACGGATTGCCGATTGAGCAAAAAGAGCTGCTAAAAGAAGCACTGTCAGTGCTTCCTATAACGGGCGATTTAGGAGATATAAAATTAGAAATAAGAAAGGAGATGATGTCGAAATGAGGTTGTTGGTAGTGGGAACTGAAGAAGACAAAACCGTGATAATGGACGGGATAGTGCCGTGTGTAGCTCGAATAAAAGGAGGAGAGGTAGTGGAGATGCAGAGGCGAGCTGATGCGGGTGCACTGATTGAAAAATGGTTGGAGGCAGCGAAGCATAACCCAATTGCTAAGAAGCAAATTCTAAAATTCATAGAAAAAACAAGTAGGCATAGACGGGAAAGAAGAGACATGCTCAGCGAACTGAGAAAGAGAGGCAGAATCATTCTGTCGGGCGTAGTGTAGCTGATATACTAAGGAGAAAAGTATTAATAGAAAGGGAGAAGTATGGAAATGACAAAATTAGATCCAATAGAGGAATTCGCAGTAACAGCGTTTCTCTGCTTAATATGGATTCTAATAATACTACTCTTAATGAAGTGTATCTGCGGATTCCCGTAAGCGCTAAACTAAAAATTTAAATTGTAGCGGGTTTTAATTTTTTAAGCCCGCATTTAACCTATATAAACTAGGAGGTGTAAAGATATGGAAGAGCTAACTAAAATGATAGAGAGTGTAGGAAGAAAATTGGACTTCTACTGGAAGGTTTTAGAAAGTCTTGAGGCGGTGAAAGAATCGGAAGAGAAGGAAAAACCAGTGCAAAAATTACTTACGATAACAAAGGAAACCATGGAAATAATTACAAAGAGATTTAAGAGGTTCTATTTGCTTATAATAACAGACGAGAACGAGGATGAATTTATCAAAAGACTATTTAAATCAGCAGCTGAAAACAATAAGTATCATGATGTTGCTTATGGAGTTTTAGATGCTAAGGAACACGGCGATTTGGCTAAAGAGCTTCTTTCTAAAGATACAATTTCTGGCGCTGAAATTCTATGCTTAGAGAATGGGAGACCAAAAAACTCAATATGGTGTCTTAAAATAGAAAACTTTCTTAAGGATGCCATAGTAAAAGCCTGTGAGCAGTTATAATCTATTAGGTGATGGAAATGGACAGAAAAATTTATAATGAAAATTCCCGAGCTCTATTAGAATTAGCGAAAACAAAAGGCTTATCACTCCCCATGCCTTTGAGCCCTGAAACTTTCAGGGAGGCAATACGCCTAGCAAAAATATTCATCGTTGCATGCTACGATCCCAGGCAATACTTTCAATACACGGTGGTATCTGGCGCTCTTTGGGACTTTTTCCGAGAAAATAAAGAATACAGATATGGATACGGATGGGTGGATTTAAGTCTATATCCGAATTTCTTTGAGAGCATTAAGCTGGAGCCAGCCGAGAATGCACCCAACTTCATGGTAGAGATGCTTCGCACTACAGAGCCGCCATTCATCATAATCTTTGTTGATGGTAAAGTTAATCTCGTGCTCCCTTGCGGGCTCCTTATGCTAGCCTGCAAGCAATGTGTTTATAAGAAGATTTCAATCACAGTTGATGAGGTAGAGAAGGAGGTGAACTCTAAATGAGAGTGGAATATATAACCGCACAAGCGCTAAACGAGTCGTTCTTTGATGCAGAGTGTCCCTTCTGCAAGAAGCACACTCTAATAGAGAAGATTCGTAACTTTACGAAGCGAAATGTGAGCGTTGAATACCGAATAAATTTTGGATGCAGACACTGCTTCGCTTTTGACCCTCTCACAAGAGTAGTTCTATTCGCCGAAGGGTGATGTAAAATGTGCGAATGGCTTTGGAGAAGCTTTGATTTGGAGGCTGAGTTGGAGGAGCAGGTGCAATTGCTCCTTGAAATGGTGCAAGAGAGCGCTTACAAATCGGTTGATGAGCTCATGCCTGTAGTTGAGAACATAATTAACATTATAGCAGAGCTGAAAAGACTTGAAAGTATGGATCGCTGAATAACTAAAGAATTAAAAAGGAGGTGAAAGATATGGATGGAGAGGATATGGCAGCTCTTTTAATAATTTTGGGTGGAGTAATACTAGTAACGGGCATAGTCTATAGCGTGTATGCCTACACGCAGGTCCTGCCTGTGTGCGGATGGTATGAGCAGGCATATTCCGCAGCAGATGCTGAACAAATGGCCGTGTGGCTGGATAACCTTCTTAATGAAATGGAGGCTAGAGGCATGACGCATGGACACTATGCACTAGTTTTCAAAAATCCGCATAACGATGCTGCTCTTGATTACGAAGTCTTCAAATCACTGAAGCAGAGATGCCTGGAGGTTCAGAAATACCCAAAAGGAAGCATGGACTACGCAGAGAGCCTTGAGGATATTCGGAGGCAAATGGATAAAACCGATTTCAATCCATGGTGGTGGTATATGTGCAACACTGCTGGCGGTGTCTTCGGATGGATGATAGCTTTCCTGTGGTGGATTATCTGGATTATAGCACTCTTCTTTTACGCTCTGTATGAATAAGGAGGTAATGGAGAATGGAGAAAGAAGCGCTTGAAAAGATTATAAGAAAACTGGAGGCACGACGAAGCGCTTACGATGCTGCGATAGAAGACCTATTATATCTGAAGGATAAAAAGAGCACCATCTTTCCAATTCGGCTGACACCAGAAGTGCATCAAATTCTGAAGTCAATTGCAAAGAATTTCATAGTGTTCTGCCAAAACGATTCATCAGCGAGTAGAATGGGATACTTTGCTGTCTGGAAACTCGCAGAAAAATTCGGAAGGAAAGGAGTGATATTCGGTATCTGGCCGAAAGATATATTCGGACAAATGCCAGATGCGGACTTTGACAATGCTGCGGTAGTTACCTACATGGACGGAGAAAAATACATAGAAGTAACCGAGGATATGTTGCATACCATATTCCAAGACACTCTCGCTGAAACGCTAACTAATGTCTTAAGAATTGAAGATTGAAGGGAGGTGAAGAATATGAGAAGCGTATTTACTCTTGTAAAATATAATCCAAAGTTAATGGCGGATTTAAAGACACTGACTCCGCTGGAGAAGTATTTGATTTATGAATTGAGCAATCCCGATGTTGGCACTTCCTTCGGCGATGATTGGGTGCGGAGAATAATACGACGGCTAACAAAGAAATATGGAGACTTCATAGTAGATGCTGCTACTATTGAAATAGAGCACGCTAGCGAAGAAACTGAGGATGCAATTTATCTCGCTGTTAAAGAAGCGCTTAAAAAGCAGGGCTTCGTGGATTACTATAACGATAATCCATTTAGTCTTTCACGAGCAGAGCTACATGCAATGGAGGAGGAAATTAGCAAATATCAAAAAGAATACGACGAGGAATGAGCACATTTGCAGAAGCATGTGCGGTAGCGTCAGCTACAGTAATTATCACATCTCTAATAATCGGGCTTCTCTTTTACATGTTTATAATCTGAGCGCTAAAAAGGAGGTGAGAAGATGGGAAAGAAGTATTTTGTAGTAACAAGCGGAGATAGATATGATGAAATAATTGCTGTCATCATAAAAGCGGAGGATCGTGAAGAGGCTGCGGAAAAACTTGGCCGATATTTTGGCGACCACGACTGGCGAATACATGAAGCCTGGAAGAAAAAACGAATAGTTATATACGAGCTTGACGAAGATGTAACCGTAATCATGATGGCGGATGATTCGGCGATTATCTCCAACTTTGATCGTTTCAATGATTGAGCTCTTGGCGCTGACTTCTTAACTTTTTTATTTTTATAATTGATATGTTTAGGAGGTGATGAAGGAAATGGCTATAATTATTCAAAATGAAAGAATAGTTGATTTATCAAAAATGAACATGATCGAAGCCTGCATTAAATACGGAAGAAGCGGCGAGTATGAGCTGAGAGCCTTTGAAGACCGCCGAGACAATATCGGATATTATATTTGTGATGTGCCTGACCGCTCGGAGATACCAAAAATGCTGAGATATCTCGCTGAAATTAAGCATGATGACCACTTAATCCTAACGCCTCAAGAAGTGATCGAAAGATATAAAAAATGGCGGCATTAAGGGAAACCGCGAGCAGGAGGAGGAAGAATTTAGAATTTAATAAAATCTGTTAGAACGAGTATGCAAGGAGTAATTAGAGAAACGATTAGTGAATACGACGATCCGATTTTGATTGATGTCAAAATAAATGGCGACATATATATTATCGTAGATGACCAAATTATTCGTCCTGACGATAAAATCGTAGTCAAAAACCCAAAAACAAACGAGGAGGTGATAAGCGGAGTTGTCAAAGTCGGTATCTATCCTGATCGTGAAAATTACATAGATACCTATCATTTGGGCTTTATTGTAGTTACAAAAGAAGGCGGCTGGCGAACGCTAGCAGATATCTTTAATAAAAGCAAAGAGCATGGATGTATAGTAGAGGTGATTCCCAAACGAAAATAGTTTTTTACTTTATAAAATATAATGCGAAGCTTTTAGCTGAGAGAGAAAATTAACTTCATTAGAAAAAAGCTTAATCGTTCGTGATACGGATCCTGATGTTATACATAGATTCACACCAGAAGAAAAAGATGTCTTAGCAAAAGCTGAAAGCGAAATACGGAGATTTCATAGTGGATTATGCAGATGTGGAGGTTGAAGGCACCGATAATGCAGAGCGAATAGTCATTGACGCATTTAAAAGAGCTGGCTTTGTAAATTATTATAATGAAAACCCATTTGAGGAGGGATAAAAATGGCGGTATTATTGTATTATAAAAATAAGCAACCCGTATTGGTGGATTTGAGGAAAGCACAAATTATGGAGCTGAAAAAGAGATACGGCGATGAGATTGAGCTCGTGATAGAGCTGATAGGAAATATGATTAGTGTTCCGCTTCCTAAAGGAATTGACTATAATCGCTTCCTTGAAACACTCGCTGCTGCAAAGGATCAGCCATCGCAAGTAATAAATTTAGAGAAGTTTTCCGAGAACTTCAAGAGGAGCTAGAGACCTCCCTTCTCTTTTTATTTTTTTATAAAGCAGGCGATTAAGAATGTTTGAAAGAATAAAAAATCTTGTGGAAAGACTTAGGCGTAAGAGGGAAATTAGCGCAGAAGATTTTTCAAAAATATATGGAGCATACGCCGAGATTATTCGTGTCTCTTGGGAGCAGATGATGAAACAGCTGGAGGAAGACGGCCGAGAGGCTGAGCGGAAGCAAATTCTTAAGGAAATTGAAGAAATAAGGATTTATGGCGGGAGTGTCATTCCTAAAATGGCTGAACAGGTTTTAAAATATAAACAAAGCTGTAGTTTGGAAAATGAATGAGAATAACGGAGATTGGAATTTTTTATTTAATCCACCTTCAGATGAGCCATACTGTCCTTATTGCGGTGCTCAGTGCTACCATACAATATGCTGGTGCCCGCTTCATAAAAGATTTGAATGCGTTTCCAGAGAGAAAACGAAAGAGATGTCATGCGGCCCAAAAGAAAAGAAGCACTTAAATTTTTTATAAGAGAGCTAATAAAATCTTGGGATGAACTCGTAGAGGAAGCCGAGCTCCACCTGGACGAGACAGAAGAAAATTATATAGTGTATAGATATGCACTTCTGCTATTTGCTCTAAATAGAGCTCCTAATTCGGATTCTCGCTTCGCTAAGCCGTTTAAAGAACTAATAAGATGTTATCTGAAGTAGTTGGGAGGTGAGAATAAAATGGGAAGGTCTGAAAAACTCTTTGAAATAGGAAAATGTATTGATGGCAGGCTTGAATATTTCTACAATAGAAAACAAGGAGAAAAGCCCGTGTATCTTTTAACGGTTGATAATAAAGACGGCACTATTCACATCGTAAAGGATACTATCTATGCGCCAGATATTATCATAGCTCTTATCTCAGCTCTTAAACACTCGGTAGAGGTCTTAAAGGTTGCAAAAGTTTTTTATCCAGTCCTTGATGATTATGTAGAGTTGTTCGTGGAAGAATGGCGGAGAGCGTATTCTGAAGCAACCAAGGACAATAACAGTTAGATAGAATTAATAAATGAGTTTAAATTTTTCAAAGGGCTATGAAATTAACCGAGCAGGAATATGAAGCATTGATAATGACATTAGCGGCTGGAATAAGTGGGTCGGTAGCTTTGAAAATCAAGAAGCAAATAAAGAAATTTCTTCCAAAACATTACCTTGAGGATTTGCTGGACGAGCTTGATAGCGAAATCTCTATAAAGTTTAAGGTGGATTTCACTATAGCCGATGTGATTCATATCCTTAAAGGAATAAAGGGTGAGGCTGTATGAGATGCCCAATTTGTGGCGAAGAAATAGATGTGTTTTATTGTGATGTAATATTTAAACAAACAGTAACTTCATATAGGGTCATGGAGAATGGTGTAGAAGTAATAGATGAAGATGAGCAGGAAACTGAAGAGGAGAGATGCTTCTGCCCGCACTGCGATGCAGAATTTGAAATGAGTATGAACGACGCAGAAGCTCTACTCAAGGGCGAAGCAATCTTGGTCAATAAGAATACTCCGATGAAAATTATAGAAGTATATACGGAAGCAGGATGGAGGGAGAAGCTAGCTGTGATTAAAGTTAATGACGAGCTCTTCTTTTCGGATCCAGAGAGATACAAGGTGATTATCCATCATAATAAGATAAAAGAAATGTTGCTATTCGTAAAGCACTATCCAATTAAAATAAAGCTCCCCGATAATCTAACTGATTTGTTAAACAATATTGAGGTGGAGTAAGGATGCCTACTTGCCCATTTTGCAGAATGAAAATAGATGCTGTCATTGCTAAATTTGAAGAACGACGCATCACGAAGTATTTAATTCGGTATGTTACTGAGGATGGTGTGGAAGTAGAAAGATGGGATGCGATTGATAGTAGAGTTACAGAGGATTCGCTGGAAGATGTTCTTTGCCCAAAATGCCATAAGGTTCTTCCATTATTTTCCGAAATTGATATAGAAGAATTCCTTGATGGACGGCTTCTATTGGTGCCAAGGCGCATAGCTCGTATTATAAACAATGAGAAAGCAGAATTTAATGAAGAAACATACACTATTGAGGACGAGGTCGGTGGGATTCTTCGCTTAGTCAAGGAGAATCCTCCTTAATTTTTTAAATCATATTGATAATATGCCAAGACTTCATTATAGAAGATTGGAATATACTCAGATGGATAAAGTCTCTGGCGTCGTTTTCAGGGAATTAGAGAAGTTAGGTGTTGAAAAAACTGATATAGATAGCCTAGCATGGTATAAATTTGGACAATACGCAAAGCAACCACTTATAGCCTTTCTGAAAGACGGTAGGATATTTAAAGTAGGAACTCGGAAAGGCAATCTTTATGTAGAAAGAATAAAATAGGTGGTATTATGACAAGATGCCCGATATGTAAGCGGGAATGGGAAAAGCTGATATATGAGGATATACTTGAAATAAAAAGCAGAAG
>Ga0190308_1000711_pt1 | contig 10258 bp, 12 predicted proteins | sample 48700756_MG_FD_165050 | JGI IMG/M metagenome (GOLD analysis project Ga0190308, IMG submission 165050) | Hydrothermal vent sediment bacterial communities from Southern Trench, Guaymas Basin, Mexico - 4870-07-5-6_MG | ecosystem: Environmental > Aquatic > Marine > Hydrothermal vents > Sediment ...
CCTCATACTCCACATTCTCCATCATCACAAAGGTTATTGCTCCTCTGCTGTCAGTAGTGCCATTCAGAGTTTGATTTGTGTAATAGGATATGCTCTCATTCCTTATTCCGAATAAATTCAAGAGCCAGTCCCAACTACCTGTTGTTGTTGAGATTGGCGTTGCCTCTACATAAACATTTGCAAGGGGATTGCCAAACATATCAACGCAAGCAAACTCAACCTGATGAGGTGGATATGAGATGCCAACACCTTGCTCTCCTCCACCTTCAAATGGTGTGAGGTAAAATATCTTTTCTGTGTCCTCACACACATACACATACTCAACAGCAGAGTAATAGTTATCAGCGCCAACTTCCACTTTGTGAATGCCATACTCAACACTGAAATTGAGTTTGCCTGTTGTTGTTTCCTTCTCTTGCTCTCCATCATTCAGAATTGCTCTGAACTCAAAGATTGTTGAGTGTGTTCCAGCACCTCTTGCTCTTATTGTGAGGTTGTAGATTTCCCACATGAGAATATACACATACTCAATCTCTCCGCTTGACAAATTCACCTCATAGGTTTCAGAGGATTTGAATTTCTCACGAGTTGCATTCAGGTAGTATGTCCCTGGTGTCAAGTTCTCAAATGCAAAGTATCCCATACTGTTTGTTGTTGTGTTTGCACTCCAAGTCTCATTCCAGATATTTACTGTTGCATAGGAAACGTTCTGATGGAAAGGATATGACTGCGTTAATCCAACGATTGCAGGTGCTGTGACATTAATATGAGATGCATCTGGAAGGAGGGAGAGGTCAATCTCATACAATCTGCTTTGGAGTGGTGTGAATGAGAAATTGTTGTGTGTGTAGTTTGCTTTTGATGCACCTACATGAACTTCATAATCAACTGCAAGATCTTCAATCTGATATGATGCATCCGTAGCATCAGAAGTAGTGTTTTTGCATCCTGTGCATTCCTGACAATATGAGACGAATGTAGAAGGAAGTATTTGCTCACTCTTTGCATCATAGGTTTTGCCTTTGATAAAAACTCCTTCACTCACTTGAAAGGTGTCATAAGCAAGCAAAACTTCTGATGATGAACTCCTCTTTAGCAATGCAATATACAGTTTCGGCTCATAATCTTCCAAACTAACTGCCATCTCTCCACTTGCTTTTGTGAGAGGCTGTCTGAACACTTCTTCACCATCTATACTTTCAATTACAAGGAAGTATTGGTGATTTGAGAAGTCAGGGCTATCAATAGAATATGTGATTTTGGCAGTTTCAAGTGGCGTATAAACATCTCTCTCAACATTCACACTACTTGCAGAAAGAGCGTCATAATACACGAACCAATTTGCATTCATCACACCTCCATCTCTTCTCAACTCTACAATATATGTGTCAAATGTGAAACTTGAGAGGTCATACTTAACTCTTTGATATGCTGATGTTATGTTTGTGATATTTACAATCTCTCCACTTCCCATGTGTTTTATCACAAGTTCATATGTGTGATTTTCAATAGGATATTCTTTGGTGTGAGATACAATACATGCAATTTCAAAGTCAGTATAGACACTTGATATATCATGTGGGACATCAATTGCAAAGGGTGTTTGAGTGAGAATATCTACATATCCCATTTGATTATATCCACTGTATATCTTTATCTTTGTAATTTCACTACCATGTGTTATTGTTGTCTCTTCAGCCTTATTTCCATTCTTGTAAACAATAACACTATCTTCTGTTAAGTAGAATTCGCAGAGACATCTACCATCTCCTCCGAAGTTACCACCACAAGTGACTGAAGTTCCATCAGAAAAGTATAATGTGCCATATGCCTCACCCTCAAGCGTCCCTTCTTGCCCTTTTATTCCAAATGCTACATATGAAACATCTTTGCCTGCAATACTATCGTAGCAATCAACCCAAAGATATGAGCGATGACCATTCTCACCCTTAAACTTAAGTTGTTTGTTCAAAGTGCCTACTAAGGTTATATATCCATCCTCCCAAGATTGATTCCACTCAATACAAGGATAGTTACTATCGCAACACACATCACAATAGAGACAATCACTGACATTCGTTCCATTATGCCAATTGAAGTATTCTTCCCTACACTCACTTAAACTGATTTTATGTGGAACAGTTATAGTTATCCGAGTTCCAAGCACACATTCTATATTCAATATGAAAAACACAGCAATCAAAATCAAAAGAAAAAGCCTTTTCACCACTCCTCCTCTTCACCTCCTTGCTGATAGTAAGTGTATTTATGCCTCTTCACAATATACTTGAACAGCCACACGAACATCGTGAAAATGAAGACGAGTGGAAGGTAGAAGAAAACATTTACAAGGTTTGGCACGACTGTGAGTGCTTGTGCAAATGGTGAAGTTTCACCGATGCCAACTACATTTGTGAGAGGTGGTAGAATTCCACACATCACTGAACCCACAAGGAAGAAGAAGATGATTGCAAACACGATATTCAGCATCACAACAAAAATTGCAGTTCCCATTCCAATTCCTTCTTCATCATCCATTCATCACACCACCTCACCACTCCTCTTCTCAATTGCCCTTTTGATGAGCCATACCAACAGAGCAATAAAAGCAAAGAAGGGATATGCATACCACGCCCTGAAGAGCCAGTTCATCGCTTGTGTCTGTGCATTTGTCCATGATGTTGCATCTGCTATTGTCGGAACAACATCTTTAATATTCTGCACAATTGGTGAGATGAAGATGTAGGCAAATGCTACCATGAACACCAAAATCACAAATACTGTAATCTCACCTGCCTGTCCTTTATTGTTTAGCATTTGCTCTCCTCACCTGTGCCAACTCATGCACACTTCTCACCTTCTCCATATCCCCCTCTCTCCCCTCTTCTCTCACACTTTCTTCCTCCTCTTCAACCTCTGATATTTCCTCACCATAAACACTTTGATATAGGAAGGATGAGGCAAAGCCAAGTGCCTGCCTCTCAAGGTTTGTGAGGTCGGGTCGTTGAGCGAGATTTTGCAGAATGGCGAAGGTCATTACAATCTCATCTCTAAATTTGAGAGCATCTTGCTCCTTGCTTATGTCTCGGTCAGGAATTTCCACCTTCACATTCCATCACCTCCTCAATACTCCTTTCAACAACTCTTCAGGAGTGGCTATTGGAGTGATTTTGAGGAACTTGCTTGCCACTCCTTCCTCCAACATCTTTTTGAATTCAAACTCCTTTCTTTTTCTCCTCTTCCACTTTGGATATTCTGCTCTTGAAGTGAGAGAGAAGAATGCTGAACTTATGCTTTTTCCTCCTCTACTTGCCTTACTCACACTCCTTGAGAACTTTGAAAACTCACTCCTGCTTACACTCCCTCTTGACATCTGTGAAACAACTGAAGAGGTTGATGAGAATACTGAAAACACAGAAGAGGAGATTGATGTGAATGGTGATGTTGATTTCCTTGTTGATGTTGAGCGAGAAACTGAAGGACTTGGGGCGGGAGATGTCACAGAACTCACAACGCTTCTACTTACTCCTCTACTTACACTCCTACTTATCAATCCCGAACCCCTCACAGCATTTGAAAGTGAGGTGAAGGCACTCCTTACTGCTGGTGATGTTGTATGGAGGGAGGAAGTGAATGGCGATTTCACTGCAAATACTGATGCTGAAATTGCAGTTGATTTTCCTGCTACTCCAAGCGAAGGTCTCATCAACTTTTTCATACCCACGCCTTCAAATGCTCCGAGTTCAACTTTCACCCTCCCTTGCTTCTGTGCCTCCTCCCACATCTTCCTCGCTTTCTCTGCAACACCCTCTCCCCAACTCTCAATCCATCTGTTCAATCTAAACTCTAACTCACTTGCTTTCCTTGCTTTGCCAAGCATTCTCAATCTTTCTGCTGTTGCCTTTCCTGCAAAGAAGTAGTCAAAGATGTCTTTCACTCTTCCTGCATGTGCAGGTGCTATGTATCCTCTCACTTCACCAAACTTCACTGGTGTTGCTCTCAATTCCACTGCTCCACTCAACTTCCTCAACGCCTGCTCGGAGAGTGTTGTTGTCCAAATCTTCTCTTTTGTCTTGATGAGTTTGCCTGTTTTGAAGCCATATGCCAAATATCCGCCCTCTCTTGCAAGAATTCCTCCCTCTGCTGAAACTTCGCCAAATCCTATTGGATGGATGTCAAATAACTTCTCTCCTGATGACTTTACAACAACTGTCTCACCTTCCACCTTCACCACTTCTCTTCCTGCCTTCTTGTTTATTGCTTCAGCAACTCTTCTCGCAAATTCAGCAGGATTTCTCACTTGCACATCAATATCTCGTGGTGTGCGTGGGAGTGCCTTCACCTCAAATTGTCTTCCAATTGCTTCTTGCATTACACTGCCATATACTCTTGCCTTTGCCCTCTTTAGTTCCTTGATTACGACATCTCCAACACCTTCAGGAAGGTTATGCTCCTTCTCCACGACATCCCTTATAACATCTCCTAACTCACGAGGTTTTGCCCTGACGCCCTTAATAATTTGCTGTGATTTTATGCCCCACTCTATCTTTCCAAGTTCAAATGGTGCTTTTCTTTGCATGTATTCAAGTGCAATTCCTCGCTCAAATGGTGTTTGTGGTGTGTATGCTTCCATACTCAAAACTTCCCCTCTCCATTTTGGCATTCCAAGTGATATTGGCTTGAATGCTCCACTCCCCCTCTCTGCCAATCTCAATAGTTCAGATGCTTTACTCACAGAAATAACTTTTGGCTTCACAGGAATTCTTGGAATGAGTTTATGAAGCAGTGTTGGTCTTCCAACATAAAACTCACGAATTGGCACTTTCACATAGGCGTATCCACCACCAACTGCTGGAACTTTGAACACTGTGTATTTTGGAAATAGTCGTGAGGAAATCTTCTCAACAAGCATTGCACCATGAGGAATAACTGCCTCAACTTGCACCCTCCCTTTCCACTTAATCTTTGCTAATGCCTCTGGTGAGATGTATGCATGAATTCTCGGTGCTTCCCTCTCAACGAAACTCTTCAGTGATGCAAACTTCTTTATCTGAAATCCTCTTGCACCTCTTTCTCTAATTGCTTTCATCACTTCTTTTGGGAGCCTCATTCCTTCTGCAAACTTTGGCAACTTCACTCCTCTCACTTTAATCTTGTATAGTGTTGGTGCTTTGCCCTCTGCAATAATCTTTTTCCTCAAAAGTCCAATCTCTACCCCTCTTATTTTGAGGAAGCGAGGATATGCTTTCGGTGCAACATATAAGCCCTTTGTTGGTGATGAACCTTCAAGCACCTCTGTAACTGATTTGAATGGATTTTCTGATGCATGCCACACCTCTCCTTTTCTGAAGTATCTCAAGAGCCTTTCAGGTGTTGCTACATTTGGATGAAGCATAATCTCTGCTGGTCCTTTTGTTGTTTCTGTTGTGATGGCAATCTCTTCAGGATGTAAAAATCTTGGATAAAACACTTTCCTTACCGCTTTACTCACAAAAGGAGGCTCTGCAAAACTCACAAGAGGTTTAAAAGTTGCTTCACCATGCAATTTCTTTATCTCAATTCCAAGTGATGCTATCCTTCCTCTCGGAAATTCCGCTACACTTATTGTTGGTCTCACAGGCAACTTCTTGTAGGCATAAGGAGCAACAAGCGTTGTTGCAGTTTCAGCACCAAACTCGTAAGGTCGTTGCTTGATGTATTTTCCTGTCTCAACAAACTCTTTCTTCAATCCTGAAGGTGTTGCAATTCCTTTGAATCCCATTCTCAAAATAGGAATACCTGTGTATGCAATAGGAGTTCTTACCAATCCACCAACAACACCTCTCTTCACTTGCTCAACAGGTGCTTCACCTTTAGGTGCAACTTTTGCAAGAGCAGGTTGCACAACAACACTCTCATACTTCCTCTCCGCCCTCTCTGCAAGTTTTGATGCAAATCCTGTGATATATTGAATTCCTTTCCAAATCTTCTGTGGTGTTGGCACTTGTAACCTTCCTGTGTAATACCACACAGGCACTCCCTCTCTCCTTAACTCACTTCTGATTTGCTGTGATAATCCCATAATATCATGAATACTTGGAATTTTAGGTGGAGAAATTCTTGGAGGTGTTATTGATGGAGAAGGAGGTTTAACTACTCTTGTTGGTGTAGTGGGTGGAAGTTGAGAAGGAGGTGGTGATGGATGTGTAGGAGTAGCATAAGGCATATACTTCCTCCTCCACTCTTCCTCTCTTTGCTCCAATCTCTCTATCGTAGGTTTTGGCGGTTTAAAGTATGTTGTTGTTATGTTTCTGAAAAAGTCAAAAATCACTGCATTTCACCTCCTCTCTCACTCATATTATTAAATTTGCATTCATGCAATATAAACCTTTCGTCAAGGGTTGATTTTTCAAACTTCCTTCAAAACATCTTCCTCTTTCACCCTCTTTCTTCTCCTTCTGCTCCTTTTCTCCTCTTCAGGTTTCTTGAGAAAGTCCTCAAGTGCAGTAATTGCCTCTTCCAGATATTGCTCCCTCCTCTCAAAGTATTCATTATACACATCATTTGGAATTCGCAAATTATAATAATCCTCAAATACACGCCTGATTACCATCTTTCCTGATGGAAGAAGCATAGACCTGTAGCCAATTGCAACTCTGTTCTCATTCTGCAACTTCACAATTTTCACACGATAAAACTCATAACCTCTGATTGCTTTCAAAAGATTTTCAGGACTTGGAGTTGTAATGAGAATTGCTTTGACTGCAATACCAACAACATCAAACAAATTTTGTAGGTATTCAGTCAATTGCCTACTCCTAAAAAAGAGATACTTTGACCCATGAACACCCGCATCATCCCAGCATATTACCCTCAATTGCTTCTCCTTTGAGAAGTTTTTGAGCACTTTATTTTTGATTGCACTGATTAACTCTTCCAGATTGAAGAAAACATTATCCAATACCATATCCCAATCTCTGTAAATATCATACATCACAAGCAGTGAATACATCGTCTTTCCACTTCTCTGCATTCCGTAAATTACTCCACCCACCATATCTGGACGACCAGTAATTATTCGTGAGAATGCAAAAACATATTTGTCATCTTCAGGTGAGATGAGTTTCCACTTGTCAAAAGGATTGTCATTCATGTTATTATTCCACCTCCTCTTAACACTGTCCGCTCCTCAATCAATAGCAAACCAACTTCATCCAACTTCTCAATCACATACTGCACATATCTTCTCACATATTTCACTATTGCTCTTCGTTTCATTTCCTTGTATGTTGTGATACCAACCCTTTCCTTTACTTTTGCAATTCTGCTAATCTCTCTTTCCATTTCTTTCTCGTATTTCTCCATTTTTGCATCAATTTCCTCTCTCCAAGAAGGTTTGAGTAGTGTCTTCAAATTCTCTAATTCTTCTTTTCCATCATCACCAGCATTAATTGCATCCATAATCCTTTGCATTTGAATAAAGAGAAGGTGGGGATATGCGAGTTTTGAGATATACTTTTCCTCCTCATGTGGAAATGAAGAAGAGTAGTCGTCATAACTCATCTTCTTCCTCACCTCTCTTCTTCCTTGCAAACTCCTTTAATGCAGAAATCAATTCCGTCATGGTTTTCTCACTCAACTCACTCCTCACACTCTTCTCATTTTCCTTTTTCACTTTCCTACTCTTCAATCTCTCAAGCAACCCTCCTTGCTTCTCTGGTTTCTTTAGTATTTTCAGTAGTTTCTGCACTTCTTTCTTTCCACTGCAAATATAGCACTCTCCATGAATATCATCACTTCTCACCAAGTTTCCATTTCTGTCGCAGATTATCATCCATCCACCTTCTGCAGAAATGTGAAGTGCAAGAACTGGTGTTGTATAGACATTATCTCCATCTCTCACAACACATGTTAAGTTAGGAAAGAGGATATGATAATCATAAATCTTTCCACCTTCTCCTACTATTCCACCTTTCTCCTTTTCATGCACTCGCATGTGTAAATGAATTGCTCGCTTATCAATCTCCTTTCCACAAATGTCACATATCACCTTTGTCATTTCACATCACCTCCCAAATAACAAGAGTTGAACAGTATTCCACCACCCTACATATGCACTCATTATGTTGATGAAAAATAGTGCATAGTAGGTGAGTTGTTCAGCCCACCTATACTTGTGTGATAAAACTACTCCGTTAACAGTCATACAAATCACTGCAACTGATGGACAAATAGTGCTAATGATAAAAGGAAGTGGATTTGTCTCACCATACTTTGCGAAAAGTTGTGCCATAAAAGGATTTAACTCTTTAGCATATGGAGAAACTACTCCTCCAACATAAGTCGTGAGTGCATCAACTATCTCCAAAAGAATTGCTGTGAAGCACAAAAGCCAAATCATCACTCTCCTTTCCACTTCTACACACCTCCTTATGTCATGAATGTATGTGTCAGAATGAACAACACACCCAAACCCAAGCAACCCATAAAAATCAGCATTCCATACTTAATGTAATCCTTTACCTCACTTCCTAACTGCTCTCTTATTGCACTCTCTAAAACTGCTTTTGTGTGAGCAACATTTGCAGATGTGTATGCTGAAACTGTATCAATTGCATTCGCAATCACCTGATATGTGAATTGTCCTGTCTTTGTCTTCATCTTCTCAATCTCCTCTCTATTCTTCTCTATGAACTTGAGGAGGTTTATCATCTTTTGCACCATTTCCTCATTGTCAAGCCCTGTGTCGCTTAATGCTCTTCTCATCGCCTCTTCTTGTGATAATCCCTTTCCCAGATACTTCTCATAACGAGAGATAACAAAGAATGCAATATCCTCAATTCCACTTACATCAATTTTATGCTCCTTCAAGTAGTCCTTGAATTGTGAAAATGCTACTGCCTCTCTTGTTGCAATTGTCTCTGGAATATTCACAAAGTAATGATAGATTGGTATTCTTCCATTCCATCTCTCAAGTGTTGCATTTGTTCCTTTGAACTTTATACCGACATCACCAACATAGTAATAATTCGTCACAGAGGGATTTAACCTCCTCTCCTCTCTTGGAACATACGCTCTGACAATTCCTTCAGGATAATGCACCAGAGCGAGTGGCTTTCCTTCCCTTCTTGCTCTCCAGAAGATGAATGCTTCAGGAGCATATTTTTTGATTGCAAGTGCAAACATCACCAAAGCCATAGATGCAATTATCGCCCAAAGGAGGAAGCCAAAGAATAGGAATTCAGGAACAATTAGCATTTGTTATCACCTCCTCTTGAAGAATGGTAGAATACCAAGAAAACTCCTCTGTGGATACCTCCTCAACCGCTCTCTTAACTCATACTCATCCATTCTCATCCACTCCTCTCTTGCCACAATTTGCCTCTGCGATACGAGTGCAATTCTCTCAAATCCATCCATACTTCTCAACAACTTTGCTTGGAATTTGATTGTGATTAATCCGACGATATGATGGAATTCTGGTGTGAGGTCAAACTTTGTCAGTCCGAGTGGTAAGTCGGCGTCAATTAGTGATTTCTGTATGAGAATGCGTTGCAAATCTCTTTCTCCCCGAAGCCTTGTGATTGCAAACTCTCTGTGAAGAAGTGTGTATGCATACAAAATCAACTTCTCTTTTGCCGTGATTGAAAGAGATGAGCGGAGTATGTATTCTGCAATTTCTCTTGTTGTGCTGTCCTTTAGGAGTGCATCAAGGAAGCGAACAAATTCATTATCAAAGAGTGTCTCATCTGCTCTAATGTGTGGTGTTGGCAATCTTCCTTCAGGTGCTACTGTATCAAATTCATCAAAATCTTCTGTTTCAACACCTTCTTGCTCTTCTTCTACTCCTTCTTCTTCTTTCTGTGCATAATACTCCTCACTCATTCTTACTCACTCACCTCCTTTCTCCAACTTCACTATGTAGTCGTTGCCCAATCTCACAATTCTCACTTTCTTCTCCACTTCCAACTCTTCAACAATTGATTTTACTGTTGGTGGAGATGCTTTGATTACTTTTGCGAGCATCGGGATTGATGCTATGTGACCATTCACATTTTTCAGAAACTCAACAATCTTCTGCTTCATTTCCTCTCTCTGCTCCTTTTTCAATCTCATTTTCATCACCTCCTTTACCAAGTATTTTCCAAATTTTATCAAGGTATCTCAATTGCTTTCTATGCACTTCTTCAATTACTTTCACAATTGCATGTAGTTTATCCAACTCTCCTCTCCTTGTATATACTTCCAGTAGGATGTTCCACACCATCTTACTTCACCT
>Ga0190308_1000712_pt1 | contig 10258 bp, 17 predicted proteins | sample 48700756_MG_FD_165050 | JGI IMG/M metagenome (GOLD analysis project Ga0190308, IMG submission 165050) | Hydrothermal vent sediment bacterial communities from Southern Trench, Guaymas Basin, Mexico - 4870-07-5-6_MG | ecosystem: Environmental > Aquatic > Marine > Hydrothermal vents > Sediment ...
GATTAAGGAAGGCAATGGAAGAGGGACGCTTTGAGGCAGGTGCGGAGCGTGTCGGGACAGAAGGTTGGAAGGAGGCAACGCTTGCGAAGGCGGACAGATGGCTAACGGGAGCAACGAGTGATGTCGCACAGAAGAAGTATGAGGAAGCAATGAGGGATGTGGCGGAATGTATTGAGAGGGCGAGAAAAGCAATTGAGGGTATGCCGACAACGACAATAGAGCAGAGGGCGGAGAGGTCAAAACGCTTCCAGTTGGAAATGGCGAAGTGTATGGAAGAGAAGAAGAAGCGAAGGTAAGCGTAAGTAAGATAAAAGGGTGATGCGGAAATGGCACTCATAGAGCCTTTTATGGTTAAGACTTCTTTGGGGACAGGAGCGGACACTGCGGTGGAATTGGAAGCGAAGAGTGGAGAGAGTTTGCTTGTTAAAGATGTGATAATAAGAGGAAGCGATGACGAATATGTGATATTGGAAGTGGAGAAAACGACAGTCGGTTTCTTTAGGGTGGATGGTCATGTTTTAGGTTCGCATCTTCCACCAACACAGGCATCTGCGAAGGATTATTCTTGTTTGAGAGGATTTCTTGCGGGTGGAAGTATTACGCTCATATCATACATGATTAAGAAAGGGTGGATGCGAGGTTATCCTGTCGCAGAGGGGCAGACATTCCGAGTAAAACCCTATACTTCGGGTAAGAAGTTAAACGATGTTGTAATTGTTTATGAGAAATATGATGCTGGCGACATAAAAGCAACCGACCCAAATGGAAGCGAGGGTAAGGAATATGTTTTTGTTAATTATGGAAGACCTGCGAGTGCCTTGACGACTGCGGGTGATAATGAGGTCAAGGTATGCGTAACAACGGAGGAATTTCCAAACTTTCCGTTTGGGAAGGGTGTGCCATCAAAGACAACAATAGATGTCTTGGCGGTTTTGGGGTCGGAAGTTATAGATTACGATGATGCGAGCAATTATATTTATACGAAGTATTTAAAGGCATTTAAGGGTCGGACTTGCTTGTTTGACAAGGATAAGCAAGGACTGCCGTTTTATGCTTATAAGTGGGGAGGTATTAGTGCGGGGACATATTTCGGCATTGGATTTTCCGTTGTGGGTAACTATACGAGCAAAGACCGCAGAGAGCCATTTATTCCACCAACACCTTTGACTTTTAGCGAAGGTGCCGAAGTTAATCTGTTTATTACGACAGGTGCGGTGGGAAGTAGTGCGGAAATAGGAGTTAAATATGCGGAAATTGCTTTGATAGAGAAGGTAACAGTTACGGAGTGAGCGAGGTGAGGTAAAAAATGGTGATATATAATAAAGGTTTAAGTCGGGATAACAGCACAAATGAGGGAAAGGAAATTTTCTCGCTTACATCAAAAGAGGAAGAGAAATACAAGGTGCGACGAATAGTTATCACTGATGTTCTTACAAACCCACTTTTAATGGAAATTTGGGTGGAGCGGGACAGAATAGGCGAGGACATTCCTTTGGAAGTCGCAAGCGACCTCGCACCCGAAAGGGTTATAGATTTAGATGTGGAAATTCCCGTCGGGCATACATTTAGCGTAAAAATCAAACCGCAGTCGTCGGGAAGTCATGGAAGCGTGAGAGGTTGGGTGGAATACGAATTAGTCGGTTAAGGCGAGGAAGGTGAGAGAGAGATGCCCGCAAAGCGAGGAAGGCGAGAGTTTGTTGGTGGAACGGGAAGAGCGGTAAAGGAAGCGAGAGTAGATGTTATACTACAACGGTTGGAAGAGAACATAGGCGGAGAGATTAAAGCGTATCCTTCTCATATTTATCGTTACGGGGTTAATAACATCTTCCAGCGGACTTTAGCGTATTTATTTGGGTGGAAGACAAACGGAGAACCTCAAAAAGTCGGTGTAACAAGTGGAGGGTTGTTAAAGGTCGCTATAAGCGGAGCAGGATTTGAGGAAATTGATACTTTGGAAGGCACTGCGACGGTAAATTGGTCAAATACATTACAATTCGCATGGACGCCCAACCGCATACGCTTTGAGGCATTAGATTACCCGTATTTAGCGAAATTTTCGTTGGATGGAGTAAAATGGTCGGATGAGGTTTATGTGGATGGTGGAACGCCGAGAGATTTTGATATAAATGCTCAATATGTTAAGGTGCGTCGTTACGGAGGCACAGATGCGAAATATTTTATAATAGCGATGCGATAGGAGGGTGATAGGAAATGGTGTTGAGGGGTAATTTTTTGTATAACGGAGATTTTGAGACGGGGGATTTGACGAATTGGGAATTAGGACGATTTGGATTAGCGAGTGATATATCTGCGAGTATTACGACGGAGGATAAATATAAGGGCAATTATGCGGTAAAGTTTTTATCTTCCACAAGTTATGCGGGTTCTCATTTAATTTCCACGCAAGACATTTCGTTTGAGGAGTATGAGGCGTTCTTGTTTAAATGTATGATAAAGAATGTTGATTTAGGGTGGATGTATCCAACGGTATATTTTGAGGATGATAACGGAGAATTACTGTCGTATGCTTACTTCGGATATATTATTGGTGGTGGAGGGTGGGAAGAATGTGCCATTCTACTACGAAGACATGGATTAGCGGATAAATTCGCAGTGGGAATTTTCGCTTATTCCACAGACACAGAGCAATATGGATATGCGGATTGGATAAAAGTTATGCCAATAAAATCTTTAAAGTCGTGTAAAATAAATATAGTTAAGAGTTATACATCAAAGACATCCTCCTTTAATGATGTTCTACATATTGGATGTGTCGGAGAATTTAAACTATACTCAAAATTAGCGGTAGAGGGAGTAAGCGGAAGTTCGCCGACTTTGGATGCCCAAGTAAGCGGTATTGATATTGATACTTCCGTAGAATTTACTTTAATTGAGCATACGCAAGCGACTGATACGATGTATGAGATAAAGAGTGTGGAGAGCGTGGATATAAGGTATATTTTATTGAGATATACAATTGGCGGAACAGACCCCAGTTTTAACTTTAAGCATATAATTTCGCTCATACCGAAGTAGAAAGGGAGGTGAGAGAGAGCGTGGAAGCGAAGGATTTGGAAGAGCGTATAAGCAAGGTGGAGCATAGGTTAAATCATATATCAACGGACATCAATTGGATAAAGAAACTCATTTATATTCTTTTATGTGTCTCATTATGCTCGCAAGCAATTAATATCTCACAGGGAGCGGTTTTAAATCAGACATCGCTTATTGAGGATGTTAAAGCGTGTCCTTATGATGTGTCGGAATACGAGAGAAATGTGTTTGACTGCTCAAATATGGCGAAGATGCTTTACGATTATCTAACAGAGAAAGGATATAACTGTGTTGTAGTTGCGGTGTGGAATAATTCTCTCAATATAGCACACGCATTTCTTTTCGTAAATGGATACGCAATAGAACCGACAGCAAAGGACTTCGCATGGTGGTTCTATTATAAATCATTTAAAATAGATAAGATGGAATATTTAGATGGAGAGAGGTTGTATGGAAGAGCGTGGGAATATCCGAAAAGGTGGTGAGGAATGGGTATTTTTGATGTTTGGTCGTCGTGGTGGGAATATCTTTCGGACTGGTGGAGTGCCTTTATGGATAAGATAGATGATATTAAGTCGGAATTATGGTCGTGGGTGGATGGAATAGCGAGATATTGGGTAGAGCGTGCTGACGAATTCTTTGATATTTTGAGACATACATGGTCGGAGATTTATGATTTATATGAGGATGCGAGAAGTTATGCGGGGTCGTTATTTGATAGTATGCGAGATTATGCTTATGATTTATATGAGGATGCGAAATCTTACGCAGATGATATTGTTACGGATGCCATACTCAAAATTGATAATTGGATTATGACATTTGGCGAAACGGTTGCGGAATTGTGGGATAAATTAGAACCTTATTTTTCGTCGGTTATTGCCCCAATAGAAAGTGCTGTGGATACGATACAAAATATTAAAATTCCCTCTTTGGAAGATTTAACAAATTCGTTAAAGGCGACTGTGGATAATATCTTAAACGCAGACATACCTTTTTTAAATCAGTCGGTTTCTGATTTATGGAGCGAAGCGAATAAAATTTGGGAGGAGATATGGAATAATATATGGACTTCGCTTAATAACGCATGGACAGATATAAATAATTTATGGATAACATTAAACGAAATACCCGCAGATGTATGGAACGCAATAGTCGGAGGGTGGGACACAATAACTGATTTTATACTTACACAAGGACAGAGATTTGTGGAAAAGGTTTTGGATATAGACATTCCCGTTGATGATGTAATTGAGGATTTACAACGCAGATTTAAAGGTGGTGGAGAATGAGGGTCGGAGACATCATAACGAAAATAGTGGAAATCGCAACCGCTCCTCTGACATCAATAGGAGATACTATAAACAATTTTGTTAAGGACTTTGCGAACACCCTAAAGGAAGGCGTTTTGATGATTATAAGGCATTTGGAAGAGGAAGCGAAACCCGACCTTGATAAACTTATACCCGAAGAGTTTTTGGAGATGCCTTACTATAAGGATTTAAAGAAGTATGTGGAAGAGAACGCAGGCAAAAAACCCGTTCCATTGCTTGCCGTTGCGGGAATGGTCGGTGGAAGCGTTGTGGGGACAGGCGTTGGAATGGGTTTGGGAGGTTTCGGAAGGGACATATCAAATTGGTTTAATTCTTGGCGTCGCCCTACTCCGCTTGATATTCCTGTTTTGGCATACGCAGAGCATACAAATCAGTTATCGGAAGAGAAAATAAATTTAAACTATGCGAATTTAGGATATGCTGACGAATATAAGAAGGTTTTATTTGACTATTATAAACCGAAACTTACGGTTACGGAGTTATTGGAAGCGGAAAAGAGAATTGAGGATTTGGATTTAGATGTTAATGAGGAATTAAAAGCACACGGATTTAACGACAAGGAAATAAGCATTTTGAGAGAATTATCATACGCATATCCTTCCCCAACGGATTTTATTAGGTTTGCGGTGCGTGATGTCTTTACAACTGATAAAGAGACACAGGAAGCGTTAAGTGCGGAATTTCCCGAAGACATAGTGCCTTACGCAGAGAAGGCGGGAATGCGTAAGGATGTTTTGGAGTGGTATTGGAAGGCACACTGGGAATTACCCTCACCGACGCAAGTTTATGAGATGCTCCACAGGTTAAATCCAAAAGTGCTGGAGGTTCGGGGAGAAGCATACAAAAGCATGGATTTAGATGTGGAGAAACTTAAAACGGATTTAGAAACCGTTAAATTTTACTTAAAGCAAGCGGACTATGATAAAAGGTGGAGAGAGCGTTTGGTCGCTATATCATACTCTCCGCTTACACGGGTGGATTTGCGGAGGATTTACGCTTTAGGATTAATTGATGATGCGGAGTTAAAGGCGAGAATAATGGAATTAGGTTACACGGAGAAGGATGCGGAATTGATAATGGAATTTTACAAAACTTATAGACAGGAAGAAGCAAGGGAATGGACTAAAACCGAAATTAAGTATTTGCTTTATTACGGTTTAGTAAATGATACGGAAGCGAAGGTTCTATTGGAAAGATTAGGTTACTCCGAAGAAGATGCGAAAATGCTTATTGATTTATGGAAGGCGAAAATAGCGGAGAAGGATATGCGAGAGACACAACAATTTATAAGGGACGCTTACGCTTTAGGCGAAATCACACGGGAGCAAGCGGAAGCGGAGTTAAGAGCGTGTGGATTAAGCGAGGAAGTTATAAAGGTTATTTTGGATAAAGAAGACAAACGCAGGTTATCTTCGCAAAAGTTACCTTCCGCTTCCACAGTAGTCAAATGGCTTAAGAACGGTATTATAGCGGAAGATAAAGCGAGGGAGATATTAAGGAAGATAAATGTTGCGGAAGAGTATATTGATTATTACATAGCGGAGGGGAAGGCGAGTTAAAATGAGCGAAGAAGCGGTTGGTGAGGAGAAAGGAATTAGGAAGAAAGAGCGTTACAAAAGCGAGCATCAATTAAAAGTATTGACATATCATTTGCTCTCAAAATTTGAGCGGAGAAGTATAAAGACAAAACCCAAATCTAAATAGATATATATTTCTCCACCCGAAATATATGCGAAAAGAACTTAAAGACACCCTCCCTATTCTATAATGGTGATGCCCGTGAGGGAGGAGATACGGGTGTTGTTGGAAAAGGCGAGGTCGGTGCGGGAAGAAGAGCGGAAAGAAGCGGAGAGACAAATCGTTGAGAAATCATGCGAGTGTGCGAGAAAAGTCGCAGATTTATGCGGACATATAGCAGAGTTATACGCATTTGCGGAAATAGCATGGAAAGCGAAGAACTATGCTATGGCTGCGGATGCTTTGGCGAAGGTGCGAGAATTGGAAAGGGAATTAGATAAACTATGTGAGGAAGACAACGAGTGGAGAGCAGCGTTTTGGGAGGTTATGAGGGAGGAGATATAAAATGAGCAGAGAGAAGGACGAGATAGAAAGGTTGGTGGAATTATTGGCGGAAGAGCAAGAATGGCAAGGACGCATGTTTGGACACGAAGGACAGGCGAAGGTCGCAAGCGAGGAGATAAAATTTGCGGAGAAGATGTTGGAAGAAGCAAAGAAAGACAATGATGAGGATGCTTTGAGTTATTGGGAAAAGAAGCGAAAGAAAGCATTAGTGCGACAAAGTTATCATACTGCGAAAGCAAGCGAGGCAAGGCGTAAATTGGAAGAAATAAGGGCGGAAATAAACGAAATATTGAGGAGGAGAGGATTATGAGCGAGGAAAGAAAGTTTGTATATTTGCGGAGGACACAGAGCGGGAATGGCGTGAGAATGAGGGACGGAGAAATCATTTATATAGCGAGCATACGCAGTTTGGAAGCGTTTCTACAAGGCGAAAGAGAATTCGTTGCGTTTGCGAAGATGCCTTACCGACAAATACCTAACGAGGACAACGCAAGAAATCTCATATATACATGGTGCGACAAATGTCAAGGATTACGATTTTTCCGCAAAATCTCCGAAGACAAGTGGAGATGCGAGATGTGTGGAATGGAAAGAACCGCAACGGAATTGATAGAAAAGGTGCGGTCAATATTGGAGGTTGATTAAGTAAAATGGAGCGAGAAATCATACATAAGAAAATTCGCTCAATAAAGGAACTGCGAGAATTTATCACAGATTATCTCATAGAACACAGCGAGCAAAGAGCAAAGGCGATGCTCTCACAGAACACTTATGTTATAGCGTATGAGCAAGGATTTCTTGACGCCCTAAAGACAATAAGAGATTTGCTTTCCAAAGAGGGACTATTAATGTATAGATATGTCTTTGAGGAACAACAAAAGCGAGAGGAGGACGAAAACAGAGACACCTTTTAAGGAGGTAAGCGAAAATGGTAAATGCGGTGGAATGTAGATGGTCGGAAGAACAAGCAAGGGGTTTGATTACATTCTTAATAGCGGAGAAGAAGCGACATGAGCGAGACATACATAACATAGAGCGGTCAATACAACGCATAAAGCGAGAGTTTGGCTTTACTGACGCAGATATAGCGAAGTGCGAGGAATTGGCATGGCTTTATGTGGAGTTTTGAGGAGGAGAGGGCGAAATGAGCGAAGTAAAAAAACCCTCTTCTCCTCCACTTTTTTCTCATAAGAAAGGCAGACAGAGACACGGTTATCAAAAATGCGTAGAATTCGTCGGAATAGATAAAAACAACGAGAGATTTGGAAAAGGATTTCCGCTATGTGCTGTGATAAAGTTTAGAATACCCGTAATCCGTTACAGTCCTCGCACTTCGGAACTTGCGAAACTACTTGCGTCGCTCCGCATACTATACGGAGAAGAATACATGGAAGAACTAAACACATTAGCGGAAATGGAATATTTACAAATGAGGAGGGAGAAGAAATGGCTTATGCTTTTTGGGGACGGCTCGGAATAACGAAAGGCGAGCAATTCCGACAATTATTGGAAAGAGCATGGAATTTAGGTTGGTCGCAACGCCAATTTTTCCGAGAAGCGAGGGCGAGAGGTTTGGGTTACGCAGAAGCGTTAATGCGAGAAGATTGGCATCGTTTCGGATATGTGGAAAGTGCGAGAACATATCACGGAAAACTGCGTGTCCATATATTCTTTGACGAAGTAGTAAAGAAACTGCGAGAAGAGGAAGGATGGTCGTGGAAAGAAATACGGGAATTCCTTAAGGAACGCAAGCAACCGACGAAATGGACACCCGAAACGAAAGCAAAGGAAATTGTATTTGAGAAGTATGCGAAGCAAGCATTTCCCGAACTATACCCGTAAGGACGAAGGTGAGAAAAAATGCTTATTCCCGAAACCGAACCGCATATAGACATAACGAAAGTAAAGTGGAGAGAATACCCTTTGAGAGAACTGCGAAGGCAACCGCATAATCACCCGTGTGTCGGTTGGGACACGGAAACTTACAATGGATATGCCCGCATAATAGCGAACTCATACGGTAAAGTGCTGTTTATTGAGGAGCAAAAGGTGAGCGAAGACACCTTCCTTCGCATTCTTAACTTTCTTACCGCTAAATATCTGCGAGGCAAACATAATTTCTTTTGGAACATAGATTATGATTTTTACGCAATACTCAAATACGCAGGTCGCAGTTTTGCGGAGGAATTATATAACAACGGAGAAGCGGAATTTGAGAATTACAAAATCTCATACATACCGAAGAAGGCATTTAACATACAAAAGAGCAAGCGGACATACGAATTTTACGATTTATATCAATTTTATACAACCTCGTTGGAAACCGCTTCCCAAAAGCATTTAGGAGAGGGTAAGTTTATAGATTTAGTAGATAGAACACGCCTTAATGATGATTTGACATATTGGAAAGAGCATCACAGAATAATTGTTGAGTATTGTATTAGGGACTGCGTATTAACACAGAAATTAGCGGAAAAATTGAGAGACACCTTAAAACATAATATTAAATTCCTTCCGAGCAAGTATATTAGTAAGGCATATATAAGTAAAGAATATTTCCGCAGACACACCAATATCCCAACCGCTTATAACTTTCCCAAAATCGTTAATGTATTGGCGTTGCTCGCATATTTCGGAGGTCGTTTTGAGATAACGCAGAGAGGACGCATAGGCAAATGCTCGCTCATAGATATTAATTCCGCATATCCTTTCGCTATGACACAGTTAAAAGCATACCCCAAAGACACATGGATACGCACTACACAAATCAAATATGAGAACACACACGGTTTCTATAAAATAAAAGTCGTTACTAAAGACAACGCATATATAACACCATTTCCATTCCGCTATAAGCAAAAGGTTATCTTTCCGAGAGGAGAGTTTATAACATACGCCACGAAAGAGGAAATATTGGCGTATGAGAACGATGCGGACATAGAAATAATTGGCGGAGTAGAAGCGAAACCCAACGGAGAGAAGTTTTTAGAAGAGGAAATACTTAAGTTATATGAGTGGAAGAAAAAGGCAAAAGGCAACGAAATGGAATACATGTTAGTTAAAATCTTACTCAATAGTTTATACGGAGCGTTTTATGAGAAACAAAAGCGAAAGGATATTTTATGGACAGGCAAACTTTTCTCTCCACCATACGCAACATTAATCACAGCACTTGCTCGCATACATTTGTATAAGGAAGCGAAGCGATATGGACGCAGATTAATAGGAATGGCAACGGACAGCATTTTAGTTTATGGTGATATTATAACGCCTTTAAACAAGGAATTAGGTGGTTGGTCGTTGGACACAGAGGGCGAAGCATTAGTTTTAATGTCGGGAATATACAAAATCGGAGACAAAATAAGAATGCGAGGCATAGCGTTTAGGCATGTGGATAAAATACGCACTCCACACGGAGAATTTGCGGACATATTTGAGTATATTAAAGCATTCCCTCAATTGACCGAGTATAAGATTACGCATGAGCGACCATTAAAATTAGGCGAGGTATTGGCACACACAAAATTACGCACTTGGGAGGACTTAAATATATGGACTAAAGTGGAACGCACCATAGACATAAACGGAGATATTAAGCGGGAATGGCAAGATTACTTCCTAAACGGAGGGGACTTTCTCACACGCACAATAGACAGCATACCGTTGGATATAAACGAACTATATGAGTATATAGAAAACAAGAGTAAGAAAAACAACACCAAGAATAACACACTACTAAATCTATAAAGAACTATATAGGGGTGTTACGAGTGGGGCGAGGAGTAACA
>Ga0190308_1000720_pt1 | contig 10160 bp, 8 predicted proteins | sample 48700756_MG_FD_165050 | JGI IMG/M metagenome (GOLD analysis project Ga0190308, IMG submission 165050) | Hydrothermal vent sediment bacterial communities from Southern Trench, Guaymas Basin, Mexico - 4870-07-5-6_MG | ecosystem: Environmental > Aquatic > Marine > Hydrothermal vents > Sediment ...
ACAGAAGGAATTTTTAATAAAGGATGGGTAGTTTCTATTAAATATGCTTTTAATCCTTTTTTAAATAGTTTATCTAAAACATATTCTATTTCTATCTTAAAATCAGGATGAGAAAAATAAGATAATCTATTAAAAAATTTTTTTTCTCCCTTTAAAAGAAATTCTGCATCTTTTAAATCTTTAAATTTAAGAAAACAAAATGTAGGTCCTCCTCGTTTTTTTTGCACAAATTCCCTATAAAGCACCTGAGCTCTATGTTGAACCAACTCTATTAATGCTCTTATTAAAGCAAGATCAGGATTAAGGTGTGTTCCTGCTGCACCATAAACTTTGAGTGTCTCTGTTGGTGCTAAAGGATCATAAGAAATAACAGCTAAGGTGGGTATATCTAAATTTAAAGAAAAATCTTTAATAAATATCTCAATCCCAGAAGATAAAAATCTTTCAATTAATTCTTTAATTAATGGATTTTCAATAGATTCAATATTTATGGTTGGAACCTCTAATCTTTCTTCCATTACAGTAGAAATACAATGCCTCTCAATAATCTCACATAGAGCTTGAAGTGTTGCCTCTTCTAAAGTATTTCCTGCTGCCCAGCCATTTGTTCCATAAATTCTATAGAACCATTGTAAAGGAAAAAGAACTTTTTTTGATTCTATAAAGTCATAAGCTTCTATCCATTTTAGAGGAATATTTTTTAATTTTTCTATAAATCTTTCTTCCCTAAAAACATCACAAATAGATAATAACAGACTTTCAATTGGAATAGCTTTTTCTTTTAAATTTTCATAAAAATCTATCAAAAAATGGTCTTTCAATAAAAAAGAAAAATTACTATACCTTTCCACTAATTCCATAAGAGCACTTGCTTTAGCCTGCTCAGAAGTTATCCCTTTTCCAAAAGTCTCATCTATACCTAAGGAATTTGTTATCTCTTCATTAACTTTACACATATATACAGGAATCCCTATTCTATCTAAGTTATCAATCCTTGAAATATCTTTAAGAATAGATTTGTCAGAGTTATAAAATCTTTGTAATACTTTTTCTATTGTTTCTGAAGGAGAGCAAGCTTTTTCTTGAGCGTAAGTATACTTCTTTAAACATGTTTTTAGCATATGATTTTCTAAATCATTTTATTTCTTTAAGAGAACTTTTATACTTTTCAGGAACTGTTTCTGGAAATTGAGTATAGTGAATTATACCTTTTTCATCTTTATAATAATAAATTCCTGAATTTTCTTCTGAAGTTAACTCTTTGTCAACTTTTAAATACTTTTTAAGTCGCTTTAATCTTTTAGGCCCAATACCTTTAACTTCTAACAACTCTTCAATAGATCTAAAAGGACCAAATTTTTCTCTATATTCAACAATATTTTTAGCTATTTTAGGACCTATACCAGGTAAATTTTCAAGTTCTTCAATAGTAGCTTTATTAAGATCTATCTTATTTTGTGAATAAAGTAAACTAAATAAAAAATTTATAAACAAAAAAATTAAAAATAAAATTTTAAAAAATTTATTCATTTCTTTAGAAATATAAAAAAGAAGGGGAGTAAAGTAATATAACTTTACTCCCCAAATAAATTAATTTTAAAATTTTAATTATACGCAACCTGTTGGTTTAGGAAGTCCTGCCATTTTACATGCACCTTTTCCAGGACCAGAAGGAAAGAGTTGATAAATTTTCTTAAGAGGAAATCCGGTTACCTTAGAGAAAACTCTAACCATAGGAGCAACACCATTCTTTCTGTAATACTCTTGGAGGAAGTTAATACATTTCCAATGTTCTTCAGTAAGTTCTTGAATACCTTCAAGGTGTTTAACATAATCTACCCACTCTGGACACCATTCCTCTAAACCACCCTGTAAAAATCCGTCCTCATCTACTTCAAACTTTTTTCCTTTCCATTCTACTACTGGCATATTCCCACCTCCTTTTTATTTTTAGTATTTTAAGTTTAATTAAAAAATTTCTTCAAATTTTTAAAAATATTTTTATATATTTTTTAAAAAAGTCAAGGGGTTGTAAAATTGAAAATTTCTTTAATTACAGCTACTTCATCACATTCAGGAAATTTACTACATCTTATACAATCAGCCCATACTTTATGAGGTAATTCATTTTTTGGTATTCTTCTAAAACCCATTTTTTCAAAAAATTCTGGAACTCTTGTTAAAGCAAATACTTTTGGAATCTCAAGAGATTTAGCTTCTTCTATGCAAGCTTTTACTAATTGAATCCCGATCCCTTTATTTTGATATTCTTCGCTAACCACTAAAGATTTTATTTCTGCCAAATCTTCCCAACACACCTGAAGAGCACAAGCTCCTACAATTAAATCTCTATCCTCATAAACAAAAAAATCTCTTAAGTGTTCGTATAATTCTGCTAAAGGTCGAGGTAATACATCACCTTTTTTAGAAAAATGTAGAATAAGTTTATAAATATACTTAATATCTGATATTTTAGCTTTTCTTAACATTTCTTACTTTATTTTTATAACAAATGGCTTCTTAACTTTCAAATCTTTAGTTATTTGAGAAATATGTTTTTTTGCTTCTGTTATTGTTGAATATTTACCTATACATACTTTATATAAAATCTTACCATTAAGTTTTGATTCCTTTATAAATGCCTCATATCCTTTAGCTTTAGCTATATTTTTTAATTTCTCAGCAGATTCTTTTTTTGAAAAAGCACCTATTTGAAGAGAATAAAAAAGACTAACAGGTTTTTTAATCTGGGAAGCAATTTTTGCTACCTCCTTTTTTTGATATTTAGGTAATTTTTTATGCTCTATTAAGGTTCCCTTTTTTATAGATTCTTTTTTAACAGGTGGAGCAATTTTTACTGGTGAAGGAGGGGCAACAGTTTCATTTGATATAGAAGGTTGAGTAGAAATAGATTCCTGAGGTATAGTAGGTTGTTTAAGAGCTATTTCCTCTTTTTTAGATTTGCTACCTATTTTTGTCCCTACCCATACACCTATTACAAAACTCCAAACCAAAAGAGATAAACTAAATAAAATGATAAAAACTAAAGCTAACTTACTAATTTCAATTTTAATCTTTTTTTCTTCCATATCTTCACCTCCTTTTTACATTCTTTCAGGGGCTGATACCCCTAAAAGGTTTAATCCAATCTTAAAAATTGTTTTACAAGCTAAACATAAACCCAAACGAGCATAAGTAAGTGATAAATCTTCTGTTAAAACTCTATGTTTAGAATAATACTCATGAAATTGTTTAGCTAATTCAAATAGGTAATAAGTGATTTTATAAGGAGCAAGAGAATTTGCAGCAGATTCTATTATTTCTTGAAATTCTTCAAGTTTTTTTAATAATTCTATTTCTTCTTTTTCTTTAAGTTTATTCCAATCTATATCTTCCCATGATATGCGGTTTAGTCCATTTTTCTTTGCCTTTTCAAATATACTACAAATACGTGCATGAGCATATTGCACATAATATACTGGATTTTCTTGAGATTTACTTTTTGCAAGTTCTATATCAAAATCTAAAGATGAATCTGCAGAACGAGAAAGAAAGATAAATCTTGTTGCATCAACTCCTACTTCATTTATTAATTCTTTTAATTCTACAAATTCACCTTTACGAGTTGACATACTCTTTTTTTCACCACCTTCAATAAGATTTACCATTTGAATAAGAATAACTTTTAATTTTTGAGAATCAATTCCAAAAGCTTGTAAAGCTGCTTTTAATCTATTAACATAACCATGATGATCAGCTCCCCATACATTTATAGCTATATCAAAATTTCTTTCTATAAATTTTCCATAATGGTAAGCTATATCACTTGTAAAATAAGTTGTCTCTCCATTAGAACGAATAACAACTCTATCTTTTTCATCTCCAAAAAGAGTAGATTTAAACCATAAAGCTTTTTCTTTTTCATAAATCAAATTTTTTTCTTTTAAAATCTCTAAAACTTCTTTCACTTTTCCATCCTCATAAAGTGAACTCTCTGAATACCAATTATCATAAAAAACTCTAAAATTTTCAAGATCTTTTTTAATATCTTCCAAAATTATTTTTGTAGCTAATTTTTTACAAATTTCTATAGCCTTTTCTTTTTCCATGGAAAGAAGATCTGGATAAAGTGCAAGAACTTCTTTAGCTATATCATAAATATATTTTCCTTTATAATAATCTTCAGGAAATTGTATTTTTTCTCCTGAAAGCTCTTTAGCTCTTAAATATACAGATTCTCCAAGAATATTCATTTGAGTTCCTTTATCATTAATATAATATTCTTTTACTACTTTATAACCTGTAAACTCAAGTATTCTTGCTAATGAGTCTCCGTAAGCTGCTCCTCTTCCATGTCCTATATGAAGTGGTCCTGTAGGATTAGCTGACACAAATTCAATTAATACTTTTTTTTCTTTTCCTAAATTTATACTACCATATTTTTCTTTAAGTTCTAAAATTTTTTTTAGATTCTCTATGTAATAATTAGAAGATATCCAGAAATTAATAAAACCTGGAGTAACTACTTCTATTTTTGAAAAAATAAATGATTTTTTTCTAAGTTTTGAGGCTATTTTTTCTGCTATTTCCATAGGAGAAAGTTTTAATTTATTTTTTAAAACTAAAGCTATATTAGTTGCATAATCTCCATAAATCTCATTTTTAGGTTTTTCAACCTCAAAGACCAAACTTGATATATCTCCCCAAAAATTTTTAATAGTCTCTTTAAGAAGCTCTCTAATCTTCCTTTTTATCACTCTCTAACTCCCTTTTCTTTTTTATAAGCTCTGGATCAGGAGAATAATCAGGGCATTTTATAGGAGTTGTGCTATCAAAAGAAAATTTCTTAACACAAACAGCCCTCCAAGCACAAGTAGAGCAAAGAATAGGTAATTCTTCTTCTTTTTTATCATCTTTCATAATTTTACCCTCCATTTTAAGTTTTTTATTTAAAAATTTTTATTTTCTTCATATTTTATCCTATTTAAATATTTATGCACATTTTTAAGTAATCTCAAAATCTTTTCTTTATATTTAACATTAAAAAAGAAATAATCTGGTACTTTAGCCCAGAATCCAAGCTTTTCTTTGCTAATTGGATGAGGAAAACTCAAATACAAAGAATGTAAAAGTATAGCTTTACCATTTAAAATTCTCTTTTTAGAACCGTATTTTATATCTCCAATTATAGGATATCCTCTTTTAAAAAGAACTGCTCTAAGTTGGTGTTTTCTTCCTGTAATTGGAAAAAGCAAAACAAAAGTTTTATTTTTAAAATTATAAAGTGTAAAATAAAAAGTAATAGCTTTTTTAGTGTTTTTGGAGGCTTCTTTTAAAACTACAGTTTTTCTTTTTTTACTATCCCAGAGCAGATAATCTTCCCATATCCCTTCTCCTTTTAAAACTCCTTCTACCACTGCTAAATAAAGCTTTATTATTTCTTTCTTTTGAAAACTCTCAAAAAGTCTTTTTGCGGATTTGCTTCTTTTAGCAAACACTAATACCCCTGAAACTTTTTTATCTAATCTATGAACAACAGCTAAAAATACATTACCAGGTTTATTGTCTCTTTTTTTTATAAAATTTTTTAAGATTGTTAAAAGTGACTCCTTATCCTTTTTAGCCCCTTGAATAATTAATCCAGGAGGTTTATTAATAACCAGAATGTATTTATCTTCATATAAAATTTCAGGGAGAATTATGGAGTCTTTCACGTTTTTCTTTTAACCGTTGTTGTTTTTTTAATTCTTTAGATTGACCTTTTTCGAAAAACTCTTCAGAAATACCAAAAATTCTAAAAATAAAAGTAAAAATTCCTTTACCTATGCTGCGCGGGTGTAAAGGAATAACATTATAATTTTTATAAGTCCCTGTTACTTGTAAAGGCAAATATACTAACATCCTTGGTTTCCCAAGAATCCAGTTATTTATATAAGGAATTTTTTCTATGATTACATCCAAAGTTTTGAAAGGAGATATATAAAAAGTTAAATTTAGCTTTTTATTAGAAAGATTAACTTCTCCTTTCCCAAAAAGTCTAAATCCGATTGCTGAAAGAAAACCTGTATCCAATTTTAAAGTAGTATCTTCGATGAAAACTTTTACATCGAGTTCTTCATATTCTAAAAGTTTATTTTCTAAATTTGGCACTTTTCCTTTGAATAGATCTATAGGACTAATATACGCAAAAACTCTTGCTAAAAGAGGAGCTCTGTATATATACCCTCTGTTTGATTTAACTTTAATTTCTCCTGTGCTTTTTTTTATTAATTTTTCTTTATCTCCTTCTGCATAAAAATAACCTACCAAATTATAAGGACCTTCTAAAATTACTGTCGGCATTTCCTCGGGATATAAGCAGGAGAAAAAATCTAAAAAATCACCTTTAGAAGGTAATATTTCTATAAAAACATATTGAGCCTCTGGATCTTTTTCATACACAGTTTGTAAATTTAAGCTACAAAACTGAATTTTAGGAACATCAACTATAAGAAACTTCTTTATATTGTTAAAACTTATCTCTCCATCTATATTTTCCAATTGATGAGAGGTAGGTAAAATTAAATTATCTAAATGGAAATTTATATTTACTACTAAAGGAATTCCATCTAAAATCTGAAATAAGTCTTTTTTAGGTTTTTGGGGGATCTTTTTTTCTTTAATAAATTGTTTTAAATTAACTTTCCTTCCAGATAAATTTCCACTTAAATAAAAATAGTTTTTTTTCTTTTCAAGAATTAAATTACCTTTGATTTGGAAATTTTTCCATTTTAAGGCAAGTTTTGGTATTTTTAATTCCTCCTTAGTAAAGTTTCCAGAAAGATCTATTAAAAATATTGGAATTTGATTATGAAAATACCTAACTTTATCAAGTTTTAAATAACTATTTTGCAAAATCAGAGTAGAAGCCAAACAAAAATCTGTTAAATCCTTAAAATTATTAATTTTTGAATTTAAAGGAATTGATAAATTTAAAAAAGTTTCTAATTTCCCACAAAAACTATGCTTTTTCTGATTAAATATTTTTGAAAAATCTTCTAATTCCAATTTTCCTTTAGCTTTTAAAATCATTTGAGAAGGTTCTTTTTCAATTTGAATTTCCATATTTGAATTTTGATCTAAAAGAACTAAATCAAGATCTAAAAGATTTTTATTTTTCTTTAAATCCAAATCAATGTTAAATTCCAAAATATTGTGATTTCCAGAATATATAAAAGTATTGTTACTATAAAAAATTTTAAATTTATTAAATTTAACTGGAGTTTTTATAGAAAGTTTGGATAAAAGTGATGAAAATTTTTTAAATTTTTTTTCTAAATTTTTATTTAATTCCCCGGTTCCCTTTATTATAAATTGCTTTTTCTTAATACTCCCTTCTACTTTAAAAAGCGAGTCTTCTATATTAAGGACAGTGTTATTAAAAAGAAATTCTCCTTTATTGTATTTAAAAGGTAATTTTTCTGTTTTTAAATTAAAAACTTCTTTTTTATATGGAATTTGAAAAACAAGGTTTATTATATTACCTTGAGCTATGACATCTTTATTTAAATAGTCTATTTTTTTAGATTTTTTATCTTTAAGAAAACTTAAATTATCTTCATATTTTAAATAATCTAAATTTATTCCTACAAAAGAAACATTATATTTAAGAATTAAATCTTTTAATCTTAAATATTTTTGACTCATCTTTTTTGTAAAGCTTTGAGGTATCCATATATTTTTAGCTAAAACTTTCATATCTAAACTTTTTAAATTTAAATCACCTGTTAAGTCTTCAATATAAGCATTATCAAATGATATTTTTAAGTGATTAGCATAAATTCTATTAAAATCATAACTCAATTTTCCATTTTCTATTAAAATTGGATTATTGTAATATGGAGTTTTTACTATAAGATCATTTAAAAATAGATCTATCTTACCTTTTACATGTGGTATTTCTCCTTTTAATTCCATGTCCCCTTTCAAATTACCTTTAAATTTATATTTTTTAAGAAAATCAGGTTTTTTTATCAATTGAGCTATTATATCCTTAAACTCTTCTGCATGACTATAAAATGTTCCTTTAATAAATAAATTTAGTTTCTTTTTCCCAAACCTTAAATTCAACTTTTTAACTTGAAGAAGAGTATTTTCCCTAATTACACTTTTTCCTTTAAAATCTAAAATATTTTTTTTGAAAATAAGATCACCTTGAATATTTTTAAAATCAAAAGGGAGTTTAGAAATTCTTATTTTTCCTTGATTTAAAGATGCTTTTATAACAAAATTTTTTGTTTTAAAAATATCTTTTATATTTTCCCCAAAAGTTTCTATCTTTATATTATAAAATTCCCCACTTCTAAGAATACTTAAAAGACTTTTTACTTTTTTATTTTCTGGTAAAACCTCAACTAAAAAATGTTCAATATCTGAAAAATTTAATTTTTCAGCATTTATTAAAATTTTATATCCTTCTTCATTCTTAATTAATTCAAAAGAACCTTTTATATCAGGATAATTTAATATTAAAGGTGTAATAGTAATTTTCGTCTGATTTTTTTTAGATGTGATTAATCCTTTCAAATGACCACTTAGTAGTTTTTTAGAAGGAAATTTTTTAAGAATAATGAAAGCTACATTAAGAGTATTTTTTTCTAAAACTGTTTCGCTCTTTAAATCAAATAAAGTTTTAAAGACCTTATATTTACTTAGTTTTTTAAATTTAGAAAGATTTAAATTTTTTATATACAAAGAATTTTCTAAGAATTGATTTTTATTATTAAACCTACCTTTTATAGATGCCTCTTCAAATAAATTGGAATTAGATTTTATCTCATACAAAGCTTGGTATTTATCTATTTTAATTTTTAGATTTAATTTTTTTAAATTCACCCATCCTATAGGTGTTTCATAATCCGCAGTTATATTTTTTGCATTTAAATAAAATGGTGTAAGCTTAGAAAAAGTTTTAACAAATTTTTTAAATCTAAAAGGTTTTTTACCTCTATGAATTTTTAAATAAGCATCTTGAATATAAATTTCTTTAGGAACAAAGTTTAACTTTAAAAGTTTAGAAAAAGAAAAAACAAAATTTCCTTCTGGTAAAAACAATTCATATCTGCGGGATTTAAAAAATAATTTTTTTATAGAAACCTTTTGATGTGAAAAATTTACTCTGACTTTTTCATATTTTAGTTCTATTTTATAACTTTTTTTTAGAAAATTTAATAATTTATTTTTGATCTTAGACTCATTTAAAATATAATTAAGATTCAAAATTATTAAGATAAGAATTAAAGCTAATAAAAAAAAGAATCCTAAAAAAAAGAAAATAGTTTTTTTAAACATGCTTGAAAAATTTTATATTATTTACTTTAAAAAAGCAAGTTTTTAATTAGAAAGAAGTCTTAAAGAAAGTTTTAGAGCTGATATAAAACTTTGAGGATTTGCTATGCCTTTACCAGCTATATCATAAGCTGTGCCATGACATGGAGAGGTTCTTATAATAGGAAGTCCTAAGGTAATATTAACTCCATCTTCAAAATGGATTAATTTAAAAGGAATTAAACCTTGATCATGATAAAGAGCTATAACCAAATGAAACCTTCCTTTATAAGCCCAATAAAATAAACTATCTGAAGGATAAGGACCAGAAAGAGGGATTCCTTCTTTTTTACACCTTTGTAAAGCCTCTTTTATGATAGTTTCTTCCTCTTTTCCTAAAAGACCTCTTTCTCCTGCATGAGGATTTAATCCACAAAGAGCCATTTTAGGATCAGCAATTTTTAACTTTTTTAAAAATTCATAAGAAAGTTTAGCAACATCAAATATTTTATCTGGGGTTATGTTTTTAGGAACCTCTTTCAAAGGAATATGAATAGTAACTAAGGAGACTATCATTTTCTCTCCATAAAATGCCATCGCATATTTATCTACATTAAATTCTTTAGCTAACCATTCTGTATGCCCTGAATAATTAACTCCTACCTTATTAAGACCTTCTTTACTAATAGGTGCTGTAATAATTGCTTGAACTTCTTTTTTTTTAGCTAATTCTATAGCTTTGTAAAAATAATCAGCCATAGCTTTATATCCTTCTAAGGTTGGGATTCCTGGTTTTATATTTAATTCAGAAACTGAATCTATTTCTACTTCAGGTAAAGAATAACCTAAGCTAT
>Ga0190308_1000722_pt1 | contig 10149 bp, 19 predicted proteins | sample 48700756_MG_FD_165050 | JGI IMG/M metagenome (GOLD analysis project Ga0190308, IMG submission 165050) | Hydrothermal vent sediment bacterial communities from Southern Trench, Guaymas Basin, Mexico - 4870-07-5-6_MG | ecosystem: Environmental > Aquatic > Marine > Hydrothermal vents > Sediment ...
TAATTATTTAGATAGATATTGTGATAATGAACTTATCAAACTACTTAGGGAGATGGACGATTTTGAAATCTTTCACTTAAATAAAAATAGGGCTATATTTGTTGCATTAGATTCTAGACGAAAAGCTGGACTTGCTCCAACAAAAATTGCAGCAATAAATGTAATAAGGAAAAATGGGAAGTGGAAGTTTCATTCATGGTGTTTTTCTAGATTACTTAGTTTGGATGAAGCAGCCATATTATGTAATATAATTATGTCTTTAATTAACAAAACAGTAAAAGAACAAAAGAAGGTGAAATAATATGAAGAAATGTCCATATTGTGGGTATAAATGGGAACCCAGGGTAAAAAATCCGAAGAAATGTCCTAGATGTGGCCGATGGCTTGATCCATGGAGAATAAAATCTAGGACTGAAAAAAGTTAACATTACCTAAAAGCGAAACTTTTATTAATTTGTTTCCACTTCATAGTATTTTGAGGCAATGCATTTTTAAGGCTGCATTTAACCAGCCCACAAAAACGAAATACCCTACAGACAAAAAGTTTCTAGAATAGCATTTGAGCAACTTTTAGGGGATATTGATATGAGTGAACCTAACATTATATATTTGGGTGTTGCTAAGGCAGTTAAGCCAGAAGTGGTTTTTAATGTTCTGAATGACCTTTCGGAGAGGTTCAGAACATATCAGGGTAAGAGAAAGAAAACATGGATGTTGAAGCGTTTCATAGTTTCTTTTCTTTTTTGGACTGGTGTTAGAATAAACGAATTCAAACTAACGAAGAAGAGACACTTAGATCTCATTGGCAGAACCTACTATGTTCCAACTCTCAAAGTAAAGAGAAGCAAAGGTGAAATACCAGTAATGCCTATTCCATTGGACCATGTGCCAGACAAGGAGCTTAAATTTTGGATGGAATATTTTGAAGCCTTCGACATTAAAAACGATGACTACATCATTTCTATCACGGTGCAGGCTATCAGAAAACATGTGAAAAACTGTTTCAAACCATTTAATGTAAATGTGTGGCCTCATATGTTGAGACACAGCTTAGGGTATTTCCTCGCAAGAGAAAAACTAGACATACGCTACATAAGGGAAGTCCTAAGACATAAAAACATTGCAAACACCGCAATATACACCATGCCCTTCCAAGAAGAGCTGAGAGAGAAACTCAGCGAAATAAGAGAAAAAGTTAAATATTAGTATTGTTACATTTTATATGGCTGTGGCGGATTTATCTACACGTCGCCTGATTGGTGACGGGAGAATCCCTTAGTTATCCGCCACAGCCACCACCACTTTTAACCTTAGTGGTTTCAGTTGTTTCTCTCAGGAACTCTCCTTTGATGTATCCTCCTCCAGGAAACTTTATTATCTCAATTTTTTTGGCTTTCTTGACTATTAGTGAAAGAGTTTGTTCTTCTTTTCTTGAGGATGAGAAGATTATAATTTTTGTTTTTTCTTTTACTTTGGCTTTAAGGTACACTTTGTTTATTCCTTTGTCTGTTTCGTTTTTTATTTTTAAAATGTGGAGTCCGAGGTTTCTGGCTGTTTTCCTAGCTTTATCCCAGAAAAGTAGGTCCCATATGCTTATTCCCAAGTCGTCAAAATAAAATGTTATAATGGTCTGTCCTTCTTTGAAGTAGCCTGCTTCAAGTTCGATGTAACAGTATTTCCACCTGTGCTTTCTTAAGTCAACTACCAGATATTTTCCTGGCTCAATCCACTCTATGTCAAACTTACCGCTTTCCAAAACCTCTATAATTATTTTTTTCCATGCCTCTAGTTCAAAGGGCTTCCATTCTCTATGAACCAAGTTCGTCAAGCCTCAAAGTTATCGTACCTATATGCCGTGAAGTCCTAGATTCCCATAAGCGAAATACTTTTTCTCCACTCCTTTTATCCACAGTATCATATAGGAAAACCATTTTACCGTTCTTTTCAAGCCTGCCACGTAGCTTACCAGTACGTATGTTCACAAGCTCTACAACATCCTTGAAACCATTCAACTCAACAAACTCTTTCCAATCTTCTTCCCTAACATATATGTATTTCCTACCTTTTCTATATTTACCAGAAAGAGTCAAACTCATTTACTAACTCCTCCTAATTTTATATTTTTCTGTCTTAGGTATGCATTCAAAACATTTACCACAGTCTTTAGGTGTAACGGGTTCTTTTCTCTTAGTACAGTAGATTATATCCACATGAGCATAGGGACAGTCTTTCAGCCACTTTTCAACATCTATATTGAATTTATCTTTGGCGTAAAGTAAGAGAGCTAAAGCAACTATGTACGATTCTTTTGTTCTAAGCTCTCTGCTAAGATCTTTTATTTTTCTTATAGCATCATCACCAATATCGATGTTTATCATATAGCCATGTCCTCTTTTACCGAAAAACCACTCTAACTCATTATATAGTTCCTTAATTCTTTGGCTATCGATGTTTAAAAGCGCCTTAGCTATTACCCCTCTTTTACTTCCCTCAACACTACTTAGAAAATTGAGTACTCTGTGAATTGTAACTGGAAAATATATTCCTTTTTGCATTTTGTTTGATTCCTCCTAGATGAACCATAACTCAATTTCTCCACCATAATGCGATACGAAAACTGTTATCTCTGCTCCAAGTTCAATTAACCGTTCAAGCTGTTTATGATTAATGTATCCGTCCGTTACACGTATTTTTAAACTGTCTTTTAAAACTCCGAAGTCAATGTAAAACTCTTTTATGCTCTTCATTCTACAGACTTCGTCTAAAACCTCATTTAAAACTTTTAAAACTTCATCAACACGGCTCATACTATAACCCCCAAACTATAGTACTATATATTGTAATATATATGTTTTTCCTTTAACATTTAGCAACTGCTACCACAAAACTTATATAGAAGCAAATGCTACATAGTAGCGAGGTGGTGGACGTGCAGCAAGTCGTAGAATTGAGAATTAAAAACTGGAAAGTAAAGCCTATTTTTCTGAAATCAAACCCACACACAAAAATTGGTCTTGTTTTTGAAAACGGACTAAGAAAAATATACCTACCACCACTTTCTCCCGAGTCAAGGGAAGAGTGGTGGGCTGCTTTTAAAGCATTACCCAAATATGTGAGAAAACAAGTTTCAAAACTGCTAAATGGAGGCGGGCAAGTTTGAAAGTTTTTGTGCTCGAAATAGGCAGGCCTATACGTGATGCAGTTGAACAACAGTTTGGCTACGTAGATGACTACATTAGTGTACCAAGGGCTATTAGTGAAATTGAAATACCGAAAATCGCCGCAAAGGCATATCATAAAGTGATGAATTTAGCAAAAGAGGGAGATGAAGTAGCAGTTATACTTAGTGGCCCATTAGGGCTTGCGTTTGAGTTTGGTCAAGCAATCGGTCTAAGTCATGCTAAAGTAATTGTCTATCAGTTTTCTCAAGGAAAATACGTTAGAGTCCCAACAATAACAAGAGAACACCTATTTGAGGTGAAACCAAGTGAATAATCTTGTCCCTAATTTTTTAGAGGAACTGGCAATAAAAAGAAACTCAGCAGTATCTAACGTTTTTTTACTGGAGACGTTTGACCCAAAGAGAATACAGCAATTCGTTGAAGCCGTTAAAAACAGAGACCTAGATGTTCTTTTCAAAACGACATATCAAAAACTGCTGCTACTAGACTTACAAGCCCAGGAATTAGTAGACATACTTACCGAACAGCCCGAGTCACTATGCCAGCAGGAAGGTTTGTTGGCATTGGGCGGTGCATCAGGATTACCGCAACCAAAACAGCTATTAGAAATTCTGCGGTCACAGCCAACAATACTTATCATAAAGTATGTCTATGACTGTAATCACGTTAATTTCCTAAGTGATTTCCTAGCAGCATGCAGCCATGACCCAAAACTCTACAAACATAAATCAACAGTAGTTGTCTTTACAAGCGACAGCTCACTATTCCCAACACCGCTACTAAGGCTAATCTACACAATACCGATAGTACCGAGTACACCTGAAGAAAGGGAACACCTTCTGAAAAAGGTTGCAGAGCAAATATCTGTATCTTTTGAGTCAATGTGCAATGGAAAAATAAATATTGAAATCACAGAAGACCTTGTCCAAGCGTCAAGTGGACTAACCTTACACGACGTTGAAACAGCAGCTCTAGAGAGCTTCTTCCTAAATAATGGAAAATTCACAGTTGAAACCTTCACACAATATAAAGTTAAAATTCTAAAAACCTATGGGCTTCAATACATAATTCCAAAAAGAGGCTTCGAATCAGTAGGAGGGTACGAAATACTAAAGAAATACATTCTAAACAGAGTTGTAAAACCACTTAGAAACCCCGATCTAACGCAACACTACGGGCTATCCATACCTAAAGGTATAATATTATACGGTTATCCTGGGTGCGGTAAAACATGGTTCTCAGTAGCACTAGCAAAGGAAATAGGTTTACCAGTAATCAAAATGTCTCCAGCAGACCTATTAAGAGGCATAGTTGGTGAGACGGAAGCGAGAATAAGACAGATCACACAGTTGATAGAAAGTTTAGCTCCAGTTGTTGTTTTCATAGATGAGATAGACCAGTTGTTTTTGGCAAGAGAACAGGTTATGATGACCGATAGCGGCGTTTCAAGGAGAATGACAAATATGCTTCTCGACTGGCTTGGAGATGAGGGCCGAAAAAGCTTCATTGTAGGTGCTACAAACTTCATTGAGCAAATGGACTTTGCAGCAATCAGGGCAGGAAGAATAGATGAAATCATACTTGTTTTACCGCCAGACGAAAAGGCTAGGGAACAGATTCTCAAAGTACATACATCTGTAATCAGAAAAATCCCTCTTGACAACGTAGACCTAAAGGAAATTGCCAAAAAGACCTACTTATTCACAGGTGCAGAGCTGGAAAAACTATGTTTAGAAGCTGCAAGACTAGCAATGGATGAAGATGCTGAAAAAGTCAAAATAGAGCATTTCGAAGAAGCCTTGAAAGGCTTTGAAATAAATATCAACGAAAGGCAGGGACGCATAAGACGCATGGTACAGCAGATGAGGAGACTTGAAAACGTCAATCAGAACTTCTTAAAGGAAGCCCTACATGAATTTACTTCCCAAGAATCTGACACTCGAATAAAAAGCTTAGTAGAAGGATTAAGAAAATAGGAGGTGGTTCCTATTTCACATATTTCTCTTATCAAAATTAAAATTAAAAACCCCAATAAAGAACTGCTAAAAAAGACTATAGAGGAGTTAGCTAAGGAAATGAACGGTTCAATAACTAATTCCGTTAGGGATTTCTACGGTAACACATATAATGTAATTCTAGCTGTGAAAAACGAGGACTTCAAATTTGGAATAGGCGTTAAGGTTAATGAAAACGGTGAGGTTGAAATTGTAGGCGACTTCTACAAGGTTCCTCGACACAAGATCGAGGAGTTTCAACAAAAACTTATCCAAAGATACACTTCCAATGCCCTACAATTAGCCTTAATTCAATTAGGATTCCAAACCCAGACACAAAAGCTACAAGATAAAATAATTGTTAGGGCGTGGTCACTATGAAAGAAGTCATAATAATTGTGGAAAAAAATGGCAAAGTAACCATCAGATTTCAAGGATACTATGGTGACGCATGTTTCCAAGAAGCCAATAGAATCTACCAGAAACTGAAACAGTTAGGTGCAGATGTAAAAATTGAACAAACAATAAAGACTCCTGAGGCCTACGTTAGACAAGAGGCAAAAAGCAGGGTGGTTGAAACAGATGCCTAACGAAAACATCTACATGCTCACTAAATTCAAACTTTTTATTTTTTCCCGTGAATCCCCTGAAGTTGACCAACTAATTAGGAAACTTAAAGAATTAGGTTTAGAATTCGACGTGGAGGTTGAATGGTGTGGATGAACGTATTTTGTCTCTTGTAAAATCTCTTAGCATTGTAGGAGAAATGGAGCCTGAAAAGGCTCCGATAAACTATGACTTTAAGGCTTTAAAGAGAATTTTTAAATCTAAGCCCGACAAAGCGGTTTACGTACGTTTATTCAATGTACCAGATAGAGTTGAGTTTTCAGAGCAGGCTTTAAACAAACTCTATGAGTTGGCTGATGAAGTAAAGTTTGAAGTAGTTAAAGTAGCGAAGACATACGCTTATAAAATTGTTTCCCCGTACATTCCACCATTTTCAAGGCTTCCTCACATAGCTATTTTCTACGCTAGTAGCCATGGTGTTTTTGATAGGTTTGAAAGTCTTGTAAACGAATATGAACATTTTGTTCAGAGCCTAAGCCACATGATGTGGGAAAGCCTTCAATACGTAGAATATTTATGCGACTATGAATGGTACGAGAAACCTAGACAAATAGTTTTAGACTTCTACAAAAAATACAGCAACTACCTTGACATAATGGTTGAAGCACACAGCAGAAACTATCATATTACGGTTTTTTGCCCAGCGATGCTGAAAGGTCTGCTAATTGGAAGAAAAGGTTCAACCGTAAAATCTCTCATAGAGGAACTCAAAAATAAGCTTGAATGCGAGGTAGAGGTACACATCAAGGAAAGCGAATTTTTAACCGAGAAATACAGGAAAGACCACCCTGAACTAAACCTTCCTCCTAAAGCCCTACAATTACTATCAGAAATAATACCTCAACTAAAAACACTAAGAGAACAATATGGGGTCAAACTACAAGATATAGATGTCATGATAGATATTTTAGAGCAAAAGGAGGAGGAATAATGAGCGAGAAGAAGGCAAAAGTAGTGGTTTTCAAACTTTACATCGAATCTGACATTGTTCCAAGCTACGTCCTGTCTGCATTCTCAAAAATATGCACTAAAGCCATGGAAGAGAAAATCTTCATAGGGTATGAAACCCATACAGAAGAACTTCCACTAGAAGAAGCGAAAAAGAAGTTTATGGAGAGATGAATATGACAGAAGCAGGAGAGTTTAGATGTAGAAAATGTGGAAGAGTTTTCCTATACTACGGTAAGAGGCCTAAACGTCTCAAAAATCTATGTATTGAATGTTATGAAAAAGAAAAAAGGAAAAGGAGGAAGATATATGATGGATATTCGCAAAATATTTTCAGACCCAAATGCACTTAGAAAGACAATTGAAATATGGAAGCAGGCTGAAAGAAGAGGACTATGGGTTATCAAATATTTTGAGGAGGTAAAAACATAATGGAGGCCGATTTTGCAAAAGAGGCTAATGCACTACATATGGAATTTCACAGAGTAATTGATAAAATAAACAAATTTCTCGACAAAGTTGAGAATGGAGAAGACATCAAACAGGCAATAGAAACAATTCACAGACTATTTGACAACTTAGTGATTTGGATAGAAAAAATGCAAAAAACGATATACAAACTTGAAGGAAGACTAGAAGAGTCTAGAGATGTGATGAAATCTCTTTTTGCCCATGTAAAACCAACAGTAAAGTGGAAGGAGGAAAAACAGAAATGAGATTTATAAAAAATTTTGGATCAGTTAAGGTTGTAGTTGATTTTAACTTTACACTTAGACCAGTAAAAGAGGATATGTTTCTTGAGCTATCAACTGGTGCAGGACAATTTAAAATAAGGATAGGGGAAACAATCTTAAAAGAGATGAAAGAATTCTTTGAAAAAGTTTTGGAAAAACTCAACGAAATAAAGGAACTTGAAAAAAAGGAACTGAAACTAGACCAGAAAGTATTAGAAAAATTACATGAAAAGGCATTAGAAACACTAAGGAAAACTGAAAATAAGAGAGTACGTGAAGCAATAGGCTGGATAAGGAGATTTCTCAGAAGAGTAGATTATATTGATTTAAAAGAATTGTACAACTCTCTTTCAATGCGTGGTTTTTCGAAAGAGGAAATAGAAAAGGCATTAGACATCTTAGATGATACGGGAGAAATCTACATCGAGGTTTATCCTATGCGTAAATATCTTGATGAGGAGGAGATTATCGATGAGTAAAGAACTTTCTCTTAGAGGTTTTCTTTTAACAGTTCATTCTCCAAGTGAACAGCATCTTATCGTTACCATTGATTGCAGTAACATTCCGTGGCAACTTTATGGCAGGCTGATAGCTGAACTCCAAGACACACTTAGCATGATAGATGAAGACTATGCTCTAAAATCAATAAGGGGAAGAAGTCTAGGAGCGAAACACAAACGTGTAATAGACTTAGGAACAGTTACACGCCGCAGAATATTGAAGTTTTCCCCGTTCCCAACTAGGTTCAGCAACATTCTAAGCTCTGTTAGGAGGAAACTGTACGAAAAAGTAAATCAAAACTGCATAGTTATTCAAAAGATGGCTCAAGGAAACTATAGGCGTAACCTCTATCTTTTACCACAGGACTTAGCTGAAAAATTCCTAATGCAGGTCGAGTTTTTAAACAAGGAAATAGAGGAACTGAACAAACAAATTGAAAACTACGATCTAACACCTGTTCAAGACATACTTGAAAGATATCAGCTTCAACTGCCACCAACAAAAACCAAGATTCCTTCAATAACCGTAGATTTAACACCAATAGAGCTTGACCCCATGATAATAGAGAAATGGGCACAGGTATCACCACGAGTAGCAGAGCTACTAGAAGAAAAGAGAAAAACCTTAGTTAAAAAGGCAGTAGAATCAATTAGACTTCAAATTGAACCAATCGTAAAGGCTCTTGCAGGAGAAAAACAACTAAGAAAAATAAAAGAAAGATTAGAGGAACTCAGAACATTAGCTGAATCAGCAGGCCTATATGGACTAGCAAACTCAGTAATCGTCCCACTAATTGAAAACCTCGATAACCCGAAAAAACTGCACAGAAACCTACCAGAATATGTAGATGAAAGAATAAAATCACTACTAAAATCAATAGAATAGGGGTTAAAGATGTTTGAAAAAGAAGCTTTGGAAATAACTGAAGGATTGAGAAAAGCTTTTCTCAGAACTAAAAACGGTAATTCTTTTTCATTTAATCGAGAATTCAAAAACCCTAAGGGCGAAACGTATCTTAGAGTGAGAGTTGCTGGATATAAAAGTGAAGAAGTAGCTCAATATGATGTTGAACTTGAAACATGGTTTAATTTTAAAGTAAAGGGATATGTTAAGAGGGCTGGATTATTCATTACCGCAGACGTTGATCCAACACCAGAAAACATAATCAAATACGTGAATATTCTGCTGCGCTACATTCCCATTTTTGAAGCGTGTACAATTTTGCCAAGTGATTGTGGAAAGATAAGGGAAATACATGTGATTTTTGAGAAAATAGAAACAGACGATTACTATAAAAGAACTGTAAGAATTCCCCTAAGAATACATTAGGGGGGATAAGGTTGGGGATAGATTATAGGTGGGTTTTGCTTGACGATGAGGTTAAAATAGTTGATCCTGAAGGATTTATGAAACTTGTCAAGGAACACAATTTCGGCAACATACTACGTTATTCAACAAGCTATGTCGATATTGACCTTACAACCGCTAGGAAAGAATGGTTTTTCATGGGGTTTGGTTCAGGAGACAGGTATGAATGGATACCAAGATTTCCCCCTTACGATGAGGAAATAAAAGATTTTCTCACCAAACTTTCTAAGACCATAGAGGAATGCGAATTCATAGTTGTTGCGGAGACTTTCCCATATGAGGAAGTATCGGTGTGGAAAGTTGTTTTGAATAGAGGCAAAGTTAAGATTATCCCTCTAGTGTTAAGACCAGCAGAAGGGGAGGAGTAAAATGGAATACAGGTGTACATTTAGTTTCAATAAGAGTTGCAGGGACGGTAGAGTTGTTAAAGGTAAGACTTTGACAATAGTTGACGGTGAATACGATGAAGAAACAGGGGAAGCAACAATATATGTGGACAACGCTTTCATTCTATGCTCAAAAAACAGAATATCCCTTATCCAACAAATTATTTTAGCTGATTTCCACGAATTCCTACATCACTTGGCAAACCAAGACCACTCAATAGACCATGATGAAATAGATAGGGAGTTAAAGTTGAAGAATGCCTTTTTCACAAAAGAATCGCTAAACGATCCTCACGGGGTAAGAATACAGTTTTACGTTTTCGGGTTACTATACGGATGGCTTAAAATCAAAAAAGACAAAACAAAACAACTAACATTAAGTAAATATTTGAACTGGTGAATAGTCTTT